>Ga0105356_10007411_pt1 | contig 10088 bp, 8 predicted proteins | sample GOMGulsemesocosm_3_FD_83502 | JGI IMG/M metagenome (GOLD analysis project Ga0105356, IMG submission 83502) | Methane-oxidizing microbial communities from mesocosms in the Gulf of Mexico - GOM9D Gulf of Mexico | ecosystem: Environmental > Aquatic > Marine > Cold seeps | place: Gulf of Mexico...
AAGCAATCCCTCAACATCATTGGGTCGGCGAAAGGGACAAGATAACCCCCCCGGTATTAATAGACGGTTTTGTTCGCGGTTTTACATCAGCCGAGAAGATAACGATCAACCGGGTCCCGGGATTTGATCATCAGTGCTGTTGGGTGCAGCAGTGGGCGTCCCTGATGGCACCGCCTTAAAGGATTTGTCATTCCTTTGAATTGCCATAGCAATAGGACTTGATGACTAGTTTAGTCACTATCGCTAATGGAGGGGAAGAAAATTGAACACAAAACTTTGGAACAACGTCGATGAATAATAAAACTTTCTCTGTAAAAACGCCCTTATTTTTGCTGCTCACAATTTTTTTCTTTTCTAACATTTCTCAAGCAACGCCAGATAATTCTTTCACGGTTTACCTGGTACGACATGCTGAAAAAAACACGATGTCGCCACCAGACCTTACTGCTTGTGGCGCACGGCGCGCTGAAGACTTAATTAAAGTATTGCGAAGTATTGATATCCATGAAATCTACAGCACCGATGTTTTAAGATCAATCAGCACCGCACAACCCATCGCAAAGCAACGAAACTTAAACGTCGAACTGTATGATCGAATCAAGCTTGCTGATTTTGCTAAAAAGCTATTACAAGAAAAGAAAAATGCCTTAGTTGTTGGCCATCTCAACACCACGCCGATGCTAGCGGGGTTTTTGAGCGGCAACAGTTATGACATGATCAAAGGAACGGACTACAGTCGTATTTACCAAGTTGTGGTCGTTGCGGGAAAAACCCACGTGTCTATTTTACACCAGTCATTTAAATGCACTGAAACAGAGGCGAGCCAATAACGGGTTGCGGTAAACCAACCTAACCTGGATATGACTGCCAGCTGAGCTCTAAGACTGAAGCTTAGCGTGGTTTGTTATACCCATATTACCCCACAAAATATTCATCCAGTCATGACGAATGAGGAGTACAAACACTATGACCCGGTCCTTATTAACGTTAATAAGCCTGCTGTGCAGTAGCTTGTCGCTGGCAACACAACCCAATATTTTGCTGCTAGTAGCCGAAGATCTGAGCCTGCGAGTAGGCGCCTTTGGCGACACCGTCGCCCGCACTCCCAATATCGACCGCCTAGCCCAACAGGGCGTGCGCTATCACAATGTATTTACTACCGCAGGGGTGTGCGCTCCCAGCCGGGCCGCACTGATTAGCGGTCAGCATCAAATTGCCTTTGGCGCCCAACACATGCGCACATCGACCTACAAGATGACCGACGCTAGCGGCACCAAAGTATCGGCGGGGTATTTAGCCCAACCACCAGCGGGACTCAGGGCCTTTCCCGAGTTGCTGCGCCGGGCTGGTTATTACACGTTTACCGACACTAAGCTGGACTACCAATTTAGTGGTGTGCGCGCCGGTTCCGGTCCCTTTACCCTGTGGGACGACGAGGGCGCCAACAGTCACTGGCGCAACCGCCCCCAGGGCCAGCCCTTTTTCGGGTTAATCAATTTTATGGAAACCCACGAGAGCGGGGTAATGCGTGCCAACGGGCCCGCCGTAACGCCCGCACACCGAAAAACCCAGCAGTGGCGCCAGGCCAGCGGTTTGGTATCAGAACGTGTGACTGCACCCGCCGACGTGCAACTGCCCAGTTATTACCCGGATATCGCCGCAGTGCGCCAAGATTTGGCCCGCCACTACGACAATATTAGCGCCATGGACAGCCGTGTTGGCCTGCTTTTAGCACAGCTCAAAGAAGACCAATTATTGGACAGTACTATCGTCATCTGGACTACTGATCACGGCGACGGTCTGCCCCGGGCCAAGCGAGAACTGTACGACTCCGGCATCAGAGTACCGATGATAATCCGCTTCCCCAAACCTCGCGGCACCCCCGGCAGCAGTGATAACCGACTGATCAGCATGGTCGACTTCGCACCAACACTGCTGGCTCTGGCCGGTGTAGCGCCAGTACCCTACCACCACGGTGGCGACTTTCTAAAGCGTGCACGTGAGTATATTTTTGCCTCCCGGGATCGTATCGATGAGGTCAGCGATCGCCAGCGGGCGGTGCGCGACGAGCGCTACAAGTACATTCGCAGCTGGCACCCAAACACCCCAGGCGGTCATCTGCTGGCCTACCGAGACAACCTCGACATGGTCAGGGCTATGCGTGCACTGTTTGATAAGGGCTTGCTAAACCCGGCCCAGGCTCGCTGGTTTGAAGGCCCCGGTGAAGAACAGCTCTACGACATTGTCAGTGACCCAGAGGAGCTGCACAACCTGGCACAACGCAGTGATATGAAGGCGGTTAAAACACGATTGTCCGCGGCGTTAATGGCAAGATTGGCAGTGATCGGCGATACCGCTGCCACCGCAGAAGAGTTGATGAGAGCCACGTTGCTGGACGATGGCAAAATTCCTATCACCCCCGCACCCAGCGCCGCCACCACTGCACAGGGGATAAGCCTCAGTTCAGCGGTCGACGCCTCGATCGGCTACCGCATCGACGAGGGGCCCTGGTTGCTGTATAGCCAGCCGGTTGCCACCGCTAAGCTTGAGGCTAAGGCGGTTCGCTATGGCTGGCGAGAAAGTACTGCGGTCAAGGTGCGGCGCTAGCGAAAGCCCTAGAGAACTTTTCTCCTGTAATATTGGCCGTATTAACTACCAGAGACCTAGGGCAATATCATTGCTGCTGGTCAGCAGCCACTTCGCACTAGCCAGTTTGAGAATTGCCTGCCCCAAGCAGCAGCACCGCCCTAGGCGGTGGTGACTACAAATAATTAATCCTCTTTTCGGGTCATTTCAGTATAATTGCGGCCATTGTTAGCTGAAGTACGTGCGCTGCAGTTGAAAGTTGCGCTGCTGTGGCACAGAATCGAATTGATTACTAACAACTATTCAACGAACAACTACAAAAGGAAGACAGTATGTCCGAGTTAGACACCTTTCGCGCCGAAACCCGCGCCTGGCTTGAGCAGAATTGCCCCGCCAGTATGCGCAGCCCAACACCCGAAAATGAAACCGTTTGGGGTGGTCGCGATGCCAGTTTTGCCAACCCAGATTCCAAGCTATGGTTAGACAACATGGCATCCAAGGGCTGGACTGCACCTACCTGGCCCACCCAATACGGCGGCGGTGGCCTTTCGGCTGAGCAAAATGGCGTATTGCAAAGCGAGCTACAGGCGATTAGTGCCCGCTCTCCGCTGAGTAGTTTTGGCCTGTGGATGTTGGGGCCGGTACTGCTGGAATTTGCTAACGAAGAGCAAAAATTGGAGCACCTGCCTAAGATTGTGCGCGGTGAAATTCGCTGGTGCCAGGGTTACTCCGAGCCAGGCGCCGGTTCCGACCTTGCCGGACTGCAAACCAAAGCGGTTCGCGACGGTGACGACTACGTGATTAACGGGCAAAAAGTGTGGACCTCCTACGCCAATCACGCCGATTGGATCTTCTGCCTGGTGCGCACCGACACCACGGTCAAACACAACGGCATCAGCTTTATATTGTTTGATATGAAAAGCGAAGGCGTTACTGTTAAACCTATCCAGCTGATTTCTGGAGACAGCCCCTTCTGCGAGACCTTTTTTGACGACGTTAGAGCTCCGGCGCGCAATCAAGTGGGGGAGCTCAACAAAGGCTGGACCATTGCCAAGCGCCTGCTGCAACACGAGCGCACTAACATCGGTGATTTTGGCACCGCCCAGGGCCCGCAAACCCCTATGCACGAGCAGGCCAAAAAATACTATGGCGAAAACGCTCAGGGCGAACTGGCCAACAGCACCATGCGCCACGAACTGGCTAAATACCAAGTGCGCCAGCGCGCCTACGGCTTGACCTACGCCCGGGTTGGCGCCGAACTAAAAGCCGGCCTCGGTGATGGCGCCGCCTCTTCCATCTTAAAGGCAGTCGGTGCTGAACTGAACAAACACCGCTCCGAGATGATGATCGATATGCTGGGCAGTCAGGGTATTGGCTGGGACGGCGACGGTTTTAACCAGTGGGAAATCATGCAAACACGAGGCTGGCTGCGTTCCAAAGCCAACTCTATTGAGGGCGGCACCACCGAGATTAATAAAAATGTCGTGGCGAAAAATGTTCTGGGCCTGCCCACTAAATAATTGCGATCAAGGATAAAACAATGGCTTTAATATTAAACGAAGAACAAACCCTGTTAAAAGACAGCGCCCGCGACTTTATTACTGAAAAATCGCCGGTCACCAGCCTGCGTCAATTGCGCGACGATGCTGACGAAACCGGCTTTGACAAAAACTTATGGGCCAAAATGGTCGACATGGGTTGGGCCGGGATTTGTATCCCGGAAGAATTTGGCGGCCTGGACTTTGGCTTCTTAGGCTTGGGGGTAGTATTAGAAGAAACCGGTCGCACCCTAACGGCTTCGCCACTGGTATCGAGCATTTTAGTGGGCGCCACTGCTATCACACTGGGCGGTAGCGACGAACAGAAAAAAACGCTGCTGCCGCAACTGGCAGAAGGTTCACTGTTAATGACGCTGGCATTGGATGAAACAGCCCACTTCAGCCCCAATAACATTGCCACCAGTGCTGAAAGAACTGCCGAGGGCTACCGCCTTAACGGTGACAAAGTCTTTGTTCTGGACGGGCATACAGCAGACACGTTGATCGTCGCCGCACGCACCAGCGGTAATACTGCTGACCGCGACGGAATCACCCTGTTTTTAGTCGATCGCAGCCATGCCGGTGTCACAGTCACTCGCACTAATATGGTCGACAGCCGCAATGCCGCCAAGATCAACTTTAACAATGTTGACGTCGCAGCCGATGCAGTTCTGGGCGCTGTTGATCAAGGCGCTGCCCTGTTAGAGCCGCTGCTCGATCGCGCCGCTGTCGGCATGGCCGCCGAAATGATGGGCGCCTCTCAGGAAGTGTTTAAACGCACTTTGGAATACCTAAAAGAGCGCAGCCAGTTTGAAACCAAAATTGGTACCTTTCAGTCGCTGCAACACCGGGCGGTAGACATGTATTGCAACCTAGAGTTGTCCAAGTCTATTTTAATGGACGCGCTGTCGGCATTGGATGAAGGCCGGAATGAAGACTTTCCTGCTCTCGCCTCAACTGCCAAGGCGCAACTCTGTGAGACCCTGCACCAGATCTCTTCCGAAGGTGTGCAAATGCACGGAGGCATAGGCATGACCGACGAGCACGAGATTGGGTTCTTCCTAAAACGCGCTCGGGTCGCCGAGAAAACCTTTGGCGATGCCAACTATCACTACGACCGTCTGGCAACACTAAACGGGTTTTAATGCTCGCCTACTGCGTGCGCCTACTGCGTGCGCATTAATAAATACTGTTTTAATGTGACAAAAATGCACTCTCGGAGCTAATCCGGGCGGTGCATTTTTTTTACCCAACTGTGCGGCAAACAGTACAGTGCCTTTTCAGCTCAGCCTTCACAAACAACTCATCAACTAATAGTAACCAAATCTCAAATTGATAAGTTGATGCAATTTATTCGGAGCTGCGCGTCTCCGGCTTGCTGCCAGCTTCATTGTCAATCTCTTGCTGCGCCCAACGTTTTAACTTAGCTTTTCCCCAGCTGCGACCTTGACCGTCTTCACCATGGCCGTACTTATGGCGGTGGCTTCTATGGTGAGAGCCGCTGCCAAATAATATCTTGGCGAGAATCAACAAGCCCCAGGCCTGCCAATAGCCAATAACCGGCAGACCAAAAATGACTGGCATCAGCCAATTCCACAGCAGCATGATCACATAGCCAAACACCAGTGCTAACAACAGTACCAGCAATATCCCACCGACAATTTTGAAGCTAATTTTAAGTATTTTCTCCTGAAAATTTTCCATGCTCTACTCCCCTTCACGTGCAATTAAACGAATGTTAGTTTGATAGGCCTTCATCAGACAACAGACTCTTTAGCTTTTTTAACGCATAGTGTTTTTGTGACAACAAGGTATTAATCGAAAGGCCAGTACTGGCAGCCAGCGCCTTAAAACTATGGCCCTCAAACTCGGTCTGAACAAACACCCATTTTTGCTGTTCCGGCAACTGCTCCAGAGCCGACCACACCGAGGCCATCAATTGCTGTGCCTCTAAGTCATCAGTCAGTAAAGGCTGCTGGGCGGCCAGCTCATCTGGTGAGAGCTGGCCGTCAAATTCCAATACAGGTTTACGGGAGTAATCGATGATTTTGTTGCGCAGCGCGCGGTACACATAAGCGACAATGTTATCAATAGGCCGGGCCACCGGCCGCAGCAGATCAATACCATCAAGTAGCGTATAAAATGTTTCTTGCAAGATATCCATCTCATCAAAGATATCGATGCGTCGGTGAATATGCCGCCGAATAAACACGCGCATTTTTCCCGACTCTTTGGCATACACCTGTTCCAACTGTTCTCTGTCCATTGCGTCTCCATTAGTGATAACGAGTGCTGACAGGGTTTTATTGCAAGGGTGGGAGGTATTTATGAATTATTTTTATGCGCCGCTCATTATGTGTGGAACGAGGCGGTGAGAGCCGGCGCCATGGAGCAGGGCCATGGCTAAGCTTCGAAAGTAGTGGCGCTAGCTGATAACAGTAACAACGCCACATCCAGCCATCATTACTCTTCAGGCATTAGTACTTTCAAGAACATGGCTTTGCCCTTGCCGTCGGGCACCAAGCCTTCAAACAGTGAGGCTTTGGATTCCTGCCCGCTCTTAAGCCACTCTTCGGGGAAGGATTGGGCCGCGCCGTCTGCGCTGCGCCGAAAAACAGCGCCGCTGGATCTGCGCGGGGTATAGGGTACCACGAGTTCTCCGGCATCGTTGGCAACCAGGGCATAGAGCCGCTTGCGCAGACGAACTTTCTCATCGTACAAAGCCGGGTCTTCAGCCAGGTTATTCATCTCTTTGGGATCATTGCTGAGATCGTACAGTTCTTCTCGATCCCAGATACCGTGGTATTGAATAAGCTTGTAGCGGTCGGTGCGCACCGCAAAAGTGGTGGGAGTCTGGGGGAAGGTGTATTCCCAAAAATATTCGTAGGCGAACTCGTTGCTCCAAGGCTTGTCCAGAGCGGTGCCCGCCGCCAAAGCCTTAAAGCTGCGGCCCTGAAAGTGCGCAGGGGCTTCCAATCCGGCCACGGCCAGCAGCGTCGGGGCTATATCGAGATTGGCCACCACTTCCTTCACTTTTTTACCGCCGCTAAAACCGGGCCCCACCGCTATCAATGGTACCCGCATACTCTCTTCATAGGCATTGCGCTTGTCGATCAAGCCGTGCTCACCAAACATAAAGCCATTGTCACCCATTAACACCACTAGAGTGTTGTCATCGAGGCCGCGCTCTTTAAGCCAGTTACGCAGGCGCCCAACACTCTCGTCTACTGCGCTTATCGTGCGGTGATACTGCATTTTGTAGGCCGCGACATCCAAGGTGCTGTGATAGGGAAAATCCACGCCGTGCCAGCTAGAGCGCTGATCTTTCACCCAGCGCGGCTTACCCCGGTAGTTTTCTTCGGTATTGGCCATACTGGCAGGCAAGACTACTTTAATCCCGGCATATTGTTCACTGTGTCGGGTGGCGGGTTCAAACTCTGCATGCACCGCCTTGTGCGACAGGTAAAGAAAAAACGGTTGCTCGCCGTTAAGGCTGTCGAGCCAGTCCACCGCGTAGTCAGTCAACTCGTCAGTGATATACCCGGTCTGCTTTACCGCCTTGCCGTCGACATTAAACATCGAAGTGCGGCCCTTACCCAGATCCGGGTAGTAGTGGCCCTGACCGCGAAAACTGACCCACTTGTCAAAACCCGGCTGCGGTGCATCGCCTGAATTGCCCATATGCCACTTACCGATAAAACCAGTTTTATAACCGGCGCGCTGCAAATAGCTAGGAAAAAAAACTGTGCCCGGACGAATCGGCGCATTGTTGTCGACTACCCGGTGAGTATTGGCGTACTGCCCGGTTAATATGGTTGCCCTAGAGGGAGAGCACAGCGCGGTGGTGACAAAGGCGTTTTCAAAGTGCACACCCTCGTTGGCGATTGCATCCATATTGGGGGTGTGTAACAAGGGGTTTAATATGCCCAATTCATCAAAGCGCTGATCGTCGGTAAGAATAAAAATAATATTGGGTTTTTTGGACGCGGCACTGGCGGCTGTACTCAGCACGCTGAACAGTACAGCGCATATTATCAGACGGGTGGTGGCATTCATCGCCGGGCATTTATGTCTCATTATTATTCTCTCCCTTTACAATTTATTCGCAGGAAATTTCACCCGCGCTTTATCACGTTGCCGTCTGAGCCTAGAGTACAGCACTTAGACTTTACGAATACTAATATCAGTCGCCACAAGTGATGCTTTTTAAAGCCATTGCTGCACCCAACTATCGAGCGCGGCGCAAAAATCGTCGGTGCGCTCTAACATCAATTGATGTGGCGCGTCTTCAAATTCGAGAACACTCACGGGTCCCGCAATTTGGGCCGCCACCTTTTTTACCAGGCTTGGCGGCATAAAAGGGTCATGTTCGCCCACCGTGACCAGCATAGGTCTAGTGTTATCCGCGGCAGCCACTTGCGGCTGCCACAACAAAAGTTCGCGGTAACTGCCTAAATCGTAAGTCCAACACATATCCGGGTCTTGTAGCAGTCGCCGGGTAACTTCCGGCGATCCGTAGTCTGTCTCGATTCGCAGATATTTTTTTAGGTCTATCTCGAGGCTACCGCGGAAAAATTTGTCTATTTTTTCATAGGCCTCTGATCGCAGTGGCGCCAGCGCTTCTTTATAAGGAGAGAGGTCAAAGGCTGCTAAACCCATAGTAATAGCACCAGACACCGCCTCGCAGCGATTGAGAGAAAAATAGGCAAAGGCGCTGCCCTGGCTAGAGCCCAATAAAAAAACTGGCAGCCCGGTGCTCTCTCGAATGTGACTGGCCACTAGGTCGATGGACTGTAAACAGTCGTCCATGGTCCAACTACCCCGCGTCCCCCGGGAGCGGCCGTGGCTGGGAAAGTCCATGGCATAGACGGCGACCCCGGCGCTAGCATGGGCCAGACCATACTTGTCGTAACAACCGCCGTGGCCACCGGTACCGTGTAATATCAATATCGCGTAACGGGCAGACTCAGTAGAAAATTGATAGATGTTAAGACCATCGAGGGTGAATTCACTGCGTGCCATGATTGCGCCTTTAAGTGATGAGTTAGGTCTGATACCAACAATGGAGCAGACCAACGCCAGTGCAGGCTAGGTCGTGCTAGATGCGCCACATTGTGCCGACAAAGTTTGTATTTACGGCTGCGCGTTCATCGCTGATGTCGCCACTAGCGAGCGCTGCCATTGTATTATTTTTTAGTGACTTTACTCAGCTTGCGCCGACTATGCAATACAACGCCCGACGGGCAGGCGCGTCAATAGACTATTGCTGTTCGTAAGCCACTGCGCGATTGCGCTAGTTTCTGTACAACAATGATAGAGGGAGAGCTAAGCATGAAGAGGTATATTACAGAGTTTTAGGAAGTGATAGCCGACGCCATTGCCGAGCAACCCGCGCATATTCATGGCGACCAGCAACACAGCTGGGCCAGCAGCGCGCGCCAAACTAGCCCAGGTGTTCAGTGATGATCAATTGCGGGTTAATGACAAAGTCGCCATTTTTTCGTATAACTGCCCGGGCTATTTATTTGGGTGGCGGCAGCGTAAATCCTAACAAAACATTGCCCGGCAGCTGCCCCATTAAACTGTAGCCAGATTGCATATAAACCCAATCACCGGCGAATTGCACCGCCACATTATCCATCGAGCCGCCGTGGGCCACTGCGCCGCTGACGGTGGTAAATTCACGTGCGCTGCTGTATTGCCACAACAGTGCTCCGCTGGCGCCATCAAAGGCTCGCACTTTGCCGTCCAACCCCGGTGCAAAGACCACATCGTTAGCCACACTTACCGCAGCCGAAAGGGCAAAATAGAAAGAGCATTGGGGGTATAGTTCTTGGCGCTGAAAATAGGCCTCACGGGAGCTTTCACAACCGCGCTGCACGCGGTACTGCCAGCGCAGCTCACCGCTGTCGACATCCAGTGCATACAAACCGGGTTGGCGCAGCTTACCGGCAAAAGGCGGGT
>Ga0105356_10007413_pt1 | contig 10085 bp, 8 predicted proteins | sample GOMGulsemesocosm_3_FD_83502 | JGI IMG/M metagenome (GOLD analysis project Ga0105356, IMG submission 83502) | Methane-oxidizing microbial communities from mesocosms in the Gulf of Mexico - GOM9D Gulf of Mexico | ecosystem: Environmental > Aquatic > Marine > Cold seeps | place: Gulf of Mexico...
CATGCATTCCCCAAACACCCAGGAGCCTTTAACAGTCCTAAGAAATTCCATATTCCAATGTTATGGCTTGGAGGTGCACTGAACCAAACCAACACAACCAACACCAACATTGCTTCACAAACAGACATTGCCTATACCTTATTATCTTTACTTGATGGCGACTATGCATCTTTTGAATGGGGTACAAACATTTTTAAAAAATCTCCAGATCATTTTGCTCATTACATTTTCAACAAAGGTTTTGGAACACTAAACAAAGACGGCCTCTTTGTATATGACTACCTTAGTAAGAAACCAATTCTTGAAAAAGGAGAGTCAAGTCCCTATTTAGAAAAATTAGGAAAAGCAATCACACAAACTACCTATCAAGATTTCTTAGAAAGGAAATAATATTTTTTCTTAAAAAGCTAAATCTATTGCATAAAATATGTGATTCTTAAATACTGATAATAATCATAGGAAATCTACAAAAAACTACATCTTAAACTGCCTATAAATCAACCTTTAGTACATTTGTATTTTTACAAAATCTCTTCAATTAAAGGAGTGATTTTTAATGAATAATTAGTAATTTTACAACTCTAATTTAGAGCGAGAGAAGAAAGATTATAAAACAATAAATATATACAAAATGAAAGTTACCGTTGTTGGAGCAGGTGCTGTCGGTGCAAGTTGCGCTGAGTACATTGCAATCAAAAATTTTGCAGCAGAAGTTGTAATTGTTGATATCAAAGAAAATTATGCAGAAGGAAAAGCGATGGACCTAATGCAAACAGCTTCCTTAAATGGATTTGACACAAAAATCACAGGAAGTACAAATGATTATTCTAAAACTGCTGGTAGTAATATTGCAGTTATTACAAGTGGTATTCCTCGTAAGCCTGGAATGACACGTGAAGAATTGATTGGAATCAATGCTGGGATCGTAAAATCTGTAGCACAAAACATTATCAAACATTCTCCAGACGCAATTATCATTGTCGTTAGTAATCCAATGGATACTATGACTTATTTAGCTCACAAAGCGACAGGACTTCCTAAAAACCAAATTATTGGTATGGGTGGTGCTTTAGACAGTGCGCGTTTTAAATACAGATTGAGTGAAGCTTTAGGAGCTCCAGCTTCTGATGTAGACGGAATGGTTATTGGTGGTCACAGTGATACTGGGATGATTCCTTTAACAAGCTTAGCTACAAGAAACTCTGTTCCTGTAAGCGAATTCTTATCTGAAGAAAAATTAGAAGAGGTAGCAAAAGCTACTATGGTTGGTGGAGCTACTTTGACTGGAATGCTAGGAACGTCTGCTTGGTATGCACCTGGTGCTGCAGTATCTGCGATGGTTCAAGCAATTGCTTGTGACACAAAAAAGATATTCCCATGTTCTACTTACTTAGAAGGTGAATACGGTTTGAGTGATTTATGTATCGGTGTACCAGTTGTACTAGGTAAAAATGGTATTGAAAAAATCGTTGAAATTAAATTAAGTGAAGCTGAACAAGCGAAACTAAAAGTTAGTGCCGCTGCAGTTCAAAAAACAAATAGTTTGTTAGAATTGTAACAACCTTCTAATTCCATATATTTTTTTAAAAGAGCAACCAATAGGTTGCTCTTTTTTTATTCAAAAATGCAAAAACAGCTCTAAATCAGGAAGACTGCCTTAAGTCATTTTGAAAACAAAAATTCAACAATTTACATAAAAAAACAAGTCAAATATCACTATAAATCGTAGAATAATTTAGCTAACCTAAAAATTAGCAGTCTTTTAGAGATTAAAATCACAAAAAATTGTCTTTTCATAATTGAAATACTATATTTGCACGTTTATAAAATTTAAGAAAAAAAATAGAATGCAGAACAAAGGACTTATAAAACTATTTGCCATACTTTTTGGGATAGTTAGTTTATACCAACTTTCATTTACTTGGTTAGCCGGTGGTGTAGAAAATGACGCGAAAGAATATGCAATAGCAAATTCCGCAAAAGACGATGGACGTGCTATAGCTACTTTCGAAAGAAAATACTTAGATTCTGTTGCTAACCTTCCTGTTTTTGACAAATTTGGATTTACATTTAGCTACAACGACATCAAAGACAAGGAAATAAATCTTGGATTGGACTTAAAAGGAGGAATCAATGCAACGCTTCAAGTTTCTGTTAGAGATATCTTAATTGGTCTTTCTAATGATTCAAAAAATCCTGTATTCAACGAAGCACTAAAAGCTGCTACAGCTGCTCAAAAAAATAGTTCTTCTACCTATTTAGAATTGTTTTTTGAAGCTTTTGACAATCTTAGTCAAGGTAAAGCTCAATTAAATGCTCCTGATATTTTTGGAAACAAAACACTTCGCGAAAAAATAAACTTTCAAAAAACAGCAGAGGAAACGAAACAAGCTATTCAAGATGAAATTGACAGTTCTATTAGTACTGCTTTCATCGTTTTAAGAAGTAGAATTGATAAATTTGGGGTAACACAACCTAACATTCAAAGAATTGGAACTTCTGGTAGAATTCTAATTGAATTGCCTGGAGCAAAAGATATTGAGCGTGTTAAAAAATTATTACAATCTACAGCTGAATTGCAATTTTGGGAAGTATACAGTAACCAAGAAACTGCACAGTTCTTTTATGCTGCAAATGCAAAAATCACAGAACTTTTAGCTAAAGATAAAAAAGAAGAAGTAAAAGAAGAAGCTGTTGATACGGAAGAATCTGACGCTAGTGCAATTGAAGACTTACTAGGAGAAGTAAAAGATTCTCTTACAGCAAAACGTTCTGCTGATTTGTTTAGCGTTTTATTCCCTAGGATTCCTAGAAACCAAAATGAAATCAGTTCTGTCGTTGCAAGTGCTGCAGTTATAGATACTGCTAAGGTGAACAAATATCTTGCTATGAAAGAAGTAAGAGCATTGTTACCTTCTAACTTACGACATGTGAAATTTTTATGGGATGCAAAACCTGTAAAAGAAACTGAAATCATCAATTTATATGCAATTAAATCTAACAAAAAAGACATTGCTCCAATTCAAGGTGATGTTATTGTAGATGCTTCCCAAGAGTTTGATGAATTACAATCTAATGCTGAAGTAAGCATGTCAATGAACTCTCGAGGTTCTAAATTGTGGTCTAAAATGACTTCTGAAAATGTAGGTAATTTTGTTGCTGTTGTTTTAGATGATTACGTATATACTGCACCTCGTGTAAACACAGCTATTACTGGAGGAAGAACTTCTATCTCAGGAAACTTTACGGTATTAGAAGCACAAGATTTAGCAAATGTTTTAAAAGCTGGTAAACTACCTGCTGCGGCAAGTATTATTGCTTCTGAAATTGTTGGACCTTCCTTAGGTCAAGAGGCTATTGACAGTGGAATTCAATCCTTTGCTTTGGCACTTGTTTTAGTTCTAATTTGGATGTTGTTCTACTACGGTAAAGCAGGAATCTTTTCAAATATTGCATTGGTTGTTAATATCCTTTTCATTTTTGGAATTTTATCTGCTTTTGGAGCTGTATTAACATTACCTGGGATCGCTGGTATTGTATTGACAATAGGTATGTCGGTAGATGCCAATGTACTTATCTTTGAACGTATCAAAGAAGAATTGGCAAAAGGAAAATCTTTAAAAGAAGGAATTAGTGATGGTTTTAACAATGCTTTGTCTTCTATCTTAGATGCGAATATTACTACCTTATTAACTGGATTGATCTTATTTGTTTTCGGAACAGGACCCGTACAAGGTTTTGCTTACACATTGATGGTTGGTATTGCAACTTCATTATTTACTGCTATTTTCATTACCCGTATATTTATAGATGCTTATTCTGGAAAAGGGCAAACTTTGACATTTAATACAGGGATTACAAAAAAATGGTTTACAAATATTGATATTGATTTTCTTAAGAAACGTAAATTAACATATATTGTTTCAGGAATTATTATTGTTATCGGACTGGGATCTTTATTAAGTAAAGGATTGAATTATGGTGTGGATTTTGTTGGTGGACGTTCTTACGAAGTACGTTTTGCAGAAACTGTAAATGAAACTGAAGTAGCAGAAAGTTTAAAAACTGTATTTGAAAGTTCTCCTGAAGTTAAAACCTATGGTTCAAACAATAGCTTAAAAATAACAACAAAATATAGAATCAACGAAGAAGGCGCTAAAGTTGATGAAGAAGTTCAGACGGCCTTATTTAATGGAGTAAAAGCTTTCTTACCTGCCGGTACAACATTGGATGAATTCAATGGTGGTTTCGACGGACAAAAAATCGGAATCTTTAGTTCATTTAAAGTAGAACCAACCATTGCTGATGATATCAAAACTTCTGCAGGTTGGGCTATTATCGGATCCTTATTAATTGTCTTTTTGTACATCTTATTAAGATTTAAAAAATGGCAATATAGTTTGGGTGCTGTTATTGCAGTATTCCATGATGTATTAATCGTTTTATCTATTTTTTCTATTACTTATGACGTGATGCCATTTGATATGGAAATAGGGCAATCTTTTATTGCAGCAATTTTAACTGTTGTAGGGTACTCATTGAATGATACAGTGGTAATATTTGATAGAATTAGAGAATACGCAAAATTACATAGTAACTGGAAGTACGGTGAAGTTGTAAACAAAGCCTTGAGCAGTACTTTAGGTAGAACTATCAATACGTCATTAACTACGTTAATTGTATTGTTGACTATCTTTATTTTCGGTGCTGATTCAATAAGAGGATTTATGTTTGCATTGATTATTGGAGTTGTAGTAGGTACTTATTCTTCTCTTTTCATTGCGTCACCAATAATGTTTGACACTACTTCTAAAGAAGAAAAAAAGAACGTATAATAATAACATACAGTTGTATGTCAAACCGTCCCCAACTATTATTGGGGACGGTTTTGTGTTATTTTCAAAAAGACCAACGAACTAAAAAACAGAAATGGAGTCAATAGAAATTCACGATAAAAAATTTGACCTTTATATAGATAAAGACAAGATAGCGGCTGCCATTAAATCTTTGGCTTTTAAAATAAAAGAAGACCTAAAAGAAGAAACTCCTTTATTTATAGGAATTCTAAATGGCTCTTTTATTTTTACTGCTGACTTAATGAGAGCTTATGAAAATCATTGTGAAATTTCATTTATCAAACTGGCTTCTTATCAGGAAACCAAATCTACGGGTAAGGTAACAGAACTCTTGGGCATTAATGAAGACTTAACAGGTAGAACTGTTGTGGTTTTGGAAGATATTATTGATACGGGTACCACACTTCAAAAAATCTATGATATTTTAAAAGAAGAACCTATTGGAAAATTAAAAGTAGCAACTCTCTTTTTTAAACCTGAAGTTTTCAAAAAAGAATTACACATCGATTATGTTGGGATTGAAATACCAGATGACTTCATAGTTGGTTATGGATTGGATTATGATGGATTGGGAAGAAACCTTCCTAACATATATAAATTATCAAATTAATTAAGATGAAGAATATTGTATTATTTGGCCCTCCAGGAGCAGGGAAAGGAACACAAGCTGAAGTATTGAGAGACAAGTATGACCTTGTACACATTTCTACAGGAGATGTATTTCGTTTCAATATGAAAAATGAGACAGAGTTGGGGATTTTGGCAAAATCTTATATCGACAATGGAAACCTAGTACCTGATGAAGTTACTATCAATATGCTAAAAGCAGAAGTAGAAAAAAACGAGAAAGCCAACGGTTTTATTTTTGATGGGTTTCCAAGAACTGAATCTCAAGCAGTAGCATTAGATAATTTCTTACATCAAAAAGGAGCAGCTATAGACGGTATGATCGCTTTGGAAGTAGAAGAAGATGTATTGGTAGAGCGTCTCTTAAAAAGAGGAGAAATTAGTGGGAGGTCTGATGATCAAGATGAATCTAAGATTAGAAATAGATTCAATGAATACAACACAAAAACTGCTGTATTGAAAGATTTCTTCGACAAACAAGATAAATATTACGGAATCAACGGAGTTGGCTCAATCGGGGATATCACATCTCTTATTTGTAATGTTTTTGAAAAATTATAAGTCGTTTTCTAACTAAAGAAAAGCGTACATAAAAAAGGTTTCGATTTAGTTCGGAAGATCAATATGACAGAAGGAAATTTTATTGACTATATAAAAATCTATGCATGCTCTGGAGACGGAGGTGGTGGATCTACGCACTTACATAGAGAAAAATTCATTACCAAAGGTGGACCTGATGGTGGTGACGGTGGCCGTGGTGGACATGTTATTCTAAGAGGAAACAAAGGAATGTGGACTTTACACCACTTGCGTTTCTTAAAACACTCTAGAGCAGATCCTGGAGGACATGGTAGTAAAAGTAGAAGTACAGGGAAAGATGGTGAAGATAAATATATAGAAGTCCCACTTGGTACTATTATAAGAGATGCTGAAACTCAAGAAATTCTTTTTGAGATTACCGAAAATCACCAAGAAATTATTCTTGTGGAAGGTGGAAAAGGTGGATTGGGAAATTGGAATTTTAGATCTTCTACAAATCAAACTCCTAGATATGCACAACCTGGAATGCCTGGTATTGATGGTTGGTTCCAAATAGAACTGAAACTATTAGCAGATGTGGGATTGGTTGGTTTTCCGAACGCCGGTAAATCTACCTTATTAGCCAATGTATCTGCTGCCAAACCTAAAATTGCAGACTATGCGTTTACAACTTTAAAACCCAATTTGGGAATTGTTGAATATAGAAACCATCAGAGTTTTGTAATGGCTGACATTCCTGGAATTATAGAAGGTGCTTCTGAAGGAAAAGGTTTAGGACATCGTTTTTTACGTCATATAGAAAGAAATTCTGCATTGCTCTTTTTAATTCCAGCAGACTCAGACAATATAAAAGAAGAATACAAAATTCTTTTAAATGAATTGAAAAAACACAATCCAGAATTACTAGACAAACAGCGTTTTTTAGCAATTTCCAAATGTGATATGTTAGATGACGAATTGCAAGAGGAAATCACAAAAGAATTGCCTGAAGGAATTCCATATATCTTCTTTTCTGCACTGGCTCAAATTGGCTTAGTTCAATTAAAAGATGAAATCTGGAAACTTTTAAATTAATACTTTTCTTAAGTATAAGGGGAATTAATTATAAGAATTTATAAAATAGGGATGTTCTAACGGACATCTCTATTCTAATTTTATAACAATCGGAATTTCATATACGGTTGGTACAGGGATCCCTCTTTTCTGTGCTGGGGAAAACTTAGGCAATGTTTGAATACTTTCATTTATTATACTATCTAACATTGGCAATTGCTCCCTAACAATCGAAGAAGATTTGATTCCTATCAATTTAGCCTTTCCTTTATTATCAATCATTAATTTCACATGAACCATTTCATCCATTTCTTTTGAAATTTCAAATGTGTGTGACAACATAAAACTTGACAGATGCTTGTATAAATTGTTTTTAAAGCAACGATTTTTCTTCTCAACATTCATAATACTATCACAAAAAGAAAAAGAGGGCAATACGTCAACCTTATTGTAGTCGATAACGGTATCCAACATTTCTGATTTCAAATCCAAACCCATTTTCTTCTGCAAGAATTCACAAGAAGAACAGGTCAAAATGATTAAAAAGCTTAGTACAACTTTCAAAAACGATGGCTTTGGTTAGACTTTGTGAAAATACAATAATTTTTACAACTTTATAAATAGATATACTTGCTTAAAACACCTGTTTATTTAAGTTTCTACTAACCGTTATTCTAGTTTTATAGCTACATAAAAATTCATACATTGCGCTAAAAAAATGGACATCTTTTTACTCCTTCTAGGGTTTACTTTTATTTGTTTGGGAATTATCGGATCCTTTTTACCTATTTTACCTGGACCACCTACCGGCTGGATTGGTTTACTCCTACTTCACCTAACAAAATCTGTACCTGCAGATTGGACTTTTTTGTGGACTACCTTAGCAATCGCTTTATTAGTTACTTTACTCGATTATATAATTCCTCCCTTAGGAACAAAAAAATTTGGAGGTAGCAAATATGGCATTTGGGGATCTACAATTGGCTTACTTATCGGTTTGTTTTTTGGTCCTCTAGGAATCGTATTCGGACCATTTATAGGTGCTTATATTGGTGAAACACTTTACAACTCCAAAGACAGTTCTAGAGCATTTAAAGCTGCACTAGGATCCTTTATCGGTTTTCTATTTTCTACAGCTTTAAAACTTGTTGTTGGAATTGTATTTCTAGTCTATTTTAGTAAATCATTTTGGCTGTACAAAAGTGAATTCTTCTCTTTTTAAAACGATATAAATGAGCAAAAAAAAAGCGACCCCTAAAGGGTAGCTTTCCACTGGTTTCAACAAAAACCATGATACTTTTAACGAAAAGTATCAAAACAACACACTACTTCTTTCGAAGAAGCAGACAAATATACATTATCTTTTTAACTTGTTTGTCTAATTTATTTTTATTTTTCTTCTCGCCCCCATCATCCTACAATCTAAGGTCTCTTTTAAATCAAAACACACCTTAACAATAATCTAAAACATTACTCTAAACATCATCTTTTACTCTAAGAACGCAACAATTCAAGAGAAAATCACGAAAATAAATCTTACGGCAACATTAATATATGAATCATTCTTGCGGTAGTTGGGTTTAATCAAAACTACAGATCCCTAAATGATAAATTATAATTTATTATATATAATCTCCAATTCATTAAGTATCTTTGCAGGCTAAATAATTCATCATTTAAATCTATCGCAAAATGCAATTATCAGAACAAGAAATTGTGAGAAGAGAATCTCTTCAAAAATTACGAGACTTAGGTATCAATCCTTATCCTGCTGAACAGTATAAAACAACGGCTAACATAAAGGAGATTATTGAAAAGTTTACTGATTTTGAAGGCAAGAAGGTTGTTGTTGCTGGACGAATGATGAGTCGTAGGTTAATGGGAAAAGCTTCTTTTGCTGAATTGAAAGATAGCACAGCTCGCATGCAGATTTACATCAATAGAGATGAAATAGCTGAAGGTGATGATAAAACTATGTACAACGATGTTTTTAAAAAACTATTGGATATCGGAGATATTATTGGTATTGAAGGAGAAGTTTTTAAAACAAAAGTTGGAGAGGCTTCTATAAGAGTTAAAAAATTGGTTTTATTATCGAAATCACTGAGACCACTACCTGTAGTAAAAACGGATGCTGATGGACAAGTCCATGATGCTTTTAGTGACCCAGAATTGAGATACCGACAACGATATGTTGATTTGATTGTAAACGATCATGTAAAAGACACCTTTATCAAACGTACTAAAATAACAAATTCTATTCGTCAGTTTTTTAATGAACGTGATTATTTAGAAGTAGAAACACCCGTATTACAACCAATTCCAGGAGGAGCTTCTGCAAGACCTTTTAAGACACATCACAATGCTTTGGACATTCCTTTGTATTTGCGTATCGCAAATGAATTGTACTTAAAAAGATTGATTGTTGGTGGTTTTGATGCGGTTTATGAATTTGCAAAAGACTTCAGAAATGAAGGAATGGACCGAACTCACAATCCTGAATTTACAGTAATGGAATTGTATGTAGCCTACAAAGATTACAATTGGATGATGGATATGACGGAACAATTGTTAGAAAAAGTAGCTCTTGATTCTAACGGGACATCAAAGGTAACTGTTGGGGAAAATAAAATTGAATTCAAAGCACCATATCCAAGAGTTCCAATTTTAGAAGCTATTAAAATTCATACAGGATATGATGTTGCTGGAATGAATGAAGAGGAATTAAAAGATGTTTGTAGGAAAGTTGACATTCCTGTTGATGACAGTATGGGAATTGGAAAACTAATAGATGAGTTGTTTGGAGAAAAATGTGAACACCATTATATTCAACCAACTTTTATTACAGACTACCCAAAAGAAATGAGTCCTCTTACAAAAGAGCACCGAACGAATAAAGATTTAACGGAACGTTTTGAATTGATGGTCAACGGAAAAGAATTGGCAAATGCTTATTCTGAGTTGAATGACCCTATAGACCAAAAAGAACGTTTTGAAGATCAATTAAAA
>Ga0105356_10007416_pt1 | contig 10084 bp, 10 predicted proteins | sample GOMGulsemesocosm_3_FD_83502 | JGI IMG/M metagenome (GOLD analysis project Ga0105356, IMG submission 83502) | Methane-oxidizing microbial communities from mesocosms in the Gulf of Mexico - GOM9D Gulf of Mexico | ecosystem: Environmental > Aquatic > Marine > Cold seeps | place: Gulf of Mexico...
CAATACAGAAAGGAAAATGTTAAATATTTAAAAAGCATTTTTGAGATTTGTAATAAGCGCAAAATTCATGTAATTTTAATTACACCTCCAACTTATTACTCATATAGAAATAACATCGATCAAAGTCATTTTAAAACAGTCCATAGGGTAATTAATGAATTTATTGAAAATTATGATAATGCTACTTATTTAGACTTATTTGATCATATAGGTTTTAAGGCTAAAGACTACCGAGATGCAAATCATTTAAATGAATTAGGAGCAAGAAAAATGACTAAAATTATAGACAAACATATTAATGAACTTAAGAAGTAGTGATCTATCTTTAAATGTGTTGGTAATTTCATTGCATTAAAAAAGAAAATGGAAGAAGGGAACTAAATCTCAATTCTAAATTCATATATAAAACGCCATTGATTTCTCAACGGCGTTTTTTTGTTGTTTATATTGTTATGGTGTGTCTTTGCTAAAAAACTGTTTTCCTATAGAAATTGTAGGGAAAAACTACAAGCCTCTATTTATCTTAAGAAAAAATATTTAGGATTATTTTATGATGAAAATTGTGGGATTACTTATTTATTTCAGCCTCAAATTATAGAATATAATTTATATTTGTGGGGCTTATAAATACAAAAAATGACATTAATAAAATCAATATCTGGAATTAGAGGAACAATAGGAGGAAATACTGGTGATAACTTAACACCAATTGATGCAGTTAAGTTTGCAGCAGCCTACGGAACTTTTATTATAGAAAGAAATAAAGGAAAAGAAAATGTAACTGTTGTTTTAGGTAGAGATGCTCGTATTTCTGGTAAAATGATTTCAAGTCTAGTAGCAAATACGCTGGTAGGATTAGGTATTCATGTAATCGATTTAGGATTGTCTACAACCCCAACTGTAGAAATAGCTGTGCCTTTAGAAAAAGCTGATGGTGGAATTATCTTAACAGCTTCTCACAATCCAAAACAATGGAATGCTTTAAAGTTATTAAACGAAAAAGGAGAGTTTTTAAATGGAGCTGAAGGTGAAACCATTTTAGAAAAAGCGGAAGCAGATGATTTTGATTTTGCTCAGGTTGATGATCTAGGAACGTATAAAAAAGATAGTAGTTATTTAAAGAAACACATTCAAGAAGTTTTAAACCTAGATTTGGTAGATGTAGACGCAATTAAAAAAGCAAATTTTAAAGTTGTCGTTGATGGTGTAAATTCTACGGGAGGAATTTTTATTCCCGGGTTATTAAAAGAATTAAACGTTGCTTGCGTTGAACTGTATTGTACTCCAAATGGAGAATTCCCACACAATCCAGAGCCTTTAAAAGAGCATTTGACAGATATTTCTGAATTGGTTCTAAAAGAACAAGCAGATTTCGGAATTGTAGTAGATCCTGATGTAGATAGGTTGGCTTTAATTAGTGAAGATGGTTCTATGTTTGGAGAAGAATATACATTGGTTGCTTGTGCAGATTATGTACTTGGTAAATTAGGTGGCGGAAATACAGTTTCAAATTTGTCTTCTTCTCGAGCATTGAGAGATGTTACAGAAAAACATGGCGGATCTTATACAGCAAGTGCAGTAGGAGAAGTAAATGTTGTCATCGCAATGAAAGAAACCAATACTGTAATTGGTGGAGAAGGAAATGGTGGAATTATCTATCCTGAATCTCATTATGGTAGAGATTCTTTAGTTGGTGTTGCATTATTCTTATCACATCTAGCAAATCAAAAAATGTCTTGTAAAGAACTGAGAGACTCATATCCGAGTTACTTTATGAGTAAAAATAAAATTCAGTTGACACCTCAAATAAATGTTGATGAAGTATTGGAAACAATGGCGGCTAAATACCAACATGAAAATGTAAATATGATTGACGGGGTAAAAATTGATTTTGAAAATGAATGGATTCATTTACGTAAGTCAAATACAGAACCAATCATTAGAATCTATACAGAAGGTACTTCTCAAGAAAATGCTGATACGTTGGCAAAACGTTTTATAAAAGAAATTGAAGATGTTATTGCGTAGGAAAAGAGCACATATTTTAACGGTACTGATATTGTTATTTGTAAGTGGAAAAATGCTTGCTCAAGAACCAATAGAAGAAAAAGTTACCAATAAAGGAAAATTTTATGTGTATTGGGGATGGAATAGAGGAACCTATTCTAATTCTGATATTCGTTTTAAAGGAGAAAATTACGATTTCACATTATCTGATGTAACAGCCAATGATAGACCAACAAAGTTCGGGTTCAATCCGTATTTTAGATTAGATCGAATTACAATTCCGCAAACAAATTATAGAATAGGATATTTTTTTAAAGAGAATTATACCGTTTCTATTGGGGTTGATCACATGAAGTATGTAATGAATACAGATCAAGAGGTAAAGATTGATGGAAATATCAATACAGGTTCAGCTTTTGATAAAGTATACAGCAATGAAACAATCAAGTTGATTGAAGATTTTTTAACTTTTGAGCATACTGATGGATTGAATTACATCAATCTAGAAATAAAACGTTTTGATGATTTTAGTCACTTATTAGGATTGAATTCAAAAAATTTACAAATAAATCTAACAGAAGGGTTTGGCGCAGGAATCTTATTTCCGAAATCGAACACAAAATTATTAAACAAAGAAAGATATGATGATTTTCATGTCGCAGGTTGGGGAATCTCAGCAAGTGTAGGATTGAACATCACTTTCTTAGAACATTTTTTTATACAATCTGATTTCAAAGCAGGGTATATAAATATGTCAGACATTAGAACAACAAAAAATGCATCAGACTCAGCCTCTCAAAGTTTTTCTTTTTTAGAAAATACAATTGTTTTCGGAGGAAGGTTTAGACTCTTTTAAACGTAGGGTGATTGCCAAATTGGTTTGACTCCTTGACGCTTGTGTCGAAATAAAAAAGGATACTTATTTAATATCTCGCTTAGTTGAGGTCAGTTAAAATAATATAAAATGGAATCATTAGAGAAATATTTTAGTCAATTTAGAAAACATATTGTCGGAGTTGATCAAACCTTTGAATCTCCATATGGAGAAAAAGATTTAATCTATACAGATTGGACAGCAAGTGGGAGATTGTATCGACCAATAGAAGAGAAATTATTAAACGATTTTGGGCCCTTTGTAGCCAATACACACACAGAAACATCAACTAGTGGTGCTGCAATGACGTTGGCATATCACGAAGCTAGAAACATTATCAAAAGACATGTTAATGCGAGTGATAATGATATTTTGATTACAGAAGGTTCTGGAATGACTGGAGTTGTAAATAAGTTTCAACGTATTTTAGGGTTGAAAGTTAATGAAAGCTTAAAAGAATATACAAACGTACCAGAAGATTTGAAGCCGATTGTTTTTGTGTCTCATATGGAACATCATTCAAATCAAACATCTTGGTTAGAAACCATTGCAGATGTAGAGGTAATTCCTTGTGATGAAGTAGGTTTAATCTGCTTGAAAAGCTTTGAGAAATTGATTAAAAAACACGAACACAGAAAACTGAAAATAGCTTCGGTTACTGCTGGTTCTAATGTTACTGGGATCATCACAAAATACCACGAAATTGCAAAAATAATACACCAGTACAATGGTTTGTGTTTTGTTGATTTCGCCTGTTCTGCACCCTATGTAGATATTGATATGCATCCAGAAGAAAAAGGTGCCTATTTAGATGCTATTTTCTTTTCTCCTCATAAATTTTTGGGAGGCCCAGGAACTTCTGGAGTGTTGATTTTTAATAAGAAATTATATAAAAATGTAGTGCCTGATAATCCTGGAGGAGGAACTGTAAGTTATACAAATCCTTGGGGAGGTCATGATTATTTTGATGATGTAGAAACTCGAGAAGATGGAGGAACACCGGCTTTTATGCAAACTATAAAAATAGCTTTATGTGTGCAATTAAAAGAAAAAATGGGAACTGACAAAATTCACGATAGAGAAGAAGAGATTAATGCAACATTATTTTCTTGTTTAGAGTCTATTGAAAATGTAAATGTTTTAGCACCCAATCATAAACACCGATTAGGGATCTTTTCTTTTTATGTAGATGATGTTCATTTTAATTTAATTGTAAAATTATTAAACGATCGTTTCGGAATTCAAACTCGTGGAGGCTGCTCTTGTGCAGGAACTTACGGACACTTTTTGTTAAATGTAGATCAACAAACATCAGAAGCAATAGAAAAACAAATTGTAGAAGGGTGTTCTGTGGAAAAGCCAGGATGGGTTCGTTTATCAATTCACCCTAGTATTACGAATGCAGAAGTAGACTTTATTTGTGATAGCTTAAAAGCTGTTTGTATGAATGTTGTTGAATGGTCTAAGGATTATGATTATGATGCAATTAATAATGATTATAAGCACAAAACGCATACATCAATTGAAAAAGCGCTAGTAAAAAAATGGTTTGCTAATTAAGTCATTCAGCAAATAATACTAATAAGGAGCCTTGAGTTTATGTTGAAGTTATTTCAATATCTCAAGGTTTTTTTAGTTTCTAGGGTGAAATTGTTCAACAACATTTTTTAAATACGTTTTATCTAAGTGAACGTAAATTTCTGTGGTGGTAATACTCTCATGACCTAACATTTGCTGTATAGCTCTTAAATCGGCTCCTCCTTCTAGTAAATGTGTTGCAAAGGAATGTCGTAAAGTATGTGGTCCTATTTTTTTATTTAGGTCAATTTTTATGGCTAAATCTTTAATAATCATAAAAATCATTTGACGCGTAAGGCTTTTTCCTCTTCTATTCAAAAATATGATATCTTCAAAACCTTTTTGTATTTGAATATGACTTCTTATGTCTTTAATGTAAAAATTAATAAATTTTTGAGTATTGTAATTAATTGGGGCAAAACGTTCTTTGTTTCCTTTTCCTAAAACGCGAACAAATCCTTCCTCAAAAAATAAATCAGATATTTTTAGGTTGATCAATTCGCTAACACGTAAGCCACAGCTATATATGGTTTCTAGAATGGTTCTATTCCTTTCTCCTTGCGCATGACTTAAATCGATTGCATTTATTAAGTTGTCAATTTCATCTTCTGATAAGGTGTCTGGTAGTTTTCTTCCAAGCTTTGGGGTCTCTATCAAATCGGTCGGATTGGTTTCTCTATAATCTTCAAAGATCAAATAGTCAAAAAAGTTACGCAAACCAGAAATAATTCGAGATTGAGTAGTCGGTTTTACTTCTTTGGCAATTTCATAAATAAATTGCTGAATGATTTTTGAGTCAATTTTAATTGGAGAAATAACAATTTCTGATACTTCTAGAAATCGAATTAGCTTATTAATATCTCTAGTATAACTATCAATGGTGTTTTTAGAAAGACCTCTCTCTATTTTTAAAAATAATTGATACTCTTTGAGCGCTTTTTGCCATTTCATAAGAGCGCAGTTTAACTAAAAAAAAGGAAATAAAAAAATACTTAGCATTCAAAAAAGTTTACTTTAGTAGCTTAATTAATAAAAATAAATTATGAAAAAAGGAATACTTGCAATCTTTGTGATTGTATTATGTATAGTAAATATGAACGCTCAGAAAGCGAAACTTGGAATCACAGCTGGTTATCAAAATTTAGGAGCTACAGTAAGTTTATTAGGAAATTCAGAATCAGACAATGCTTCAGGATATTTTATTGGTTTTTTTGCAGATCTTTCTATTAGTGATAAAGTGAAAATTCAACCAGAATTAAGCTTTGTTCAAGCTATTAAAAATAGCGAAACCTCAAACTCATTATTTCTGCCTATTATGATTAAATATTATGTGAATGAAAAATTTTACTTTCAAGCTGGTCCTGCTTTTGATTATATTATTGAAGACAATGACTTTATGAAGAAGCTGGGCTTTGGTTTAGGTTTTGGTGCTGGATTTGATATTAATGAAAAGTTCTTCATTTCAAGTAAGTATACTTTGGGATTGAACAATAGATTAGAAGATTTTGAAATGGCAGATTTTGTAGGTTTTCCAATAGATATTTCTGATATGAAAATGAAATTAAACTACTTTCAGGTTGGTATAGGATATAAATTTTAATTTGTATATTGTTGAAAATTAATCAATTAAAATTTAAATTATGAAAAAAGTATTATTAGTTGCTGTATTATCCGTGTTTACATTTACGGCTAATGCACAAAGTTTTAGTGTAGGTGTTAACGTAGGGCTACCAACGGGTGATATGAGTGATTTCTCATCACTAGCATTAGGAGCAGATGTTAATTATATGTTCGCTTCAGATACTGAAATAAGTTTTGGGGTGTCTGCAGGGGTAATCAATTACTTTGGAAAAGATGTCACCATATTAGGCATTACAGTAGATTTAGGAAATGTAACATTTCTTCCGTTGGCAGGAGCGGTTAGATATTCATTATCTGAAAAATTTAATTTAGGAGCAGACCTTGGTTATGCTGTTGGAATTAATGATGGAAATGAGGGAGGATTTTATTATAAACCAATGATTGGCTATAGGTTGAGTGAAAAGATGGAGTTGAATGCATCTTATTCAGGAGTTTCTTCTGATGGCATTACTGCTTCAAATTTCGGAGTTGGTATTATGTTTGGGTTGTAATTTTTAATAAAAATATAAGTTGTAAAAAACAGAAGTGACATACTTCTGTTTTTTTTATGAATAAGTTTAAAGTAAAATTATACGGATAAAAACCACGTTTTTTTTAATATTAGAACATTTATTTGTTAAATTTACGTTTCAAACAAATTTATAAATTACTATGAAAAAATTATTATTAAGTATTGCTATGTCTGCATTTATTTTCACCGTAAATGCGCAAACTTTTGGAGTTAAAGCGGGATTAAATTTCTCTAATGTAGATGCTGAAGTTACTGGGTTCGGAAGTGGATCTCCTGATGGTATGACAGGCTTTTTTATTGGAGGTACTGTAGATTTTACAATTTCTGATAAATTTCACATTCAACCTGAATTACAGTACTCAATCGAAGGAGCAAAAGATGCTGATTTGAATTTAATTAACGTTCCTATAATGGCTAAGTTTTATGTTGCCGAAGGATTTAATATTCAAGCTGGACCTCAAATTGGTTTTATAGTAGATGCTGAAGGTGGAACTGAAGGGCTGAAAACTACAAATTTCGGCTTAAATTTAGGACTAGGTTATGATTTAGCTGAAACTGGATTGTTTTTTGACGCAAGGTATAATCTTGGATTGTCAGACGTAACAGAAGTCGCAGGTGTTGAAATAAAAACAAAAACTTTTCAAATAGGAATTGGTTATAAATTCTAAAAAAAAATAACAAATAAAAAAAAGGAAGCAATTAGCTTCCTTTTTTTTATTACAATAATGTATTTTAGCTGTATGAAAATCATCATCATCAACGGCCCTAATCTTAATTTACTAGGAAAACGAGAACCAGAAATTTATGGTTCGGAGACTTTCAATGATATATTTGAAAAGTTACAAACGAAATTTTCTGAAGTAGAGCTTTCTTATTATCAATCGAATATTGAAGGAGAAATCATTGACAAATTGCATGAGGTTGGTTTTGATTATGAGGGAGTTATACTAAACGCAGCTGCTTATACACATACTTCTGTAGGTATAGGAGATGCTGTAAAAGGGATAGAAACTCCAGTTGTAGAAATTCATATTTCTAATGTGCATGCACGCGAAGAATTTAGACACACCAGTTTTATTGCAGCAAATGCAAAAGGAGTAATTTTTGGATTTGGCATTAAAGGCTATGAATTGGCGATTCAAAGTTTTCTCTAGTCTTTAATTTGTTTCACCACTTTTTAACCTAAATTAAGAATGTCAGGTTGAGCGCAGTCAAAACCTATGTTATAAATGAAGATTTCTATTTCAAATCTAAAATCATTTTAACTCCTGAGCGTTCATAATTCGAATCTGCTTCTAATGGTACCTCTATAAAACCTATCTTTTTATATAAGTTTATTGCAGCAACTAATTTTATGTGAGAATACAACGTAATGGTTTTCCATCCTTGCTCTTTTGAAAAAGTAATACAATAATCCATTAACTGTTTTCCAATTTTTAATCCTTGGTATTTAGGCGAAACAGCCATTTTACTCAATTCAAAAAAGTTTTTTTGATTGATTAAAGCAACAGTTCCTACAATTTCATTATTATACTTCGCAAAGAAAATATAGCCTCCTTTATCAATAATAAATTCTTTTGGATTGCTTAATACTTTTTTATCATAAGATTCTACATAGAAAAATTTCTCTAACCATTCAACATTCAAATCGTAAAATTGAGTTGCATATTGAGATTCAAAATCGATAATTTCAACTGAATTCATTTTTTAGATTTTTGTGTCGATAATGTCAATCATTTCTTGTTCTAGTGCAATCGTTTTCCCGTAAATATCTTTGGCTCTAGCTAAAATATCTTCTGCAAAAATTCTATCTTTAATATCTTTAGCATTGATACGTACATTAAAATAGGCTCCAATAACAGCGGTTCGAGCACATAAAGCACCCACACCTGAATCTGATAAAGAATTTTGCAATCCATCTTTTGCCATTTTCATCATAACTTCCATTGAATTGTAAGATGTTTCCATAACTCTAAACGGAATTTCTGTTGCATATTTAGTTGCATTTTCTACGGCTTGTTTTCTAATTGCCTTTTCTTCTTCGGTTGATTTTGGTAGTCGAAATCCGTCAATAATCTTATTAAAAGCATTGGTGTCTTCATCAACTAAGAATAATAATTCATTTTTATAGGCTTGTCCTTTTTGTGCCCAATCAGAATAAAATTTCCATTTGTCATCCCAACCAGGTTTATGTGCAGATAAATTAGCGACCATAGTTCCTAATGAAACGCCTAAAACACCTACGTAAGCAGCAATACTTCCTCCACCAGGAGCCATAGATTCTGAAGCGGTTTCTTCCGCAAAACCTTTTACGGTAAAATCTATCAATTTTTTATCAGCATTTGAATTCATTACATACTCTATAATCCTTTCTTGCGGATTAAAAGGTTTTAAGTCGTCTAAGCCTAAAGATTTTATAGCAATTTTAATTTTCTCACTATGACTGATTCCCAATGAGCGTTCTTGTTTTATTAAAAAATGATCTCCAGCATCAAGCATTGCTTGTAACGGAACCAAGCCAACCAATTCAGAGCCTGTTACTCGTAATCCTCTTTTTGTTGCCGATAAAACAGTTTCTTCAAAAGCTTCATGCATTGAAGTTATGCTAATATTTGTTAGGTTGTAAGAGATTTGTGCGATGCCATATTCATCAATATACCAACCAATTCCTTTTACGGCTTTTAATTTTCCAGGAACTCGTTTAGGTTCACCGTTTTCATCTAAAACTTTCTTTCCTGTAATTGGATTTCCATCTCTTAAAACCCTTCCAGCTTCTCGCACATCAAAAGCAATGGCATTTGCACGTCGAGTAGAGGTGGAATTTAAATTTACATTATATGCAACTAAGAAGTCTCTCGCAGAAACAGCTGTGACACCTGAAGAAACAACATGATTGCTAAATTCTGTAGGACCAAAATCGGGTTTCCAATTTTGAGACGAAAATTTTTCTTTTAAACCTTCATATTCTCCAGAACGGACAGTTGCTAAATTTTTTCGATCAACAGAAGTAGCGGCATTTTCATAAAAGTACCCAGAGATTCCTAGTTCATCACCAATCCGTTTCCCAAGTTCATGAGCATAAGCAGTGGTTTCTTCCATTGAAATATTTGCAATAGGAACAAAAGGACAGACATCTGTAGCTCCAAAACGTGGATGTTCACCTGTATGTTGACTCATGTCAATTAATTCAGAAGCTTTTTTGATCAACTTTAAAGCAGCTTCAATAACTTGTTTAGGTTCTCCAACAAAAGTAATGACAGTCCTGTTCGTTGCTTTTCCGGGGTCGATATCTAATAATTTAACACCTTCAACTGTGGTAACAGTATTTGCAATAGTATTTATTTTGTTTAAATCTCTTCCTTCACTAATATTTGGAACGCATTCGATAAGTTGTTTGTTCATTGGAGTTTACGTTTGGTTTTCTCAAATGTAAAATATTCATAGAAATAAATAAGAAAGATTTTAAAAAAATG
>Ga0105356_10007417_pt1 | contig 10083 bp, 6 predicted proteins | sample GOMGulsemesocosm_3_FD_83502 | JGI IMG/M metagenome (GOLD analysis project Ga0105356, IMG submission 83502) | Methane-oxidizing microbial communities from mesocosms in the Gulf of Mexico - GOM9D Gulf of Mexico | ecosystem: Environmental > Aquatic > Marine > Cold seeps | place: Gulf of Mexico...
ACCGAAACGGAGCACAAAGGTTTAATCGCTTCTGGAGCTGGTGGGTTAAGGGGGTCATCGGTGAACTTCGCTGTATCGGATGTTTGTGAAATGTAGAGCGAGGAAGAGACACCTTGAATAGCACTCATCGCTGTGTTTTTACTGTACAGACGCAGCTTTTCGATGAGTGTTTCAAGTGCTTCATCATCACTAAAAGGCCCTGCCACCATCATCGCATTGACTGATCGATTAGCAAATCCAATACTTTGAGTGAAGACGTCACGATTAGTATCGTTTAACTGGATACGCTCTCTCAAGCAAAGTTTACCTGCCACTTCAATTTGCAAACACTGTTGCAGACTGCCATTTTCAAAACCTTGTGAGTTCGTAGGTAAACCTAAGCAACAAATATCCCAGCCAATGAAATGAGCACCCTGTTCCAATGTAATTATTGTATCCAAACGTGCATTAGCATTAGGATAGAGAATAGTTTCTAATGGCAGCCACTCAATGGAGGCCCCTGTATTAACATTTAACCTGACTTTTTGCTGTTGTAAACTTCTATCACTGCGCGCTTTGTAGACACGACCGGCGCCGGGAGTGGTCAGAAGTACTTTCGAATCCGTACCAGCATTGGCTTGAATAGATAGATTGTCACCGGATACAAGCCCACCCGGAGGGTGAAGTATATAGACATGGGCTAGATGTTTTCCTTCAGGATAAAACGCTTTTTGTACGTAAAGTGGACCTTTGTGATGACTGTTTTTTAAGACACTGCCACGTGCCGTCGATTTAAAATCTAACGTTAATTCTGCCTGCCATTGAGAAATAGTTTGCTGGTCAATAGCACCATTAGAAAGAACATGCTTAGTCACTTTTTGTACCTGTGCAATTACAGGGACGCTAGATTGATTAGCTAAAGGCTGGTCATATAAGGTGGCATCAGTGCTCATAAATAGAGAGTACTCTTATCTAGACAATATGAAGAAGCAAGTGCTGTTGCGCACCAAAATGCAGCGTTAAGTATTTTTATGGTGCGCAGCACTGAGTATTTACTTCAAGAATAAAGCCTGACAATTACTGGGTGGTCAGGCTATGTGTGTATCTCTGGGTAAGTTAGCAGGTATTGTGCCATCCCAGATTAAGGTGCAGCGAAATGGCTTTTCAACCAAATTTAACCACCGCTGTTAATGGGTTTACGGTTATTTATACAGCCATATATTGCTTGATGAGTTCATCATTTAAGTTTTCCATCTTGTCACTAGCGACGATACGACCTTTTTCCATTAGTCTAAATTCTTTGCCTACACGACGTGCAAATCCCAATTTTTGTTCTACTAAAATGACAGTGATGCCCTCCGCATTAAGCTGCAAAATAACATCGCCTATTTGCTGCACAATATTGGGCTGTATGCCTTCATTTGGTTCATCTAAAATAAGTATTTTGGGGTCAATAACTAACGCGCGAGCAATGGCCAATTGCTGCTGTTGTCCACCTGATAAATCACCTCCGCGACGATGTAACATCGTTTTTAACACAGGGAAGAGTTCAAATATTTTTTCCGGAATGTGCTTGGATTTATCTTTGCGGATCGGTAAACCAATGAGCAAGTTTTCCTTTACTGTTAGCAGTGGGAAAATATCTCTGCCCTGTGGTACATAGCCTATCCCTGAAGGTGCTCTAGATTCAGCCGTTAAATCATGTAAGGGTTTACCTTCCAGCATGATAGACCCGCTGCTGATAGGTAATAATCCCATCAGGCATTTCAGTAAAGTTGTTTTGCCTGCTCCATTGCGGCCCATGATACAAGTGCAGCTTCCCTGTTTGATGTTTAGATCTAAATCCCAGAGTATTTGGGAGCCGCCGTAAAGCTGATTGACTTTCTCAATAGTAATCATTCACCTTCTCCTAAATAGACATCGATAACATCTTGGTTATTTTGTATTTCATCTATCGTGCCTTCTGCTAAAACAGAACCTTGGTGCAAAACAGTAACTGTGCGAGCAATACTGCGGACAAATTCCATATCATGTTCCACCACAATCACTGTACGCTCACCCGCCAAAGACGTTAGAAGTTCAGCGGTACGTTCTGTCTCTTCTGCGGTCATGCCTGCAACGGGTTCATCAATTAACAGTAACCTCGGATCGGAAACTAATAACATACCAATTTCCAGCCACTGTTTTTGGCCATGAGAAAGTGCGCCAGCCAACATAAAGCAATCATTTTTTAAGCCTATGGTTGTCAACACTTGATAGATTCGCTCAGTTTGGGTGGGTGTTAACTTTGCAAAAAGTGTGGATAGCACGCTTTTATTGGCTTTAAGAGAGAGCTCTAAGTTATCAAAAACACTGAGGGCTTCGAAAACGGTCGGTTTTTGAAATTTTCTGCCAATACCTAACTGTGCGATTTCCGCTTCATCTTTAGTCAATAGGTTATGAGTTTGACCAAAATAGACAGAACCAGAATCACATTGTGTTTTACCGGTAATGACATCCATTAAAGTTGTTTTTCCGGCCCCATTGGCACCAATTAAACAGCGTAGCTCACCATCATTAACATACAAATTAAGATCATTTAGTGCTTTAAATCCATCGAAACTGAGGTTTAACCCTTCAATATAGAGAATGACTTGGTGTGAAACATCAATCTCTTCTTCTATTGGCATGAATGACCAGACTCTTTCGCGAAAATTTAAATTTTCCATTACACGCGGCTCCCTACTGTCTTTTCATCTGTTTCTGTTACTGTTTTTTTGAGATACTTTTGATGGAGCTGAGACATTAAACCCGTCAGGCCTTTGGGCAAGAATAATGTGACAAGTACGAACATACCTCCCAAGGCAAAAAGCCAGACTTCAGGGAGAAGAATGGTAAATTTTGTTTTTGCATAATTGACAATTAAGGCTCCGATGATGGCGCCCACTAAAGTACCGCGTCCCCCAATAGCTACCCACACAACTATTTCAATAGAGTTTAATGGCGAGAATTCACCGGGGTTGATGATACCGACCTGCGGTACATATAACGCTCCAGCGATAGCTGCAATGACAGCGGAAAAAACAAACAGCCAGACTTTAAACTTATCGGTGCGATAACCTAAAAAGCGCGCTCTTGCTTCAGTATCTCGAATGGCAATAACAACTTTACCCAAACGAGATTTCAAAACTAAGTGGCTAACGATAAGGGCGATAGCGAGTGCAATTGAAGTAACTGCTAACAGCGCGATACGAGTAGAGTCGGCCTGTAACCTGAAACCGAGAATTTCTTTGAAGTCAGTTAATCCATTGTTGCCGCCAAAGCCCATTTCGTTGCGAAAGAAGGCCAGTAATAAAGCGTAAGTTAGTGCTTGAGTCATGATTGATAAATAGACTCCCGTTACCCGCGAACGAAACGCTAAGCTGCCAAAAATATACGCTAAAGTACCGGGTACTAGAGCGACGATTAACATGGCAACGCCAAAATTATCCATGCCTTGCCAATACCAAGGCAAGCTTTGCCAATCTAGAAACACCATGAAATCCGGCAGTTCAGGATTGCCATATACTCCTCTGTCACCTATTTGGCGCATGAGGTACATACCCATGGCATAACCACCAAGGGCAAAGAATGCGCCGTGACCTAAACTCAATATTCCGCAATATCCCCAGACAATATCGACTGCTAGTGCAAGCATGGCATAGCATAAGTATTTACCTAACAGAGTGATAGTGTAGGTACTGACATGAAAAATTGAACTCGGATCAAAGAGCAAGTTGCCTAAAATACTGGCTGTTGTGGCTACTAATAATATGACAATGAAGGGTAGAATTGGGCCTACACCGTTAGCTTTGCGAGAAAACAGTTTACTGAGCTGGCTCATTCTGCAGATCTCCCTTTTTGAGGAAACAGACCTTTTGGTCGTTTCTGAATAAATAAGATAATAAAGACAAGAACAAAAATACTTGCCAGAACAGCGCCTGTAGTGGGTTCTAGCACTTTATTGGCGATGCCGAGAGAGAATGCGGCGACCAGTGTACCTAAAATGTTACCGACCCCTCCAAAAACAACGACCATGAAAGAATCAATAATATAAGACTGACCTAAGTTTGGACCGACATTGGTTAATTGGCTTAAAGCAACGCCCGCAATACCCGCAATACCAGAGCCTAATCCAAATGTCATGGCATCCACTCGTCCAGTGCGGATACCCATTGCTTTCGCCATATCACGATTTTGTGACACAGCGCGTACATTGAGCCCCAAAGATGTTTTCTTCAAGATAAATAGCAGGGCGAAAAAGATCAGCAAAGCAAAAGCGAGTATGTATAAACGGTTATAAGTTAGCGAAAAAATAGGGTTGATTTCTAACGACCCGCTCATCCATTGCGGAGATGAAACTTGACGGTTGAGAGGTGAGAAGATACTGCGTACTAGTTGCTGTAAAATGAGACTAATACCAAAAGTTGCCAGTAATGTTTCTAAAGGGCGACCATGTAAGTATCTAATCACGAATCGCTCAATCAATATCCCAACACAGCCTGAAACGATAAAGGCTAAGGGTAGGGCCACCCAAAGCGAATACTCAAGGAAGTTCGGCATTAATGTTTGAACGACATAAGTGGTATATGCGCCCAACATGATCATTTCACCGTGAGCCATATTAATGACCCCCATCATGCCAAAAGTGATCGCTAGGCCGATGGCCGCTAGTAATAAAACAGATCCCAGACTCAGCCCAAAAAACAATTGGTCAATATATCCGTACATAGCAGTTGTTTGCTGAATATTTGCCAATGCTTTATCAGCGGCTTTTTTTATCGATAAAGCGTCACTGTCTTCGCTACCGGCATACTGGTCGCTGATTAAGGTTAAAGTATTGCGCACTTGTGGCTCAAGACTTCTCTCAAGCAGGTTTATCGCCCTGATTTTGTCTATTGCTAAAGGAGCATTTAGCGCTTGATTCATGGATAAAGCTAAATCCATGATCGCGCTTACAGCGTGACTTTTTTCTTCGATGCGCAACGTTGCAATTAAGGCAATAGTCGGAGCATTTAGGTCATTCAAGAGTGATTTTAAAGCGGCTATTCTAGCAGCGGGATCATCGTCAGATAATTTTAACTTAGCGATTATATGACGTAGGTAAACGCGGATTTTATTATTTACCCTAATCTTCTTAATCGCCTTCTTAGGGAGCGGTTCTAACGCTTTTGCAGTGAGTAAATCATGATAATGTTTTTGATTACCATTTTTCACAACAGAGATTAACTGATTGTTACGTTTAATGAAATATAAGTTCCCCGCCAGCATAGTGTCAAACAATGGCAGCATATTAGTGCCTTCTGCATGGGCAATTTTTTCTAGCAAGGTTAGAGACTGTTTTAACTTTGCTCTCGTTAATTGCACTAAGAGCTGTTCAGTGGTTTTAGTGAGTGAAGCACTGGACATAGACAGGCCTGATGGATCATTACTGGCTAACTTAGCAGGCTGAGTAGGTGATGTTTGCTGTGCAACTAGCGCAGTACTGAATAGTGCTAGTAAAGTACAGCATAAAACGAGAAAATGTCTCAAGGGAAACTCCTAAAGATCGAGAGAGCAAAGCATAAATTAAGCGCGTAAACAAAATTTACGAGTTTACTTAAAAAAGCTCAAAGCTTGATATGGATGAAAAGTTAGCTGCTGGGTGTTTTTAAATTCAAACCACATCAAAGACACTAACACTCAAACTATGTGATTAGCTGGATGTTAGCGCCTTGTTTTACCGTGAAAGCTTAAACTATGTGGCTTAGTTCAGGCTTCACTCTTAATGGTTTTTAACCGCTAAGGATTTACTTCTGACCTGAACAAACTTTCGTAACAGTGTTGTAGTTACCGCACTTTAGCTTAGCGCTCCAATCTGACACGAGATCTTTAGAACCCGGTAGGAAGTCTGACCAAGCGTCACCAGGAACAACTGATTCTGTTGACCAAACCACTTCTAATTGACCGTCATCTTGAATCTCACCAATTAAAACAGGCTTACTCAAGTGATGGTTATTGTTCATCACTGCTGTACCACCTGTAAGGTTTGGTGTTTTCTGACCCAACATGGCTTGTTCGACAGCATCCACTTCAGTAGTACCGGCTGCCTTAACGGCTTGCGACCACATGTTAAAACCGATATAAGTGGCTTCCATTGGATCGTTTGTCACGCGTTTATCATCACCTATGAATGCTTTCCACTTAGTAATGAATGCTTCGTTCTGCTCAGTTTCAACACTTTGAAAATAGTTCCACGCAGCTAAATGGCCGACTAATGGCTTAGTGTCTATCCCTGCAAGTTCTTCTTCACCCACTGAAAAAGCGATCACTGGGATGTCTTCAGAAGAAACACCTTGGTTGCCAAGCTCTTTATAGAAGGGAACGTTAGCATCACCATTGATGGTTGAGACGACTGCCGTTTTCTTACCTTCGCTGCCGAATTTTTTAACATCAGATACAATCGACTGCCAATCAGAGTGACCGAAAGGTGTGTAGTTGATCATGATATCCTCGTCAGCAACACCTTTAGATTTAAGGTAAGAGACAAGTACTTTGTTAGTGGTACGTGGATAGACGTAATCAGTACCAGCCAGTACCCAACGTTTTACCTCTAATTCATTCATGAGGTAATCAACAGCAGGAATGGCCTGTTGGTTAGGCGCTGCGCCTGTATAGAAAATGTTTTTTGAAGATTCTTCCCCTTCATATTGAACAGGGTAGAACATTAATCCGTTTAGTTCTTCAATGACAGGCAGTACTGATTTACGAGAAACAGACGTCCAGCTACCAAAAATCACATCTACTTTTTCTTGAGTAAGCAATTCTCGGGCTTTTTCAGCGAAAAGTGGCCAGTTTGATGCGGGGTCTACAACGACAGCTTCAAGTTGCTTACCGAGTAAGCCGCCTTTTTTGTTCTGCTCTTCAACCATCATTAATACAGTGTCTTTTAAGGTTGTTTCGCTGATTGCCATGGTGCCGGAAAGAGAGTGTAGAACACCGACTTTGATTGTGTCTGCTGCGATAGCACTGGCGCTAATTGCGCAACTGATAGAGAGGGCAAGAGTAGAGACGACATGTTTCATCTTCATAGCATATTCCTTAATTGACAAATGAACGCGAGGCAAAAACAACATTCATACTGCTTATTGGGTTAAAAGGTTAGTCAGTTGAAAGATAGAATTAATTTCTATTTAACAGTTCAAGATAAGGATAGGTAAAAAGTGTGGGGTTGAGTATGAGGTGAATAACCTACTCGAGTACGTCATTTGACGTATATCAGCAGTATAAACCCTTTAAAATCAAAGAAGTAAAATCTGCTTAAAGAGTACCTAAGGGCGATTTTAGATGAATAATGAAAGCATAATATTATTGATGGTTTACCAGAACTCTTAAAGCGACAGCTGCGGCGGCGGTTCGATTATCGACAGCGAGTTTGGGGAATATTTGCTCTAAGTGTTTATTAACAGTACGTGGGCTCATATTGAGGATTTGCGCAATTTCACGATTGGTTTTACCTTGGGCTATCCAATCAAGTACTTGGGATTCTCGTAAAGTGAGGCTTAGTGCCAGCTCTAGAATTTTCTCATTGGAAGGCTTTTGCCCATCAATTAAGCGCAATAATATATCGCTATTGGCTTGATATTGAATAAGCTTTAAAGAGAGTGAGTAAGGTAATTTTTGCAGTGAAATTTGTTGCTCAGGTAAAGGGTTATGAATCATCCATTGGCACATTTGTTGTGTTAATTGCTGTTGCTGCCAGTACTCGTCAGCACCAGCTTTAGCCAATAGAGCGTTAGCTTGAGGTGTTGCCCACAATAATTGCCCCTCAGAAGAAACGGTTAATAGATGCTGTCCAGTACTGTCCAGTGCTGATTGGGCGCTATTGGTTAATTTGGCATTGCTTAGATGCACCTTCATGCGCGCAATTAACTCATTCGGGTCAATAGGTTTTGTTAAATAGTCAACGCCACCGGAGTTGAGGCCTCTTACAATATCTTCACTTTCGGTAAGCCCCGTCATGAAGATTACCGGGATAGAGGCAAGTTGTGGATCAGACTTTAATGCTTGGCAGGTGGTAAAACCATCCATGTTAGGCATGAGCGCGTCCAACAAAATAATATCAGGCTTTATACGTTGTGCAATAGTAAGCGCTGCTTTACCATCAAGTGCAACCAGTACGTCCATGTGCTCTTTTTCAAGGGCATCATTAATTAAACTCAAGGCGTCCGCAGAGTCATCTACAACCAGTACAATGTCCTTTCTTGTGCTAACAGGAGGTTTTTGTGAGGGATTGGATAGCATTAGTGTTTCCCCAATGTATTGAGAAGTTGTTCGAATTTAAACTGCTGACATAAATTTAGTAATTCATTGCACAAGGGGTCAGGGAGTACCTTTTGACGGGTAATTTCAGCTAAAACATCGTTAGCGCCCTTTAAGTAACCCATTTGCGCACAAGATTTGAGTTCGGTAATTAATGGATGCTCTGGGATGTTAGTCTTGCTATCAATACTTACCTGAGCTGTCTCTTCTGATAATGCATCGTTGGATTGGGTCTCTTTTGAATAGATATCACTATTGGGCATTGTAGGAGCGGGGGGAGAAACAACATTGGGTTGCTGGTAGATCCAATTGAGCTTCAAATAATGGGCGATGACGTTGAGAAGTTTTTCATTACTGACAGGTTTAATTAAATATTCGTTATAAAATCGCTCTTGATGAATCGCGCCTTGTTGTTCCTGCATATCGGCAGAAAGCATAACAATGGGAGTTTTATTTCTATGAGCACGTATTTTCTGGGCGACTTGTAAACCATCTATCCCCGGCATATTGATATCCAACAAAATAAAATCTACATTTGTTTCTTCTATCAGCTGCAAACACTTAACACCGTTTTGTGCTTCTAACGTTCTAAAGCCAATAGGCACTAAAAGGTCTGAAAATAGACCGCGAACAATGGGGTCGTCATCCACTAATAACACTGTTCTCTGGTAGCCTTCATAGCCGGCAATTTTTTGAACATGCTCACTTGCGACATAGTCAAGCGTTTGCGCTTTATCGGCATTTATATGATTATTTTTTTGTGTAAAACGGGTGCCTTCTTTATAAACCCAAGGCAACATTAAACTGACTTTAAACTGGCTGCCTTCACCCATTTTGCTTTGAGCTTGAACATCCCCACCCATAATTTCAGCTAATAACTTCACAATAGTTAGACCTAAACCTGTGCCAGGTAAATTGGCGCTTTGGCTATCTCTCACTCTCTCAAATGGATTAAAAATACGCTCTAAGGAGTCATCATCAATACCGATACCTGTGTCTGAAACAACAAACTCAGCGACTTGATTTCGATAGTTGACGGTAAAATTAATATTACCTTGCTGGGTATATTTAACCGCATTTGAGAGCAAATTATTGAGAATTTGTCGCAGGCGCTTTTCATCACACATAACCGTTTCTGGCAGAGGAGATAACACTTCATAATGTAAACTCAAGCCTTTGCCTAAGGCTTGCATATTAAACATATCGACAATTTGAGCTAACAACTCAGGAAGCTTAACTTGGCTTCGATATAAATCGAGCCTGCCCGCTTCAATTTTGGATACATCTAGTAAGCCTTCGATAAGATCCGTTAAATATTGACCGTTTCGATAAATTATTTTAAGCCCTTTGTGATGCTTTTGGAGTATTTCTTGCTCAGCGAGTAGTAATTGGGCATAGCCTAAAATTGATTGTAGAGGCGTACGCAACTCGTGGCTGATCCCGGTCAAATATCGGCTTTTGGCGGCATTAGATTTTTCTGCGAGTTCTTTAGCTTGTTGTAATGCTATGTCAGTTTTTTGATGAGCTTCAATTTCTAACGTGAGCTTTTCAGTTTGGCTTTGGGATTCTTGCTGCGCTTTTCGCCGACTGTCATGCGCCAGGAGTAACACCCAACACAGCACCCCTGAAATGATGAGAATACTGACAAACACAATTATTAAAGTTTGAGTCAGTAGTGACTCGGCTTCTATTGAAGCTGGCTGCATGTGACGATAGATTATCGCTAAAAGAATAGCATTAATAATATTGACAGTAGCGACAAGGGCAATGAACCTGCCTAATTGA
>Ga0105356_10007419_pt1 | contig 10082 bp, 12 predicted proteins | sample GOMGulsemesocosm_3_FD_83502 | JGI IMG/M metagenome (GOLD analysis project Ga0105356, IMG submission 83502) | Methane-oxidizing microbial communities from mesocosms in the Gulf of Mexico - GOM9D Gulf of Mexico | ecosystem: Environmental > Aquatic > Marine > Cold seeps | place: Gulf of Mexico...
AAAAGGCTTTTTTAGCTCTCTAAGGTAGCCTTTTTACTTTGAACGATCTCGTCACGTCTCCCACCGTCAATAAGAATCTTCCCCTCCCATGGCATCCATTCTAAATGTCTCAAGACCATCATGCTTCGGCTCTGTTGAGCTCCAGAAAAAAAGATTAGATACGTTTACATCCCAATGACAATAAAAGCGCCTATATTTATATAAAAAATAATCGGCTACGGTTATTTTAAAAGGCCCTAATTTGAAAAAATGCGATATTACCTACTCATTATTACATTAATAATTTCTTTCCAGAGTATTAGTCAGCAAACTGATATCGTGGATTTGATTAATCAAATTGCTCAACAAGAAGTGCCTGACAATTATAAATTCTATTTTCTTTTACAAGAGAGCCTTGAAAATCAAAAAAATAATTACAGACTTCAAAATCACCAAAAGAGGGCGCTCTTAAACGCTGATTCAAATTTCCCTTTTGACCTAGTTGACCTAAGAGACGATGAAGTATTGGATTGGGGAAATTTCGATATTAAAAAAGTGAAATATATCCCTAAAGAATTACATCGAAGTTCTCCAAAGACCATGAAGGATGTTTATTTCGTAAGCTATCATATTAAACAAACGGAAATGGATCGCCTATTAATAAACCGAAAACCACATACTTTATATGTTAAGAAAAAATGGTTATGGACAAAAAAAAGAGTTTGGAAGGAAGTCGTAAAAGTCTGGAAAGAGGATGAAAAACAGCATTTAGAAGAACAGAGTTACTTTGGCTTTTCAAAACCAATATTTTCATCGGATAAAAGATATGCTCGAATTTCAATTTTTAAAAATAACAGGTGCAAAAGTCGTGGAAGGACCATAATTTATAAGAATACTAATCGTATTTGGAAAAAGGTAATTGAGTATAATCAGGTTCAATCGATGGTTTCAATGTCACACGTTAGCTGTGGTGATGTTTTGGTTTCTTATCAGAATTAAAATTCTCTCTTCGACAAACCTAGTCATTAACGGATTTTCTAATCGGTTTCTATTTACTAAATTAGTGACTTCAATAACAAGGCTGTTCTTATATAAATCCCTTAACCATAAGCTTAAAAAACAAAATAATGACAAGTGAAGAATTTGTAAAAGCATTTTATAAAGAAAAACAATATTTAGTGAAAGAATATTTGTCTAAAAATTCAAAAACGGAAGTTGGAGAGTTAATAAAGTCGCTTAAACTAACTAACCAACAATCTGATATAATGAAAAAAGTATTGGACACCTCATTTAGGGATATTTTTTATACAATACTTCTTGGTTTAGATGGTTGTGCATCCATTGGTGGATCTCAGTAATCATATGAATTAAAGGACGAAAACGGAAATCAGTTGAGCGGAAATATTGAAGGGTATGCTTATAAATTTTTTCAGGAATTGGATTAAAACCTCTCGTGCTAAATAGGCATAAAAAGCCTTTAAAATACATTTCACAAACTACTGAAGACATATGAAAAAAGAAAGAAAAAAGGGATTAACTAGTTTTGCGGTTATTATAATCGGCCTGTTGATTTTCTCGATATATCATATACAAAGTGCACTTAAAGCCAATACAATAGATTCGGAATACTATAAAAAAACCAATCTAAAATTTAGCGGCATTATCACAAAAGTCAATCCATTATCAAGATATGGTCATGATTACGGCGTAATATCTGTGGACATATTTGATGCGAATAAGGAACACTATGACCCGAGAGACTCCCTTGAGCGATTTTTAGGAGTACTTAAAAACAACAAAGTGAATTTAGTATTTAATATAATGTCTGATGTTCAAATAACAGACTCTATCGCCTTTAATATTCAAAAGATTAAGATCTATCGCAATGGCAATTTAATTAGAGAAAGTATCGTTGGAATGCCGCCAGATGATATATTCAATGCTTTCAATGAAGTGCATAAAAAAATTGAATTATAAGGTTTCAAAACCATAATATGTAAACCTACAAACATAAGGAAGACCTTCTCATTCCTATTGGCATTTAATTTGGAGAACCAAGGCCGACCAAGCATCTTGCTTTTAAGTATTTCTTCAAAAAAAGCTATATTTATAAATACAAACTTGGAAAAAGTATTAAGAAGACACCACATATTTGATAGGACCCAATGAAAATTAAATCTCTGTTCGCATTTGTCATTCTTCTTTCGGGACATTCTGTTTTCGGACAATTTAGTCGCGAGCGTATTTCGACAGATTCGAGTGACATTGAAATCATCAAAAATTCAGAGTATCATATTTATGAAGAGCAGTTCAAAAACAAAGATTCTGTTTGGCGCTCTGTTCACTTTATAAAAGACAGGTCGAGATTAAAGACTGAAGGCTGGTCAAAAAAAAGTGGCAAACGAATCGGTATTTGGAAAGCCTATAATTTTGATAGACAGTTATTATTTACACGTGACTATGACCTTGGCACCTGTGAAGTAAATCGGGATTTATTTCCCTATCATCCTATCCTCGAAAAAATGAAACTTAAGGCCGACAGCCTCATTATTTCAAACTATGGTATTGATTTTTTTGACAATCATGTGCGTTTCAATTTTAACTGTTACGCCTACGACCAAGGTGTTTATCTTGGACATTGGACAGAACCCATAAGGCGGAAACCGACAGCTTTTCTTTTTCGCTATCAAGTCAGATTAAAAAACATGGACTGGCAGGATGGAATGATTGGTATTAACCTCGACCATAAAGGAAAATATGTACCGAGTCCTGATCGATTTAATAACTACGGCTTTGAAAAACTGAGTTCAGATAGTAAATTCTTTAAAATTGATAAGGCAACAGCAATTTCAGTGGCAAAAAAGCACGGCCTAAAAGAAGAGCCTGTTAGCGAGTTTTTAAAATGGGAGAGATTTAATAACGCTGTTTTTTTCGATGGTCAATTTCGATACTATATCGCAGCATTAACAGAGAAAATAGAGACTATAAAAAAAGAAGGACGCTCGAGAATAACCTATAAGTTCAATGTTTATTCATTTAATCCTTGGACTGGAGAATTCTTAGGAAAGAAGAAAATGAAACGAATAAAAGAGTGGGACAAGGACAGTGGATTTACATCTGACCTATTAGCAGACGAGTAAAACATTATATTGACTTCAAGGCATATAAGCTCATTCTGGAGGGATACTCACTATCTCGAAGAATATCAAAGATTAGCCTGCCTATTAATGACCAAAAGAGTCTATATTTATAAACAAAATTAACGGCTCCATTTATTTATGACTTGTCTACAATATGAAAAATAATCTGATCATACTATTAGCCTTATTACCTATATCGCTATTTGGACAAGACCTAAAATGTTGTGAATCGGAAAAAGAAGTAGAAACCTATTTAAGCGGAATTTGGACAGTGAAGAATTCTGAATCGAATACCGTTTATAAATATTGGTTCGAAAAGCGAAAAGGACATTTGACCGAAATGGAGCGTACTGAAACGAAAGGAGAATTTTTAATAATTGACAACCATCCCTTTGTTGAAATTATTAAATATGACCAAGGATTTAAATTAAAATATACTCATTTACATAGTCATTGGATGGCTGCATTGAAATATTTGAATTCAAGCAGATTGGTTTTAGTGACCAATGGAAAAGAAGTTGAATATATCAAGGTATCGGAATAAATAACAGACTATTTAACAAAAACTAAATTAAACGGCCTTGAGTCCAAACTATCAAAGAAAGAAACATCAAATGAGAAAAATCACGCCCCTCGTAATATTGACAATATTATTTTTAAACGGCACGAGCAATATAATAGCCCAAACGGTAATTCCCTGGTCAAAAGAGACTAAATTAAAATGGGCTGATTTTAAAGCAGCACCAAATACAGATATTCTTGGGTATGCAAAAACATCTTACAAAATAGAGATTCTGCCAAGCGATGTATTAGTCGATGAAAATGACAATATCCAGAACTATGAATCCTTAACCGTTGTTGCCAATTTTTATACCAACCACTCTTGGGTGTTTAAAGAGGACAATTATTTACTTATCCATGAACAATTACATTTTGATATCGCTGGATTATACGCTTATAAAATGAGGCACGCATTTGAAAGCTTAAAGAAAAATAAAATCGCCGATTTTGATTCGTATATGGAGGTTTATAAAAAGTTATGGGATGAATGTAGACGTACACAAAAGAAATATGACAAAGAAACAAGTCATGGGCAACGTGTAAAGGAAAATAATCAATGGATAGAAAATATCGCAAATCAACTTAAAAGTCATTAAAAAAGGGATATCGTCAAAACCTTAAATAGCATTCTAAAAACAATATGACATCAAAAAAAGCAAAGAAAAATAAAAAAGGAAAAGCGCTGAATTATAAGTTGATCCTCATCATTGGCGGATTCTTTCATTTTATCGTCTATTCCCTTAAGGACTTAACCCTTTATAATGAAACACTATTTTGGCTGAGCCTTGTAGTTAGTGGATTGGTTTTAGGATTTTATTTTATAAAAAAAATGAAGCTTTTGAGTCCAAAAAGTTATAGGAAAATTGAAGGGACAAAATTAAAATTATATATGTACTGCATCTGTTTTTTTATGATGATTGGGGCAACGATCATCTGTGGAAATATAATAAACGGAACGGTCTTAGGGCTTAATTATATTGCAAAACAAAAGGACAGCATTCAGCAAGAGTACAGCATTCAAAAAATAGTGCAGCACAAAACTGGAGGACGAAAGAGAATTAGAAGAAATAACCCTAAAGTATATTTAGAAAAAGACGGAGAATTAATGCGTTTAAATCTAAACAAACGCTATGATGCTTCTGAAAACTATTCTGAATTTAAGACCATCACCTTGAATCTCTCCAAAGGATGGTTTGGCTTTGAGATTATCAATTATTACGAATTAAAAAAATAGGATTAACAGCTATTATCAGCCTTAAGGAGTAACTTCTATTAGTATTTGGCATAGGATATTAATATTCGAGGTTTATATCTCCTTCGACGATACCAACATGTTCTATGACTCAAAGTCTATGTTATCCAAAAAAAATCTTCCTATCTTTAATCCTTAATCAAAGCAGCATACTTATGGCTTACGACGCTTATTTTGGAGAACGTATCACTAAAATTTTAGAGGCCAAGCGCGTGGATTTCTTTTCCAAGCCTATGATGGGTGGTTTACTGTTTATGATGGATCAAAAAATGCTCTGTGGCATTCATTTCAACAAAAGTATTGAGGGTAATCTACTCATGCTTCGCATTGGTGAGGAAGCCTATGTTCGTGAGATTTCTAAAGCGGTCTGTTTACCAATGGATTTTACAGGAAGACCTATGAAGGGCTATATATTCATCACAGAGGATGGCTATGATCTGGATGACGATTTGGAGTATTGGATCGCTTTGGCCGTGGCTTTTAATCCATTTGCCAAACAGAGTCCCCCTAAGAAAAAGAAGTCCAAATAGATTATCTCGGAAAGGCGCGTTGGATATTGCGTACTAGGTCTTCGAGGCCGTTCATTTTTAGTTCGTAAACCGTAGCGAGCATCTCCCCGATTTGTCCTTTAGGAAAGCCTTTATTACGGTACCACACCACATAAAACTCGGGCAGGTCTATCATAAAACGCCCTTTGTATTTTCCATAAGGCATTCTGGTCTGGGCCAGTTTAATTAAAAATTGTTTGCTTTTGTCTTCGTCCAAAATTATGAGCTATAATAGGCCAGTTTGTTAAGTTCTAAAATGATTTTTGCTTGCCATTCCTTTTGTTTTTTGATATTCTGAGAATGATCGGTCTCGGAATCATAAGCCTGTTGCATGACTTCCAGTTCTGCATTTATGGTGTCGTGCAGCCCTTCCATTTGATTTTTAATATCCAGGGTAAATGTAGTATTTTTTATGCGCTGTCTAAATTTTCGGGCAAACAATTCGGTGATATCAAAATGCAGACGCTCATGGTTTAAAATATTAGCCGTCACCCGGTCTTTCAAATACCAGGACTTTTCAAGATAAAAGTCGGCATATACTGTATAAGTATACTCGATAAGTTCGGTATCAGTGGTTTTTATATGATAGCTAAATGAAATCCCTGAAGCGGTAACCGCAGCGGCATTGCTCTTTGGCTTAGGCGCCCCCTTAAAGTCACTCCATTCCAATCTATAATCGACTTGCCAAGATAGCGTAGGGCTGTCCTGAACCATAAAAAACAATAAAATTACAGGGATTAAAAATCTATACATGGGATTTATTACTGGGCTATCTTTTTAACAACGAGCGCAATGGATCAATATTGTATTTCTCAAAGCTCATCTAAAGTTGTTATCACAGTTTTTTGCAGCCTTATAAGGGGCGGAATCACTGAGCATTTCAAAAAAGCAAGGCTAATGTCTACTCCTTAATCTCAACAATGGTCAGACCCTCATAGCGCAGGAGGTAAATGGCTTCATTATAATAACCGCCGAACATCTTTTTAGAATAGCGAAATTTATTTTCCACATATTCTGTTTCGATATCATTAGAAGATGCCTTATACAAGTCCTCCTCTATGGCCAAACGCAATAGGATATCCATAGTAAGATCGAAACCTCTGGTGGCAAATTTATTAGGTGTTGTATGCCATTGCTTCTCATAAGCCCTAACAAAACTATTGGTGGTCTCGGCATCCAGGGGTTTATTCGCCGAAGGATAATGAAAATTCAAATTCGCAAGATCGTAATTAGAGACAATCACACCGCCTTCAAAAGCTCTGCTCTTATTAGTGGTCATTAATATTATTTCACGCTCAATTTCCAGCTCTTCATCAACACCGATCAGTGCATTTAGCATGCTAGCCACATTAGAGACGAAACCCATATTATTGGTTTCCAGAAAGACTATGTTTTTACCATCTCGCAACTCTTCTATAATATCTTCTATAAGAATATAAAAGTCATCTTTTTCGGTCTCTTCATCTGTACGAGAGAAGATCTGTTTGGCCAAACCAAATTCACGTTTTAAGGCATTACTCACCCCGCGGTGTTTGGCATCAGAAATGATAATCATCCGACTCGAAACGGTATCTTTCTTCACAAAATCTACCATACGTTTAAACATCAGGTCTTTTGGTGGAATACTTTGAAATACATTATCACGCAATGTTCCCGGTGCCGATACTGGTGATATTACCGGAATACCATCTCTTTGTAATAGATTTGCTGCACGGTCAAAATTCTTAGCGATAAAAGGTCCGATAACGGCATCATATTCTGAAAAATCCTTAGTTCCAATAATATTAGAAACCTCCCCTGCAAGGGCTTTGGTATCATAGACATCCAAGCTAGTAGAAATCCCTAACTGTTTAACAGAATCCATAGCCATTAAGACCCCGGAATGAAAATCTAAGGATATATTTAAATAATCTTCCTTATAGAGCATCTCCCGAACCTCATGAATAGAATCCATATCGACTCTATGCATTCTAAACGGCAGCATCACAGCCAGTTTTTTAGTCGCAAAATTATGAATCCTATCGACTAATACAGATCGTGAGATCTCCTCATTATCGGCATTAATATCCTTAGGCATTTTTAAGATCATCCCAACTTTTAGTCCGGTAGCACTGAGCTCCGGATTCAAACTTTCAATTTGCGTTTGGTTCAATCCGAATTTCCGTTCCAATGACATAAAGCCTTCACTTTGAACTACGGTATAATACTCAAAACCTTCATCGACAATTTTCTCTTCATTATCGGCGATATTAGGCACATTCAATTCTTGTCCCAATTGCAGGTCGGCTTCCATATTCGGATTTAAACTCTCGAGTTCGGCAACCGAAATTCCAAATTTATAAGCCACACGCCATTTCCCCTCTTTGGCTTGAACCGTATACCTTCGAATGGTATTTTCTAAAATAGATTGTACCTTGACATTAGAATAGTTAGGGATATTAATGCGATCCCCTTTTTGCAAATTTTCTGAATACAATCTGTTATTATGCTTCTTGATATCATCAACCGTAATATTGTATTTCTTACTAATACTATATAGGGTTTCTTTACGCTTTACCTTATGAGATTTATAGCCCAAAAGCTGAGTAACCTCAGTTTCTACAGGGCTATCCAAAATCCTAGATTTAGGAATGATAAGAACCACATTGGGTTGAAGACTTGTTTTCGTATCAGGATTTAAGGCATAAATATCAAAGGGAGTGACCATATACCGCTTGGCAATGCTCTCAATAGTTTCTCCTATTTTAACTTTATGGGTCTTATAATCTTGGGCAGAAGCAGTAAAACTGATCATACACATAAGACATAAACTGATTAAAAACTGCTTCATATTTATCTAATTATTTTTTGATAGTCCTAAAAACGACCCTATACTACTATCGAACATCTGGTTTCACTTACATCTTTCTACTACTGAGTTTAATGGCTTCGACACCCTCAGCCTGACATTAGATTGTCAATTGACTTTTGACTAGTTTATATTATCTATTCACTCTAGACGCTAACTTTTCAATACAAATATCTACTCGTTATTCCCACTCAATAGTTGCCGGTGGCTTAGAACTAATATCGTACACTACTCTATTAACGCCTTTAACTTTATTTATTATATCATTAGATGTTTTTTGTAAAAACTCATAGGGTAAATTCACCCAGTCGGCAGTCATACCATCGGTACTTTCTACAGCTCTAAGGGCCACACATTTTTCATAGGTACGCTCATCGCCCATCACACCAACACTATTTACGGGTAGTAACATCGCGCCTGCCTGCCATACTTTATCATATAAACCCCATTCTTTAAGGCCGTTGATAAAAATAGCATCAACTTCCTGTAAAATACTGACCTTTTCAGGAGTAATATCACCTAAGATCCTGATCGCTAAACCGGGTCCTGGAAATGGATGACGTCCTAATAGTTCTGGATCTAATCCCATAGAAGCACCAACACGTCTCACCTCATCTTTAAATAAGGCTTTAAGTGGTTCTACTATTTTTAGCTTCATAAAATCGGGTAATCCCCCAACATTATGATGACTTTTAATCGTTGCACTCGGGCCACCAGTCGCAGATACACTTTCAATAACATCTGGGTAGATCGTCCCTTGAGCCAACCATTTTACATCTTCTATCAGGTGGGCTTCATCATCAAATACTTCAATGAACACACGCCCTATCGCTTTACGCTTTTTCTCTGGGTCGCTCTCTCCTGCTAGTGCATCCAAAAAGCGTGCCGAAGCATCAACACCTTTGACATTAAGTCCCATGCCTTCGTATTGTTTCAAGACCCCATCAAATTCATTTTTACGAAGTAATCCGTTGTTTACGAATACACAGTATAGGTTTTCGCCAATAGCCTTATGAAGTAATACCGCGGCTACCGTAGAATCTACACCACCAGATAATCCTAAAACTACTTTGTCTGTTCCTATCTGTTCCTTTAAGGCTGCTACCGTTTCATCGACGAAAGAATCAGGTGTCCAGTCGGGAGTTACCTCAGCGATATTGATCAGGAAGTTTTCGAGTAATTGTTTTCCATCTGTGGAGTGGTATACCTCAGGATGAAATTGAATAGCGAATGTTGTTTCGCCTTCTATTTTATAAGCTGCATTTTTAACATCGTGTGTACTCGCTACTAATACGGCATTTGTCGGTAAATCTTTAATGGTATCACTATGGCTCATCCAAACTTGAGAACCTTCAGAAATACCTTCTAAAAAAGCTTCATTTTCTTTGACATAGGATAGGTTAGCACGTCCATATTCTCTGGTATTTGAAGGGGCTACATTACCACCTCCGAAATGTGCTAAATATTGAGCACCATAACAAACCCCTAAAAGAGGTTTCTTCCCTCTTATTTCTGAAAGGTCTGGATGCAGTGCTTTATCACCTCTCACCGAGAACGGGCTTCCCGAGAGGATCACCGCTTTATAACCTTCGAGGTCAGTTGGAATTTTGTTGAATGGATGTATTTCGGAATAAATGTTGAGTTCCCTAACTCGACGGGCAATAAGCTGAGTGTATTGCGATCCGAAGTCTAATATTAATACCTTGTCGTGTTGCATGTGCAAAAATAATCATTTGGGATTTTTTTGCAACCTT
>Ga0105356_10007427_pt1 | contig 10074 bp, 8 predicted proteins | sample GOMGulsemesocosm_3_FD_83502 | JGI IMG/M metagenome (GOLD analysis project Ga0105356, IMG submission 83502) | Methane-oxidizing microbial communities from mesocosms in the Gulf of Mexico - GOM9D Gulf of Mexico | ecosystem: Environmental > Aquatic > Marine > Cold seeps | place: Gulf of Mexico...
CTTCTCTTTTTGTATTTAAACTATCTAAGCTTTTTATCTCTTCGTTTGCGCTATCAACAAGTATTAGCTTATTAATAAACCAAGCATTACCATTAGCATCCCTATTTTTCTGAAATTCATCTTCACCTACAATAAAGTACTTTGCATTTAACATATTTAGTACTTCCATATTATTCTTTGCAATTTGATAATCAAACAATTCTTGATAACGCTTCATCTTTGCTGCGTGGTAACCTCCTATCGAATTATGAAAATATGATGTTCTACCATCTTGCATTGGGTTTACACTAAAGTTTGCTACACGATAATGACTCTTGTCTTTTAAGATTTCTTTATCGGTTTTTGTAGGTGTAAAAGGTTTTAGAACTTTTCTCGCTGAAGTAAAATCTTCTTTATTTACATATTTAAGATCAACAGATACTAAATCGAAAACAATTAAACTTCCCAAAACAATTAAAACTGGAACTTGTTTTAACTTTCCTTTTAAATAAAACCATAATAATGCTGTTGAACCTAAAACTAATAAAAGCGATCGAATACTATCATTAAATAACATCGCTTTTCTATCAGCAATTAAAGCATCTATTAATTCTGGCAATTGTTGATACTGCGCATCTCTTAATCCTTCAAAAGCAAATAAACTAGATCCGAATAAAACGAATAATAATGTAATTCCTCCTAAAACATAAAATGCTTTTTTTAATGCATCTTCTTTTTCTTCTAATGAAATTTTTGATAAAAAGAAATCCTTTAAGGCTATAACTCCTAATAAAGGAACACATAATTCTGCAATTACTTGAATAGATGAAACTGCTCTAAACTTATTGTATAACGGTACATAATCAATAAAAAAATTGGTTATTACAGGAAAATTTTTACCCCAACTTAACACAATAGAAAAAATAGTAGCTGAGACTAACCAATATTTTAATTTACCTTTTACCAAGAAAATCCCTAAAAAGAATAAAAAGAATAAAATAGCACCAATATATGCAGGTGCTTCTACAATAGGTTGAATTCCCCAATAGGTTAAAGCTCTACTAGATTCTTGTTTTGCTACCTTATGACCTACATTTCTTTCTAAAACTTTATAGAAATTAGAATTTATCTCTAATTTATCAACTGTTCCTCCTCCCATAAAACGAGGAATTATTAAATTAAATGTTTCGGCTATTCCGTAACTATATTCCGTTATATATGCTTTATCAAGCCCTGTAGATTTTTCTTTCGGAGAACCATCTGGATTAATCGTTAATTCTGATTTACCTCGGGTACTAAAATCTCCATATTGCTTCATAGATAATAATCTGGTAGAATTTACTCCTAAACCAATAAACATAGCTGCAAGTAAGACAGCAGCTTGTTTTGCAAACACAGGCAATATTTTATTTTTAAAAGCTTCAATAAACTCTACAATAGCTAATATTAACAAACAAAACCCCAGGTAATATGTCATTTGAGGATGATTTGAATATACATCTAAGGCCATTGCTAAAGCAGTTATTACAAATCCTACTAAATATTTTTTTCTAAAAACATATAAAACACCAGCAATTACCATTGGCATATAACCAATTGCATGTGCTTTTGCATTGTGTCCTGCTCCGAATATTATAATTAAATAAGTAGAGAACCCAAAGGACAAACTTCCTAGAACAGCCAATTTCCAATCAACTTTTAAGGCAGTTAATAATAAGAAAAAACCTAAAAAGTATAGGAATAAATAATCAGCAGGTCTTGGTAAAAAACGAATTAATTTATCAATATATCGCACAAAGTCATTCGGATAATATGCACTTACTTGATACGCAGGCATACCACTAAAAGCATTTCCCAACCAATAAGGTTCTTCCCCTTTATTAATTCTGTAATCTTTAACCTGCTTTGACATACCAATAAACTGAGTAATATCACTCTGTTTTATTTGCTTACCACTCAAAACAGGATTAAAATATAACAACGATATTATTGCAAAAACAACAATTGTAATTGCATACGGTATAATTTTTTTAAAATTCATGGTTAATCTATTTCTTCAAAATCAACATATTCTCCTACCGAATTATTGCTTTGTTTCGTGTTTTTAGGTTTACTATCTACCACTGTTTTTCCTTCTTCGACAGTAGTTTCTCTTTGTTGATTTTTATATTGTTGCTCTGCCTTTTTCTTAACCTTATCTACTGCTTTTTTCAATAAATATGGTGCAAACAACTTAACAAGAAATTTAACTACATAATAGATTAGTACTATTATAAAAATAGTTTTTAAAAAATTCATAGGTCCAGCTTCATTTATGTGTGTCATCGTAACTTCTAATAAAAAATTAATCAAAAATAACAATTTGAACCAAAAATAAGCGTTAAGACTTTACAAAACTTATATTATATAATAATTCGTATTTTATGTATGTTTGTACTAATTCTATAATTTGAATTTATAACATGACTAAGAAACTTTTTTTGTTTTTTGCTTTTTGCTCAACTTTCTTTGTAAGTGCTCAATATACTACGGTGATAAATTCAAATCGCCCGGGGTTTTCTGAAAGCCCATATAGTGTTGGTTCGGGTATTTATCAATTTGAGACTAGTTTGTTTTTTAGAAAAGCAAGTGCAACTCCTACTTTTAGTAATCCGCAAGCTTTAGGTTTAAATTTATTGTTTAGAACTAGTTTTTTTTCTGAAAAATTAGAGTTTAATGTTAATACAACTCTTCAAAATGATAAAATTGCATTTAAAAACATTTTTGAATCTTCTTTTAAGAAAACAGGCTTAAGTAAATTTACATTAGGTGCAAAGTATTTAGTCTATACTCCAAAATACAGTGACAAAAAAAAAGAAATAAGAAGTTGGAAAGCGAGACATTCATTTGATCACAAAAGGTGGATACCTCATATTGGTGTATATGCCGGTGTAAACTTCGGAAGTTTTTTGACCGATTATCATGAGAAAGGAGGAATAAGTACCAAAGTTGGTCTTTTACTTCAAAATGAAATTTCTGATAAATTATATGTGATTACCAATTTGTATTACGACAATATTGGTAGTGATTTTTCAGAGTACTCATATATAATTACAGGAACCTATAATTATAACGACTATTGGTCTGGATTTGCCGAACTGCAAGGAACCTTCGAGAAATACCAAAATAAAACAAATATTGGTGTTGGTGCAGCATATTTATATAATGAAAACCTACAATTTAATGCAACACTTAGAGGAACACTACAACAAAAAGAAGTTGGAATTTATACAGGTGTTGGAGTTTCTTATAGACTAAATAGGCATGAAGACAAATTTATTGAACTAGACGAATTTGGAAATAAAATTGAAGAACAGAAACCTGTTAGATATGATGAAAACAAAGGTTTCTTTGGTCGTTTTTTCAGCAAAGTAAAAGGTTTATTTAAAAAGAAAAACAAACAAACTGTTATTATAAAAGATGGCGATAAAGAAGAAGAAATAACTATTAAAAAGCCAAAAAGAGAGCGTTCTAAATCGCTAATTGATGTTATAGTTAAAGAAGATATAAAAGAAAAAAAGAAAACAACAAAAGCCGAAAAGAAAGCAGCTAAAAGAGAAAAAAAGAAAGCAGAGAAAGACATTAAGAATAAAGAGAAAGAACGTTTAAAACTTGAAAAGAATATTAAAAAAGAAGAAGAAAAAGAAATTAAGCGTAAAGAAAAAGAACGTTTAAAGCTCGAGAAAAACATTAAAAAAGAAGAAGAAAACGAAGCTAAACGTAAAGAAAAAGAACGTTTAAAACTTGAAAAAGAAATAAAAAAACTTGAAGAAGATTTAAAGAAGGAAGAAGAGAAAGAACAAAAGAAGGATAATTAAAAATCTTACATTTGCTGTATGATTAAAATTAAAGAAATAACCTCTAAAAAGGAAATGAAACAATTTGTTAAATTTCCTTTTTCTCTTTATAAAAATAATAAATATTGGGTTCCTCCCATTATTAATGATGAAGTTAACAACTTTGATAAAAATAAAAACCCCGTTTTTGAACACGCAAAAGCAAATTTCTTTATTGCTTTAAAAGACGAACAAATTGTTGGAAGAGTTGTCGCTATTATAAACACCTATGAAGTAGACAAGCAACAAATCAAAAAAATACGTTTTGGTTGGTTTGATGTTATAGACGATATAAAAGTAACAGAAGCTTTACTTAATAAAGTTAAAGAAATAGGTCGACAAAATAATTTAGAATACATTGAAGGTCCTATAGGCTTTAATAATTTAGATAAAACAGGCGTACTTGTTGAAGGTTTTGATCACTTAGGCACCATGATTACCTGGTATAATCATCCGTACTATTCAGAACATTTAGAACATTTAGGATTTAAGAAGGAAAAAGAATATCTAGAAAATAAATTTCTTTTTAAAAATGTTGATGCTGTAAAATATGGAAAAGCAAGTAATTTAATTCAAAGACGTTATGGCTTAAAACCATTAGACTTTACCTCTACAAAAAAAATAATGCCCTATGTTGATGAAATGTTCGAGCTTTTTAGTAAATCATATTCAAAACTATCAACATATGTTCCTATTTCTGACGCTCAAATAACCCACTTTAAAGAAAAATATATCAGTTTTATTAACCCTGAATATATAAAATTTGTAGTTGATAAAAATGATAAATTAGTTGCCTTCGCTATTGTTATGCCTTCTTTTTCTAAGGCCTTACAAAAAGCAAAAGGAAAACTCTTTCCTTTTGGTCTTTTTCATTTGCTTAATGCTAGAAAAAACTCTAAAGATGTAACTTTTTATTTAATAGGTGTAGATCCAGAATACCAAAATAAAGGGGTTATAGCAATAATTTTCAAACAGTATTGTGATACTTTTTCTGAGCGAGGAATAATTAACTGTATCAGAACCCCTGAACTAGAGGATAATGTAGCTATACATAAAGTATGGAAAGACTTTAATCCGACAACACACAAACGAAGAAGAACATATAAACTTGATTTATAATGCAATTATTTTTCAATCCAAATATTACCACAGAAACAGAACAAATAACTTTTGAAAAAGAAGAGAGTAGACACATTGTTCGTGTTTTAAGAAAAAAAGAAGGCGACGTATTACATATAACAAACGGTAAAGGTTTTCTATTTTCTGTAGAAATTTCTATTGCTAATGACAAAAGATGTCTTGCCGCAATTATAAAACAAGAAGAAAAACTTAATAACAGAAATTATTACTTACATGTAGCTATAGCTCCAACTAAGAACAATGATCGATTAGAATGGTTTTTAGAAAAAGCTACCGAAATGGGTATAGATGAAATTACGCCAATTATTTGCGATAATTCAGAAAGAAAAGTAGTGAAGATTGAACGACTATCTAAAATTATACAATCTGCGATGAAGCAATCACTACAATTCACACTTCCTAAGCTTAACAATCCCATAAAATTTTCGGAGTTTATAAAACAAGATTTTACTGAGGAGATATTCATTGCGCATTGTGAAGAGGGATTAGAAAAAAAAGTTTTAAAAAATATTGCAACTCCAAACTCTAAGTACACAATTCTAATTGGACCCGAAGGTGATTTCTCTACAAAAGAAATTGAGCAATCATTAGCTTCTAAATTCATACCCATTTCATTAGGTAAAAACAGACTTCGTACAGAAACAGCTGGTATAAATGTAGTGCAAAGTATTGCCTTTATACATCAGTAGTTCATTTTTTGTATATTTATCTTTTTTAATTATCAAAACTATTGAGTATATCTGTTTTATTTAATTTTTTCTTACTTATAAGTGCCTTACACGGTTTTACTTTTAGTGTTATTCTTTTTTGTTCTAAAAACGGAAAAGAGAAAAGTATGCTTTATTTAAATTTTTTAATATTAGCGATTTCTCTAAACAACATTCAATCATGGGCGCTCGAAAAACATTTATTTCAGTATAAATTTGCATTAGATTATTTACAAATTCCTTGGCACTTTTTAGCAATGCCCTTTTTGTATATGTTTTTAATTCATTATTTAAACCTGGCTAAAAAGTCTTATAATCTTTTAAAAATAATAATCCCTTTATTTACTGTAATAGTATTTACACAAATAATTTTTGTTTATAATTACAGTAATTCACCGTCTCAACAAAAACTCGATTATATATATGAGAGGTACACTTCTTTTGAAGAAATTTTTAGCCTAACTATCTCATTAAGTATTTTTATCTATTCTTTTTACATACTTTATAAAAAAGAAAAACTTTTTCCAAAAATATTATCCTTCGATAATTTAAAATGGATTCATACTTTTTTTAAATTAACAGCTATAGGATATACTTTATGGATAATAGCTTTGGTTATAAAAGTAAAAATGAATTTTACAGGTTTTTTGTTCTCATATTACCCTCTTAGAATATATACAACTATACTTATATATTGGTTAGGTTACCAAGGGTTAAGACAAATAAGAATTTTTAAAGAACGTAAACAAATAAGAGAATCTTTATTAATTGATTTAAATGGCGATTTTAGTATTGAAACTATCAATCTAACCCCCCAAGAAACTTCATCTGAAAAACACAAAGAACAATTCGCTGAAATAAATAATTTTATCAGAAAAAATAAAAAATTCTTGGTTCCTAAATACACTTTGCAAAGCTTATCTAAAGACACAAAATTAAGCTCAAGTACCCTTTCTTTAATTATTAATAACATCGCTAGTAAGTCTTTTACTGATTATCTTAATGAAATGAGAGTTGATCAAGCAAAAACACTTTTACTTGACCCCAACTACTCCAACTATACTATTACTTCAATAGGCCTAGAATCAGGATTCAACTCAAAGTCAACATTTTACACTGTATTCAAAAAACATTCTTTATGTACTCCTGTTGAGTTTAAAAACATGTCAATAATCGTAAATTAAAGTATCTTTTTATAAATAGTCGCCTATAAATTACCCTATTTGGACGATTCCGAACTCTTCTTCTATCCTTTGAAACTATATTTGTTATCATAATAACAACTTATTTAAAAGTTAAAACCATATCTGTTTTATTTTTTAAATAAGCTATTTAAAATATTTATTGAAATTTATTTTCAATAATGAAAAAGGAGAATTTTATAAAAACATCAATAATCTTATTGGTGTTTTTTATTGTTCTTTTATTATATTGCTTTAATAAAAGCATTATTTTTATGAAGGGCATTATCCTATTTTTATTTATCCTCAATTATTCTTCCATTTCCTCACAACAAATTGCTGTTTTAAAATACAAAGGAGGAGGAGATTGGTATGCAAACCCTACTGCCTTACCTAATCTTATAAAATTTAGTAACTCTAACACAAACACATCTATTAATAAAAACATTCAAACTGTAACTCTAAACGATGATACGGTTAATAACTACCCTATTATATTTATAACTGGACACGGTAATATTTTTTTTACAGAAGAGGAAACCAAAATCCTAAAAAACTATTTAATTTCTGGTGGTTTTATGCATGTTTCTGACAATTACGGCTTAGATAAGTACATAAGAAGAGAACTGGGGAAAATTTTCCCTAAACTTAAGCTTAAAAAAATACCTAATAATCATCCTATTTACCACCAGACATTCTCTTTCCCTAAAGGTTTACCGAAAATTCATGAACATGACAAAAAACCAGCACAAGGTTTTGGTCTTTTTTACAAAAACCGTTTGATTGTTTTTTATGACTATGAAAGTGATTTAAATGATGGTTGGGAAGATGCAACGATACATAATAACCCAACAGAAACAAGAACAAAAGCTTTAAGAATGGGAGCAAATATTATAGAATATGCTTTTAAACACTAATACTACACAAATAGACAATATTAAAATAAATTTTGACACAGATGCTTTATGGATGTTAAACATTGCTTTAGCAATTATAATGTTCGGAATTGCTTTAGATATTAAAATATCCGATTTCAAAATTCTTTTAAAGAATCCAAAAGCAATTTTGGTAGGTTTATTATCACAGTTCATTTTACTCCCTTTTTTAACATTTATAGCTGTTTATTTAATTCAACCACACCCCAGTTTTGCTTTAGGCATGATACTAATTGCTGCTTGCCCTGGTGGTAATGTTTCCAACTTCTTCAGTAAAATGGCCAATGGCAATGCTGCTTTATCTATTAGTTTAACTGCTTTTGCTACTTTAACATGTCTAATAATGACCCCTTTAAATTTACATTTTTGGGGTAGTTTATATGAACCCACAAATGCTATTCTAAAAAGTATTTCCTTAAATCCGTTTGAATTATTTAAACTTGTCTTACTTATTTTAGGTATTCCTATAATACTAGGAATGACAGTTAATCATTTTCACCTAGAAATGGCAAAAAAAATTAATAAGCTGCTTCGTCCTTTTTCAATAATATTCTTTGTTTTATTAATTATAATAGCCCTATATGATAATGCAAGTATTTTTAAAAACTATATACATTTAGTACTGTTTTTAGTTATTTTTCATAATATTTATGCGTTTATAATAGGGTATACTGCTGCTAAATCATTTAAGTTAAATAAAAAAGACACCAGAACTATTTCGATGGAAACCGGTATTCAAAATAGTGGATTAGGACTACTTCTTGTCTTTAGCTTTTTTGATGGACTTGGTGGCATGGCTTTACTTGCTGCTTTTTGGGGAATTTGGGATATGTTTTCAGGAATAATATTGGCTACTTTTTGGGGTCGAAAAAAAAATAATTGATGAGAATATTACTATATTTTATTTTTAAGATTTATATAAAATTAGGTTTGTTTTTTTACTCAAAAAAAATAAACGTGCTAGGAAAAAATAACATTCCTAAAAAAGGAGCTGTATTATTCGCAGCCAATCACCCGAATGCATTAATAGATCCGCTTTTAATAGCCACAAATACCACTAGAAAAACCTACTTTTTAGTTCGTGCCGCTATTTTTAAAAAAAAGATGGTTGCTTCTTTTTTAAACTTATTAGGTATGATGCCTATATATCGTATTAGAGATGGTTTAAAACAATTATCTAAAAATGAAGAAATTTTTAACGCTTGTCAAGAACTTTTAAAGAACAATAAATCTTTACTAATCTTTCCTGAAGGAAGTCATAGTAGAAAAAGAACTATCAGACCTATTAGCAAAGGGTTTACACGAATAGTGTTTAGAACACTCGATAAATACCCCGATTTAAAGATACATATTATACCTGTTGGCATTACATATCAAAATTCATCTAAATATCCATCAAAAGTTACTGTAGCATTTGGTAAACCCATTATTGCAAATGATTGTTATAATAAAGATGAGTTAAATATTTCTGTGAAAAATTTAAAAAATAAAGTTAGCAATCAGTTAAAAAAATTAACCGTTCATATTGATAATAATGAGAACTATGACTCTGTAATATCAAAATTAAATAATGCCAACACAAATTTTACAGCTATAGAAAGTGTTAATTCAAGTATAAAGAACGAAAGGTTCCCTATTAAAACAAGCCCTTCTGAAACAAAAAAATCGCCTTTATTTTATTTGATTATTACAAACAGTATTTTTCCTTATTTAATATGGAAATTATTGAGTAAAAAGGTAGATGAAATTGAATTTATCGATACTTTTCGCTTCGGGTTAAGTATTGTATTATTTCCTTTATTTTACACCTTACAAGGCTGGGTTATTCATTTGTTTTTTGATTTTAAAATAGCGTTACTTTATCTCATAACATCATTATTATTGGTACTCACCTACACAAAAACAACAATTATAAATACAAAAGGCAGTTACTAATAAATTAGTAACTGCCTTTTTGCCATACTTTATATATCTTTTTTAATTAATTATAGCATTTTGAATATCTTTTTGAATTTTGGTTCGCATATTACTTTTAACCAAACCTCTATTTCTCATCGTAGGATATACCCTATTTGATAAAAACACATATAAAATCCCTGATTCTGGATCTGCCCAAGTATATGTTCCTGTAAAACCACTATGACCAAAACTCTCATCTGAAACACAACCACAAGTTGCTTTAACTTTTGGATTTAATTGAGGTTTATCAAAGCCTAAACCTCTACGCACTCTTCTTTTCGCGTAATACCTTTGATTA
>Ga0105356_10007428_pt1 | contig 10073 bp, 7 predicted proteins | sample GOMGulsemesocosm_3_FD_83502 | JGI IMG/M metagenome (GOLD analysis project Ga0105356, IMG submission 83502) | Methane-oxidizing microbial communities from mesocosms in the Gulf of Mexico - GOM9D Gulf of Mexico | ecosystem: Environmental > Aquatic > Marine > Cold seeps | place: Gulf of Mexico...
ATTTGAACAGCCAAAGGCTGGCCCGCAGGGTGAAATACACGGATGTATTTCATAAAGAAAAGTATCTGGTGTGCGTGCGCTATCATCCATTAAAACGGAGAAATTTGATAAGCACATCAAAAAGACTCAACAGTTAAATTCTTCTCTTAACTGACCAGCATTAGAACTCAAGTATTCGCTTTTTTTCGTTCAATCTAAGATTACTGATCTATTTCCTGCGGTGGATAAATATAGCCTTGGTAACCGTTTGGTTTTAGTGGCTTAAAGGCCTCTAATTGCTTCTCGTCTTCTATTCCTGTCACGATAACATCGATATCCAAGCCCTTTGCCACATTGACTAGCGCGCGACACAGTTCACTGTTTTGCTCTGTCTTACTATAGAAAGAGAAAGACTGATCAAGCTTAACGTAATCTGGACGAATGGTTTGTAGGTAATTGAGCGAACCGATGCGTCGTCCACACTGATCGATACCCAGTGCCGAACCGTGCTCACGTATAGTTTCCGCCAATGTAATACACTCATCCATATTACTGCTAACCACCGACTCGGGGATTTCAAAATGAATCTTCGTAGTATCTTGATTACTTTGTAGGAACATCTTTAACCACAGATGGAATTTAGGATCTCTAACACTATCGCTGGTCAAATTGATTGCCACAGGCTCATGTGTTTTTACAAGTAGCATTTGATTAACTATTGACTTTAAAATACATTTATCAAGTTCAGCGCCAAGCGATAACAGTTCAATGTAAGGCATAAACACGCCTGCATTCATCACCTGATTGTCCATTCTCAAGCGACAGTACACTTCGCGTTGTACGACATTATTGCTCAGCATTTGATGGATCGGCTGCCATTGAAATGCAAACTGATTACTGTGTATTGCTTGAGTAAGCTTATCGCGCCATTGCTCTCGAGTATATTTTTGCTGCTTCTTTGTATCAAACCATTGAATAGTCCTCGTCTCATTGATGGCGTGTTGGAGCGCATTATCTGCCTGAGAGAGTAATTGTGATGCCGACATATCCTCGACACGTTGAACGACACCAAGGTAAAAGTCTGAGTTTGGCTCACAGCCCGCTTTACCCATTTCTTGATTGATCAATCGGACCAATGATTGGATGTAGCTAGTGATTTCTTCCGATTCTCCTTTGGTGATCAAAAATGCAAACTCGGTATTGGCTATTCTAGCGATAACTGATTCTGCAATTTTCGGTAGCTGTTGCTGCATTTGATCTGCCAATAGTTTGATCGTTTCATCACGAACTTGATAACCGTATTTGTTGTGTATCTCATCCAACCAATCAAACTTAGCGAGGATCAAGCCGCCATGCGCAGGCTCGCTAAGCCAGCTATTAACTTGTCCTGAAAGATACTGACGGTTTGGAAGCATTGATACTTTGTCGATTTGGCTATCTTTTCGAAGATTATCAACTTCGTTATCAAGATTGTTAAAAACGTTCTTTAATTGACCAGACATTGAATTGATAGAGATAACAACGTCTTTTAATTCGGACGTGGAAGGAAGTGCCATATCCTCGCTAAATTTACGCTGGGCAATAGATTTTGCATGCTCGGCAATTTGATTTAGTGGTTTAAGAATATAATTGAGGCGAATGCGTAAAATAATCAACGATGCTAAGAACAAAAATGACAGCACCATCAGTGTATCATTCATAATTCGCCATAGTTCGAGATAACCTAAGCCAGGGTGGGCTTCGATCTCCAAGGTGGCTAACTGCATCCAGCCAGAAGTGATCAGGCTCTCTTTCGTTTGTGTGCCAAATAAGCCTAAGCCTGAGAACCATTTTGGTACGCCATCGATGATCAATGGGTTCTCCCAAACTTGCTGCCTATTGTCTGCTAACCAAGTCAGGGTGACTTTACGATAAAATCCGCCTTCAAAAATCACATTGACCAAGGTGTCCACCGTCGCCATGTCACCCGTCTCCAAATGTGGCTTGAGCATAAGACCTAGCGAGGTACTGGTATTGTTTAAGTCAGACTGCATTTGTTGCTGCATGAAGTCTTTGGTTTGGCTAAACTGAAAATAAACAATACTCAACATTACGAGTAAAAACAATCCAAACAATAGTGAATTAATTTGTCGAAACAGGGTCATCTAGTAACTACTCCAATTTTAATTTTGGCTGTCTTAAATTTTTTACGCCTAAGCGCTGTTTTAGGCTAGACCAACGTTTGATACGTTTGGAATTTCCTGCAAGTTTACCACGGCCTTTTTCTTTATTTAACCATAGTTGGGTACCATTAAAGCTATAAACCGGCAGCAAGTCATTACGCTTGTTTGCTGGCTTTATTGCACCATCGATATTATCTAGGATAACGGGCATTGATGCGGGAGTTTCGTAATATGCGAGCACCATATGATATTGGTTAAGTTTTAATGCTTTTACCATGGTGATCCGCATTTTTTCGTCTGGAACGCCGAGTTCTAATAACGTGAAGTATTTGGCGATAGAGTAATCTTCGCAATCGCCACCGTTGACGCCAATAAATTCGATTGGCGTTGCCCAATAATTTTTCTCTCCCCACAACTTAATATCATCGACAAAACGAAAGTAATTAAAAAAGGTATTAACTTTTTCGAGCTTTTGTCGGTTACTTAAGCTGTGGCTTTCCTTAATTATTTTCAGCCATGCGCCGCCACGCTTACTCGCTCGCTGACCATAATTATCGTTGAGTGCGCGAATTACAATTTTTTTGCTTGGCAGTGAGCCTGCCGAGGTGATAGCGATATTACTTAACGTCAGTACGATAAGTATTAACGAGCACAGTAATGCGGTGCCTAACCTCCTTGTTTTGGCGCTATTGTACATGCTGCGGTTTATTCTTCATCGACAGTGTAAATTGTCCACTTCATATCTGTCGATTGTTCCGTTCCGCTGAGCGTAGCAACTATGCGACGATTTAAGGCGTGTGCCTCGTCGGTATCGCTGGGATCTACAGGCTTATCAAAACCAAAACCAACGGCAGCTACTCTAAAGTCAGCGATATCAAAACGATTGCTTAATATTTGTGCGACTGCCTTGGCGCGCTTTTCAGATAATATTTGGTTGTATTGCTGGCCGCCTTGACGGCTGCAATGGCCTTCAATGGTTACGTGACTACCGGGGAACTTCTGCATAAAGTCCGCCACTTCTTTGATCTTGTCATAATCAGACGTTTTAACAATCGATGAGTCATTAGCAAAATTAACCTCCAAGCGAATACTATCGTCGATGCGTTTTACACTGCTACAACCATAGTTATCTATTGTTGCTCCTATGTATGTATCTGCACACTTTTCACGTGCTTCGACGACGCCGTCCTGATCAAAATCTTGCAAATCTTTCTTTTGCACGGTGGCTGTCGTTAAGTCAGCGAGGTTACTCGAACATCCAGCCAGTAATAAAGGTAATATTAATAGTGTAAGCACTTTCATTATTTTACTCCTTGTGGGTATTCACGGTCGCCATACCAAAGCGGCGAGCGAGTAACTCTCAAAGAGTCTAATAATTGACCTGTAGCATTTAATAAGCGGTATTTGGCGTTAACCTCTTGAGTCTCTGCATTTAAGTAGTCTTTTCGGGCTTCGAATAGCTCATTTTCAGTATCGAGCAAATCAAGTAAACTACGCTGACCTAATCTAAATTGCTGCTCATAGGCCACTTGAGTTTTCTTTGACGATTCGACGTGCTTTTGGATATAGCTCTTTTGCATGCCTAATAGCTCATAAGCATTCCACGCTAGGGTATATCCCTCGGTGACATCACGATGAGCTCGTGTTTTGACCTCTACCGCTTCTGAGATGCGATAAGCGGCCGCGCGCTTCTGGTGAGTGTTTTTATTGCCAGCAAAGATATTATATCTGAAGCGTAACATCGCAGAAGCATTGTTATTATGCCCACCTACGTCCGAAAAGCTATTAACTCCCTCTTCACCACCGGTGTTGTTATTGATATTGGCATCAACTTCAAATGTTACCGTGGGGTAATAGCTTGAACCGGTCGCTTCTTTTGCATAACGTGCCGCTTCTATATCGTTGGTGGCCGATTTCAGAACGGGATGAACTTCCAGCGCGTAGCTTAATCCTCTATCCTTATCTGTTGGCACCATATCTTCGTCAGGGACTGGAGTAATCAAATCATTGGGTTGTTTGTTGATCAGTTTTACAAATAAAGCCACGCTGTCGCGGTAATTGTTAGTTGCTGATATGACATTGACATTGGCGCGTGCTAATCGACCGGTTACTTGCGAAAGGTCGGCAACACTCCCCAGTCCAGAATCTGTTCGCTCTTTTATCTGTGAGAAAATATCTTGATGTGATTCCAAATTTTTTCTCGCCAGCGATAACACTTCTTCATATTGAAGAACAGCGGTATAGCTTTTTGCTACGCTCAGCGCTATGTCCTCTGCCGCTGCGAATAGGCTCCATTGTTCGGCACTTGCTTCAAACTCGGTACGTGACACTTCACTGCTCGTATAGAAGCCATCGAATAGCATCTGTTTGATGCTAAGTCCAAATTCGCCACGGTTTAGATCGGCCGTATCATCTTTGTAAATCCCCCGGCGTGTTCCAGGGCTATTTGTCATTTCATAACCGTAACCAGCGGTTACATCAATCGTCGGTAGGTAACCCCCGAAAGCCTGAGCCGCTTGTTCTTCTGTTACTTTAAATCGACTTAGCGCTATGCGTAGATCCGGGTGGCTATCGAGTGCAGTCGCCACGGCTTGCTCTAACGATTGAGCATGGCTAATAGCCGGGAGGGCTAGTGCCATGATTAATAATGGCTTCACCAACTTGTTGCTAAATGCTGACATCTTTCGTCCTTTTTAAAAACTAATTTTGAGCCCTTACCGCTTAGCGTTGGGAATTGCAAAAATTAGTATATTTACAAATACGCTACATGCTTATTTAACACACCCTTTCTGGCTGTTGCTAGCATGTAGATATAATCATTTTATGGTCTAGAGTCTACGACTCTATTATATAAAAAGATTTCCTTTGTCCAATAATGCTTTATGACTAATAATGCGCTCATTATACTAAATTTGTCGTGGTTATGAGTGGAAACATAGCCATTCATTAATCAAAAGCAATTAACATATTCCCAATAGCAGCGTTATTATCAAAATAACCATCAGTATTAGATTAACGATATGAATACTTACTGAATAGAACGTTACTTTTCAATTTAACCAGTCGATTGATATTTATACTTTTTATTGTAACAACGGTTGGTGGGAGAGTTAAAGCTTTTTTTTAAAAATCAGGCATTGCGTAGAGAGAAACAAAGAAAACTCTTTTAAAATGCACTCAGACTAAGGATTTGACTAAATATTAGATAACGCAAGGCTAATTCTTGGAATAGTATTTAGATATTGTTGATAATGAAGCAAAGTCACCAAGCTAGATTTAAATGCCCTCAACAACAGCGAATATGCTGCCAATTAAATCCCAAAAACGTAAACGCTTTGATAATTGTCTGTTTACTCAGCACTATAGTTATTATTGAAATCGTAAATTTTTCTATAAAAAAAACAGCGATTAAGATGTGATATTAGTAGGATGGAGCTGCTTCAGTATTGTTGATTTTCACCCAGACGATACCCGGTATTAAGAAAAAATGCGTGTCAGCTATTACCTGACACGCATTAAGCGTTTAATATATTGGTCTTAATAAAATTAAAACCAAAGTTAACTTTGCGTTTAGAATTTCATGTTAACAGACATACTTGCGTGACGACCGTTTGTTGCATACGTACGAGGATCTGTGTTGTCGTTGAAGCCACTCGCCGCAAATGGAGGATCTTGATCAAATACATTATCCAGTCCGAATGACACAGACATATTATCCAACGCGTAATATGTAAATCGCGCACTGTGAATCGTTTGGGACTCAATTGTACGTAGTCCTACAGTGTTGCTCCACCACACTGTCCAATTCTCTTGTACTTCATCGATATAACGTACTGTCCACACCGCTGCCCAATTATCTTGACGTAAAGACAGGTTCAAGGTGTGTTTCCATTCTGGGAAATTCCCGTCGCCATCCTTAACGTACCAACCTGCATGTTTTTGAATTGTTCCGTCAGCAAGGGTCTTATCATACGTATCATAGAATGTTGAATCCCAATTGACGCTCAGGTCGCCCCAGTCTAGCTCTGTCGCATAGCGTATATTGAAATCATAACCAGAGGAATCAACCCCACCAACGTTGGTAGTACGATCATCAATTAGTTTAACATTACCGTCAGGCCAGCGACTAATTTTGTCACAGTAATCGCCTGATTTAGCACAGCCTTGTAAAATAACATCAGGACCTATTGACGATATGGCGTTGGTCAATTCAATATCCCAGTAATCAATGGTAACGGATAAGCCTTCGATAGACTCAGGATTAAACACCAAACCAACCGTAAATATGTCAGCCTCTTCTGGTTGGACTTCAGGATTTCCTCCATAAGTTTGGCGTAATTGATCGCCAAGTGCCTCATAACCTCCTTCAGGAACTCCATCGCTAATACAATGAGATGTAGCGTTTGTTGCACATGGATCTGATACTGTTGGGTATGTGATACCTGCACCACCAAATAAATCAGAGGTTGAAGGTGCCCGGAACGCGGATGATAGTGTCCCGCGAATCATCAAACCATCAACTGGTTGCCACTTAATCCCTATCTTATGATTTGTCGTATCACCAAATGTATCATAGTCGGAATACCGCACTGCAACGTCTAGGTCGAGGCTTTCGGCCATCGGTGCACCACTGAGTAATGGAATAGCCGCTTCAAAATAAGCTTCATCAACCGTATAAGAACCTTGCGTTGCTAATCGTGAGCTACCTGTTGTGATACCAAGAGCGACTAGAGCGTCAGGAAAGTCAGCACCTTTTTCTTCGCGGTGTTCTAACCCAAATGCTACTCCTACAATACCAGCCGGTAATTCGAATGCATCACCAAATGCCGCTAAAGAGACAATTTGCTGTTCATTTTCACCAACGTCATGGCCTTCAAATGTTATATAACCAAGCATTTCTTGACTGATTTCTGTTGCACTGCCAGGTAGTCCAAATGTGTTCAACGATACACATCCATCAATTGGCGCATCAACCGTTCCACAAACTACATTTCCATCGTCATCCATAAACGAAGGGCCAACAGCTAATGCCACTTTATCTAGATTGAAATTCCCACCAGTGCGGTTACTCGTTTCATTTTTTCCGTAGATGTAAGAAATCTCATAACCCCATTCATCATTTATTTCACCAGTAAAACCTGTTGCAACACGAAGTGTATTCAATGTGAAGTTGTCTGAGCGACCACCGGTTTCCACCACACGACGACGCCAGTCATTAATTTGAACCGTATTTCCATCTTTATCTTTAGGCCCAAATTGCTGATTATAATAATTATCAGCTGAATAAGGTGCACCGTCATAACCAAAGAATACTAATGGTGCTAAAGGTTCTGGTGCCAATTTGGTGCTAGCGCTACGGTGGGAGTATGAACTCTCCATGAAAAATTTTAGCGTGTCATTGATCTCGTAATTAGTTTGAACAGTGACGCCATAGCGCTCAACTGGTAATAAATGGTAATTTGCAGGGGCATAGTTATAAGTGTCTTTATCCCAATCCCAACAATCATAACCAGTAGGGTTTGAAAAGTCGCTTGGGTCAGATTGACCAGGACCACTTCCTGCACCATGAGTAAAAGAGCTACAGTCATCCGCACCGTCAATGCCGTTATAGCGCCCCCAAGGTGGCGCAGATGAGCCACCTTTTTCAATCTCCAAGGTATCTGGGTCCAAATTAAATTCGAATGCAGACCAGTCACGGTCGCCTGACCATTGCGCTTCTTGGCGAGAAAAGTAGGCAGCGACGACTACATTCCCCTTTTCTGAAGAGATACCTGAAATAAAATCTAAGTCAGTGGATGCGCCATCCCCGTTCTCTGTCGACTGGTCACGCGCCATATTAAACTCTAATCCTTCAAAGTCATCACGGGTGATTATATTAACAACACCCCCAATGGCGTCAGAACCATAAATAGCGGATGCGCCATCCTTTAATACTTCGACACGTTTGATAATGGAAGTTGGTATTGTACTTAAATCAACTGAACTATTAGCGCCAGTGCCTGAAGCTACAACCCGGCGGCCATTAAGTAATACAAGTGTTCTCGATGAACTTAGTCCGCGTAATGAGACTCGAATTGCGCCGGAACCACCATTATTAATCGATTGATTTGTACCTGCGCCTGCAACAGAAGGAATCTCTTGCAGCAAATCCCCGATGTTGTTAATGCCTGTATTTACCATATCTTGACGGGAAATAATTTGAACGGGATTAGCTCCTTCAGTATCTACTCGCTTGATCCGTGAACCAGTGACAGCGATGCGTTCAACTTGGTCTGCCTGGTTTTCATCGGCAGCAAATGCACTTGGCATTGCAAATGCCGTTGTCGCTGCGCCTGCGATTACCGCAAGACGAACAGCCTTAGCTATTTTATTTTTATAGAACATAGTTATCTCTCTCTTTTCTTATTATTTACAAAATAGAGGTAATTAAATCTATGCGAGACCAAGCCGACCATATACTACCTCGGTCAAAACAAATATTTGTCTTACCTATAATTAACTGTAGTAAAAAATTGTCGATAGTCAAGTTTTTGACGGTCCACTTGGCGTAAGCAAGGTGCAAGCTTGTTGGGGGGAATTGTTGCGGCTTTTGATAAAGATAATTGAAGTACTTTTCTATTAATAATCACCATGACTTGAATAAAATAATGACTAATGTCGACTTTGATTATAATAAATATAATGGCTTTATTGCAATGTGCCTAGTGCTTTTGATTTAAGTTAAGCGTTGCTATATTGACAGTAATGATTGAATTTTAAGCTGTAATTATCATTCACTACGATAAAACTGCGTAAGAACAATTTTGTTATTCCGTAAAAAATATCAATTTAACGCAGTAATGCAACTGAGGATAAAGGTCGATTGGCGAAACCAAGTCCATCCATAATCATGCCCTTAACCGCTTCACCAGGCGTAATTTCTTGTTTTTCATCTTGAGGTAAATATTGATCAAGTAACTGGACTATTTTCAAGTCTTCAATGACGCCTGCGACAATACCATGATGATCTAACCGTTTGATTTTTTTAGTTTCATATACACCTAAAAATTGAGATGGCATTATACAAAATAAGCTTAATATTTAGGGCTAAATTATGAGTTAAATTAAATCATTTGTTTGAGTTTGCTCTGATTAATGTCTGTGACAACTGACAAGCTTATTGTCGCGACAAAATTTAGCGACGGTGTCGCCGCTCTTTGCTTGCTGAGTGATCAGTGCGGGCCAGTCATATGCTTGTTTCTTGTTCATGGTGATTACTCCAAATTAATGATTGAAGCAATCTAACGATTGGACGTTGTTAAGTGAAGGTGCGGTTTGGCAGACGCTTAGCTTATTATGAAAAAGGCCCCAAAGTTAACTTTGAGGCCTTTAAATAGTAGAGTATTTTAATACTACCTACCTAACTAGATATTGCTTAAAATTTGTAGCTTGCTGATAACGTAACACGACGTGGTGTTTGGAAGTTATAAGCGTTTTGGTATTCAGGATTCGCTACTGGCGCAGTGCCTGAACCAGCTTCTGCTTCTTCAACATACTCTGTTACTTCTTGGAAGTTAAGTACGTTGCGAATAGAAACTTTCATGGTTAAACCTTCAGCCCAATTAGGCTTGTAGTTTAGGCCAACATCTACATTCTTGGTCCAAGGCGTACGACCTTGGTCGCCACGATTACCTAATACACCATTACAGTAATAAGAAGATGAACCGTAATTCGCTAGACTACCGTAATCAACACCAAGAGCATCTTTATTAGCGGTTAAAGGAATATAACCCTGACAACTTCTAGGACGACCTGAAACTAGTGAAGCGTTTAAAGAAACAGAAACTTCTTCAGTTACTTTATAGGCACCAAAAATCTTAAAGGCATGACGACGATCATTTGGTAATGCACCGTAAGAACCGTGTTGGAACAAGGCGTTATCGATGTCCTGAG
>Ga0105356_10007430_pt1 | contig 10071 bp, 7 predicted proteins | sample GOMGulsemesocosm_3_FD_83502 | JGI IMG/M metagenome (GOLD analysis project Ga0105356, IMG submission 83502) | Methane-oxidizing microbial communities from mesocosms in the Gulf of Mexico - GOM9D Gulf of Mexico | ecosystem: Environmental > Aquatic > Marine > Cold seeps | place: Gulf of Mexico...
CACCAGATATTGGAGCCTATGAATATGGAGCTGAAAATTATTGGATTCCTGGTTTTCAAGATAAAATAGCTACAGTAGCTGTGCCTAGAAATAATACAAAAACTGCAAAGATAGATGCCGATTTGATGTGGTTAAAAGCCTATAAATCTATTTCTAATGATGTTTATTTTGGAGAAAGTGAAGAAAATGTGAGAAATGCGAATAAAGCTTCTAAAGAATTTAAAGACAATCAAAAAAATAATATTTACAATCCAAAAAATCTGGAAACCGGGAAAACGTATTATTGGAGGATAGATGCTGTATTTGAAAAAAGTACAGTCAAAGGAGATGTGTGGAGATTTACAGTTGAATAAAAAATTTAAGTATGAATAATTTATATAAAAACACAAGTCAATATTTTATATTAATTGGATTGTTGTTCATAGGGACATTAAAAATTGTTGCTCAAACAGAAAAACGTCCAAATATCATATTTATCGTTACGGATGACCAACATCGAAATCAGTTTAATTTTATAAAAGAAGGATTAGACAAAGAAGGAAAAAAAACGAATTTGTCACCGAACATAGATAAATTAGCAGAAGGAGGTGTTATTTTTGAAAATAGTTATGTGAGTTCTTCGGTATGCACTCCTAGTCGTTATAGTATTGTAACTGGAACGTATGCTTCACGTGGAATAAGTGCAGGGACTATAAAAAAATATGAGGGACAAACGAATGTCACATGGAATGTTCATGTTGATAAAGGAACGAATAATATTGCAAGGACACTTCAAAAGAATGGTTATTTTACAGGAGGAGTAGGAAAAAATCATACTATAAAAGGAGATAATCCACACAAGATAAGCCTAAAGGCCGACCCTAGAAATCCTAAAATAAAAAAACAACTCATAGAAAATCAAGAGGCTCAAGTAAAAGCTTACAAAGCTGTTGGTTTTGATTTTGCAGGATCTTTGTATAAAGGAAATTTACCAAGTCAGTATCCCGTTGCTGTAGAAGACCACAATATGGAATGGGTAGTAGATTCAGCGTTGAGGTTTTTGGATCTGGCAGCAGAAAAAGAAAAACCTTTTTTTCTGTATTTTGCAACAACGTTGGCACATGGTCCAGACAAATTGGGAACCAAATACAAAGGAAACCCGCTGGCTACACCTATTGGGTTTTTAGACAAGCCTCTAGATGTAATGCCTTCCAGAGAATCCGTAACCGCACGAATAAAAGAAGCTGGCTTAGATAAAGAGAAAGCAGATATTTTGTGGTTGGATGATGGAATTGGAGAATTATTAAAAAAGTTAGAAACTATTGATGAGCTGAAAAATACTGTTATTTTTTTTATAGATGATCATGGTGTAGAATCAGGAAAAGGAAGTTTGTATGAAGGAGGTATAAAAACAGTAAGTTTTGTTTATGGTCCTAATTATATTCAAAGTGGTATTCGATCTAAACAGTTGGTCTCAAATATAGACATGGTACCAACAGCTTTGGAATTGGCAGGTATAGATTCTAAGAAAGCATATGCTATGGATGGGGTGAGTATGTTGCCATTGCTTAAAGGAAGTACAACTGAAATTCATGAATCTTTATTTTTTGAAATGGGAGCTACACGCGCAATTTTAAAAGATGGATTTAAGTATTTGTCATTCAAAGCTCCTAAAAGAGTAAAAGCGAAGCTTGAAAAAAATGGTAAAAAAGCAACACATATTTGTGACAAACCTGGAGGAAGGGGATCTGAATCTCCAGCATTGAAATTTTATGCTAAGAATTATTTTGCAGAAGATCAATTGTACGATTTGGCAAAAGATCCTTTTGAACAGCAGAATTTGTATGCGAAAAAGAACAAAAAGAAGAAAATAAAAGATCTGAAAAAAGAACTTAGAAAATACATTGAAAATTTGCCAGGGACTTTTCCTGTAGAAGATTAGGATAACTATGAATAAAATTTAAGAGGAAGCTATTTCTGTCTTAAATAATAGTAAACAGTCTTGGATAACCTCAAACAATAGATACCAAAATTTGGTTTTAGTGTTTGAGGTTTTTATTTTTTTACGATACTATTGAATAGTGTTTTCTACCAAAAGTAATGTTCTTAGATGTTTATGATGTATCAATCTCTTTCAAAGTTTCGTTTTTACAAATAAAATTTTGTACTTTAGAATCTTGAATCTTTCAAATTAGGAATTCATGTACGTGGTATTAAAGTTTTACTTTGATTGTTGCACGTTTTCTTAATAAATAATATTACCCCATTTCTGCCAAAATAAGACAAGTGCAAATGTTGGTTGTTCGTTTAAGCAACATTTAAAAAAGATTTGTTTTGATGGATTGAAATTTATGAAAAATGAGAGAAAAAACGGATTATATTACCTTTTTAATAGGGAAACAATGTTTTGCACTACCGCTAAATGTTGTGGAACAAGTTGTTCAAGTAGTACAAATTAGTTCTTTACCTCAAAGACCTGATTTTTTGCATGGAGTAATTGATTTCCATGGAGTCATAATTCCTGTTGTAAATATTCATTTTCTCTTTGGTTTGCCTTCGGAAGAAATAAAACTTTCAGACCAACTGATAATTACCAAATCTGCTTCAAATCTAATGGCCTTGTTAGTGAATACGACACAAGGTGTGCACGCATTTCAAAAAAATGAAATTGTGAAGTCTCATAAACTCATATATGGTGAAAAAGCGGTAAAGGGTGTTGTGAAATTAAAGGAAGGCATGGTGCTTATAAATGACATAGAGAAGTTTTTGGACTTAAAAGAGTTAGAGGAATTGGAAGTTTTTTTGACAGGAACGGCTAAGGAAACTTTGAAAATTTAGGTTATGGAGCAGTCAAAATTTAAAAAATTAAGACGTTACCTATTATCTAATATTGGGTTGAATTTTTATGAGAATCAGGATAGGGAGTTACTTAGAAAAATAAAAATAGCTTCTAAAAGTTTTAATTTTGAGAACGCAACAACTTTTGTAGATTGGCTTATTGTTCAAACTTTAAATACTGAGCAGATAGCATTACTTGCATCTCATTTGACAATTGGTGAAACTTACTTTTGTAGAGAAAAGAAAGCTTTTAATTATTTGGAATATGAGTATTTACCGTATCTGATAGAGGAAAGAAGAAAAAAAGGAAATACAAAAAAAATAAAAATATGGAGCGCGGGCTGCTCTTCAGGAGAAGAAGCTTATTCTATTGCAATTATTTTGAAGCGCTTAATACCAGATATTTTAGACTGGGATATTAAAATTTTAGGTACAGATATCAACCCAGATTTTATAGAAAGAGCAAAGAAGGGTATGTATTCCAAATGGTCATTTCGAGGAGTTTCGGATAGTTATCAAAAGGAGTATTTTAAACAAACAGGCATTAATAAATTCGAAATAAATAAAGAAATAAAGGAGATGGTAGCCTTTTCTTTTCTGAATCTTGTAGAAGGAAACTTTCCCTCCTTAAGAACACAAACAACAGATGTTGACATTGTTTTTTGTCGAAACGTTTTCATTTATTTTTCACAAGAAGGGATAAACTCTATCACCGAAAGTTTTGCGAATTCTCTTTTAAAAGGAGGTTTGTTTGTCGTAAGTCCTGTAGAAGTGGCTAGTATTACTTGTTCCCAATTAAATCAAACACCTTACAAAGGTGTCACCTTATTTAATAAAGGAGGAACAAACAAATATGATCATAAAAAAAGTCAAGATGTAGAGGCTTTGTTTGATCTTGAAAAAAAGCAAGCATTGATTCTTGATTTAGCTTTGAAAGAAAATAAAAAGTTGAATACGTTGCCTTTAATAGATGCTACTTTGGCAGAAGAAATACAAGAATTGGATACTGCCCAAAAGTTATATATAAAAGACACTGGAAATTTATCGCTAAAGAATTTACCAAAAAGAAATAAAGACGTACTGAATATTACTCAGGGTACTAAAATAAAAAATGGAAATGAAAATAGGGCTTCAGAATATTTAATACAGGCAAGAAAAAAAGCTAATAAAGGAAATTTGGAAGCATCCGAAGAATTATGTTTAAAAGCAATAAAAGAAGATAAAATAAATACAGAAGCTTATTATTTATTAGCATTTGTTTTGAATGAACAAGGGAGAGTAAAAGAAGCAATAAGCTTATTGACAAATGCGATTTTTTTGAACCCCGATTTTTCTTTGGCTTATTTTTTATTGGGGAATATTTCAAAGAAGGAAGGACGAACAATTGAATATAAAAAACACTTCCGAAATGCACTGAAAAGTTTGGTCAAATTAAATCCAGAAGAAGTCTTAGATGTTTCTGATGGTATCACTGTTAGTCAACTTACAAAAATAATTAATTCGATTGCATGAAACTAATTTAAAGGAACTGCTATGACAACTATTAAATGGAAAGAAAAAATTTTAAAAGAAAGAGCCGATAGATTAAAAACGCCATTGGAGAAAGCTAAAAATAATGGTGAATTTATTGTTGGTTTGGAGTTTTTATTAGCTGAAGAAAGGTACATTATTGATGCTGTTTATGTAAGTGAAGTCGTTTTTATTAAAGAGATGACCCCTTTGCCGTGTACTCCAGAATTTGTTCTTGGTATTATTAATTTAAGAGGGAAAATATTGGCTGTTATTGATATAAAAAAAATAATGGGCTTGCCCTCTATAGGAATAACAAATTTAAACAGAGTTGTTGTTGTAAAATACAATGATATAGAACTTGGCATACTTGCTGATGAAATAGTTGGGAATTCTGAAGTTTATTTAGAAAAGTTACAGCGTGGAATTGTAGGTATGTCGAAAATACAAGAAAATTTAATCTTAGGAGTTTCCTTAGAAGGTCAAATTGTATTAGATATAAAGAAACTGTTAGCTACAAGTGAGATTATTGTTAATGAAGAAGTCGTATAATATTATGTAAAAAGTAAGCTTTGAATAGTTATTGTTAAAAAAGAAAAAAACGTATAAATAGTTAAGTACTAAAATTATGAAAAAAAAGAAACCATTTTTTAAAAGTATTGGAACAAAATTGACAATTATGTTGTTGATGGTATCCATTGTTCCGATTGCAATTATTGGAGTATTAAGTAGTAATAGTGCAAGTGAGGCTCTTGAAAGTGGTGCTTTTAATCATTTGGAGTCTGTTGGATATTTAAAATCAGAGGAAGTTCTTTCCTTTTTAGTTAGGAAAATGGAAGACTTGAAAGTATTTGCAGACGACCCTAGTACCATTGCTGCTTTTCATAAATTAAATGAATATCGTATTCGTAACAAACCAAATGTATCTGACAAATTTGATGTTTCAACAAATGAATTTGAAAAGATTCATTCGGAAATTAATCCTGTTTTCAAAGAATATATAAATGTTTATGATTTTCGAAATGTTTATTTTATGGACGTAAATCAAGGAGCTATATTGTATACCACGGCCGGAAAAAATCATTTAGGGACTAATTTAATTTCGGGGAAGCAACACAATAGTGGATTGGGTAAATTATTTTCGAAAGTCAAGCGTACTAATAAAAGTTCTCTGACAGATTTAAGTTTTTACGGGCCTTCTGATAAAAATGTACTGTTTATGGGAGCACCTATTGTAAATGATAAAGGTGAGACATTAGGAATAATTGCATTAGAGTTAGAGATTTCGGAAATAGAAAAGATAATGAACAATCGTATTGGACTTGGTGAAACTGGAGAGAGCTATATTGTAGGAGAAGATTATTTGATGAGAAGTGATTCACGATTCATTACTGAGTCAACAATTCTTAAGAAAAGAGTAGAAACAGAAAGTGTGAAATTGGCATTTATGGATAAAATAGGAACACATATAATTGATGATTATCGTGGTGTTCCTGTGCTAAGTTACTATACGCATGCTGGGATAAATGAAGCTTTTGAAACAGATTTTGAATGGTGCATATTGGTTGAGATTGATGAAGCTGAAGCTTTTGCTTCTCAAAAAAAATTGACTAAGAAAATTCTATTATTTGGTTTGGTAATTGGAGTTCTTGTTATTTTGGTGGCATTGTGGTTTTCCAGGTTATTTACAATACCCATTTTAAAGTTAAAAGAATTTTCGGTACATCTTAAAGATGGAGATTTGACACAAGAGATTGATATAAATAGAGCTGATGAGATTGGTGAACTTGCAGATTCATTTAAAGTAATGCAAAATAATTTGCGCAAAGAATTTGAAGAAATTTCAGAAGGGGCAAACTTACTTTTATCATCTTCTAATGAAATAATGGCCACGGTATCACAGCTTGCTTCGAGCTCTGCAGAAACAGCAACTGCGGTTAGTGAAACCACAACAACAATTGAAGAAGTAAAACAAACGGTAGAAGTCACAAATCAAAAGGCAGTGGAAATTACTGAATCTGGACAAAAAATTGCGCTAATTTCTCAAGAAGGTTACAAATCTGTGAAGAAGACGATTGATGGTATGCACAAGATCAAACAGCAAATGGAATCGATTGCTACTATTGTTATTCAATTAAGTGAAAAAAGCAATACGATTGGAGAAATTGCAAATACTGTGAATGAACTTGCTGAGCAATCTAATTTGTTAGCAGTAAATGCTTCTATTGAGGCGGCAAAAGCAGGTGAGCAAGGAAAAGGGTTTACTGTTGTAGCTCAAGAAATAAAGAACTTAGCAAGTAGGTCTAAAGAATCAACTGTTCAGATAAGAACAATTTTAGCAGATATTCAAAAAGAAATAAGTGAAACAGTAATGGCTACAGAGCAGGGAGGAAAAGTAATTGATGAAGGTTTAGAATTGTCCTCTTCTGCAAATGAAGTGATTGTCACACTTGCAGCGAGCGTAGAACAGGCATCACAAGCAAACCTGTTAATTGCAGCTTCTAGTCAGCAACAATTTGTTGGTATGGATCAAATTACTTCCGCAATGGAAAGTATCAATGAATCGAGTATACAAAACTCTACAAGTACAAAACAAACGGAAGCATCTATTTCTGAGTTGAAACGATTGGGAGAAAGATTGTTGGATTTATTGAAACAATATCGATTGAACTAAAAAATGAAAATTTGACTTTGTATGTGAGTAGTGAATCGTTTTTTCAAAAACAGAATTGATATATTTTATTTTAAGAAAACCTATGAGGTCTAAAAAGAAAGAAAACGGAATCATTTCAAAGAAAACGTTGAGGAGTAAATCCACCGATGAGATTAAAATTTATCGAAATGGTTTAAAGGGACTTAAGAATGGATAAAAAACAAGAATTTCTAAAAAGAATCCTGGCTACTTTTGCAATAGAAGCAGAAGAAAATATAGACAGCTTGTCTTCCAATTTGATAGAGCTTGAAAAAGGATGTTCTATTAAAAGAGAAAAGGAACTTATAGAAATAATGTTTCGGTCAGCTCACAGTTTGAAAGGGGCTTCAAGGGCTGTGAATTTGGTTGAGATAGAAAGTGTTTGTCATGCTTTTGAAGATGTAATGACTACATTAAAAGGCGGAGAAATTAAATTTAATTTGCAAATAATTGATTTTTTGAACCATACAGTCGATTTGTTAAGCGAGTTGTTGCATGCAAATGAATCTATAAATTCTGAATTGATACATAAAGTAAACAACCATATAGAAAACTTAACACTGATAGAAGCTGGTTTGGATATAGTTGTATTGGAATCCGTTGACAAAAAAGAAATTATAAAAGATATTCCAAAAGAAGCAATCAAAGGAATAGAAAAAGAAGTGTTGCATGCACAAAAAATAGACGTTTCTAAAAAACCAGACAGCTACTTAAGAGAAAAGCAAAATGCCAATTTAAAAACAACAAATGATACCATACGCGTATCTACAGATAAATTGGATACATTGCTTGTGCAGGCTGAAGAAATGTTGGCTGTCAAGCTCAATGTAATCCATCATACAGAAGACTTAAGAAACACTTCAAAAAAATTAAAAGGTTGGAGTAAAGAAGCGGCATCAATGATTGGTACTGTCTCTAACATAAAAGAATATTTACATAAGGAAGATGAAAATTTGTCAAATGTAGAGAGAGAAATGGAAAAAGTACTTCAGTTCCATGAATGGACGAATTCTTATTTGAAAGATTTAGAAAAAGAAATTGGTGAATTGCGAAATTTATCACAGCAAGAAGATTATGCGACTGGAGCTAAGATAGAAGGATTGTTGAACGATGTAAAAGAATTGATAACGGTTCCCTTTTCAACTATTTTGGATGTTTTTCCAAAGATGATTCGTGATTTGTCCAAAAAATTAGATAAGAAAATCAATTTTGTAATTGAAGGAGATGCAATAGAGATTGATAGAAGAATTTTAGAAAACCTAAAAAACCCTTTGATGCACATTCTCCGTATTTCAATTGATTATGGGGTAGAAAGCCCAGAAATTCGTGTTCAGAAAGGAAAAACAGAAGAAGGTACAATCCTATTAAAAATTGAACGTTTGGAAAATCGTACAATTGAAATTGTCATTTCTGATGATGGAGCTGGATTAAATAAAGAAAAACTTAAGAAAATTTATTTAAAGAATGAAAATATATCGAATAGTGCTATTTCAAATATAGCAGAAGCAGATTATTTAAACTGCATTTTTCAATCGGGAATTTCTACCAGTGAAATTGTAACAGATCTTTCAGGTAGAGGTTTGGGACTCGCCATTGTACAAGAAGCTATTGAACATTTAGGAGGAACTATAAGTGTTGCGTCTGAAGAAGGGAAATCATGTGTTTTTAAAATGCTATTACCCGTTTCAATAATAACTTTTAGAGGAGTTTTGATTGTGGCTTCTGGCCACCAGTTTATAGTACCAACAGCTAAAGTAGAAAAGGTATTGCGATTGCATAAAGATCAAATTAAAACAGTCGAGAATGGAGATACCATCCTGTTTAATGAAGAAATTATTTCCATTGTAAATTTATCTGAAGTGCTCGAAATGAAATCTAATAGCAGTATCTCAGAATATATTCAAATTATAATATTGGTATCTAAAAATAAATATTTAGGATTTATTATAGATAAGGTCATTGAAGAGGAGGAAGTTTTGGTAAAGAAATTCAATAGACAATTAACAAGAGTGAGGAATATTGCAGGAGCAACAATACTTGGTTCTGGTAAAGTAGTACCAGTATTGAATATTTCAGATTTATTCAAAACGGTTTCAAAAGGTAGTATTGGTTCAGTAAAATCAAATTCGATGGAAGAAACAGTTCCAAAATCGGTTTTAGTAGTTGAAGATTCAATTACGTCTAGAACACTTATAAAAAACATTTTAGAAGCTTCAGGTTATCGTGTAACTACAGCAGTTGATGGATTAGATGGGTTTACAAAATTAAAAATGGGTGTTTTTGATGTTGTTATTTCAGATGTTGAAATGCCAAGAATGAATGGTTTTGATTTGACTGCTAAAATTAGAGCAGATGAGAAATACGCATCCATACCTGTTGTATTGGTGACTTCATTGTCGAAAAGAGAGCATAAAGAAAAAGGAATAGATGTTGGAGCCAATGCTTATATTGTAAAAAGTAGTTTCGATCAAAATAATTTGATTGAAATTTTAGAAAAATTGATATAAAACTTAATGATAACACGCTATGGTAAAAGTATTAATAGTTGATGATTCGAAGACAGTAAGTCAATATTTGGAATTTATTTTAGGGAATGATTCTGAAATTGAAATTATAGGAAACGTAACAGATGGAGAACAGGCAATTGATTTTGTTAAGAAAAAGAAACCAGATATCATTACAATGGATATTGATATGCCAAAGATGAATGGTATAGAAGCTACCCGAAAAATAATGGCATCTACTCCAATACCAATAATTGTTGTAACGGCAAGTAGAAATGCGAATGATAAAAATATTTCGATAGAGGCATTAGCGGCAGGAGCACTTACTGTAATTCAAAAACCTGTGGGAATTGGACATCAGAATGAGGAGATGAAAACCAAGAAATTAATTTCATTGATAAAGACATATGCCCAAGTAAAAGTAATAAAACGTAGAAATGGAATTTTTAATAAGGAAACTTCCAAGTTAAATTTAAGTTTTAGTGTAAAAAGAATAAAACCTTTGATAGGCGAGTTGTGTAATAAAAAATATGTTGCTGTTGGAATTTC
>Ga0105356_10007432_pt1 | contig 10071 bp, 6 predicted proteins | sample GOMGulsemesocosm_3_FD_83502 | JGI IMG/M metagenome (GOLD analysis project Ga0105356, IMG submission 83502) | Methane-oxidizing microbial communities from mesocosms in the Gulf of Mexico - GOM9D Gulf of Mexico | ecosystem: Environmental > Aquatic > Marine > Cold seeps | place: Gulf of Mexico...
GGAAAGTAATAGCGTTATTAACACTGACGTTAAACCATTGCTTCTTATAGTGTCGACATACTGCATTGTTCTACACGCCGCCTTTCTAATATTCTGGACTGGATTAATTTCAGGGAGTTGATTACATCACAGTATCGATACCAAGTACCCCTTACCAGTCCCATTTTACCGCACCAGAAGGCCGCTTTAGCCGATTTGCCAGCACAATAAACCGGGATGAAATAACCGTGTGAATCATCTGTATTGACCTGGTATCAAGGGGCGTTTATTGTTGCCTCAATCACCTAAAGGACACACCCATTGCAGAACGTTACCGAGTGGCATCATGTCGATGCAGACATCTTCCATAATAAGATTGTTCCTGCGGGCAAACCGGCGCTGATCCGCTCTTTGTGCCAGGACTGGCCGGCGGTCACTCAATGCGGGACCTCCGCTGAGGCTACCTGTAGCTACTTGCAACGCCTGGATACAGGCAAGCCGGTTTACACCATTGCTGCGCCTGCCGAGGCAGACGGTCGTTTTTTTTACAGTGATGATTTGCAGGGGCTTAATTTTAAGCGAGGGCAGATATTACTGAGCCAAGTACTAACACAACTGCTTAATCAGGAAAATCAGGCCGATGCCCATGCCATTGCAGTGCAGGCATTGCCCGTTAGGGACATACTGCCGGACTTTGAAAACGAAAACCCCATAGGCCTGATAGATGCTTCAGTGGCGCCCACTATGTGGGTTGGCAACCAAGGGCGGGTGGCACCACACTATGATGTTCATCAAAATTTGGCCTGCGTGATGGCAGGACGACGTCGATTTACTCTATTTCCTCCTGAGCAGGCCGCGAATTTATATCTGGGACCTATGCTTAATGCGCCGGGTGGAGTACCCATCAGCCTAGTCGATATCTGGAACCCCAACTTTGAACAATTCCCCCGCTATAAAGAGGCATTAGCATCGGCGCAACAAGCAGAACTGGGACCGAGCGATGCTATCTATATCCCCAGTTTATGGTGGCATGGTGTCGCGTCGCTCGACCCGGTTAATGTGCTGGTCAATTACTGGTGGGGCGGCATTTCAGCTAGCGGGCTATCGCCTAACGACACCCTGCTTCACGGTATGATGTCTATAGCAGCACTGGATGCCAGCCAGCGACAAGCCTGGAAAACATTTTTTGATTATTATGTCTTTCGATCTCACGAAGACCCTGGAGCTCATCTGCCCCAAGGTCTAAAGGATATTGTGACATCCCTTAGTCCGGAACAGAGTAAAGCTGTTAGAGATTTTCTATCACAACGCCTGGATAGCGATAAATAGCGCTACTTCATCATTTTGCAATAGTGTTCTATAAAGGTGTGATGCTCCGGTAACTGGCTGGCCAGCTTGGCCGCTGCGGCTTCGGCACCAGTCATAAACTTGCGCAACTCATCTTCAGTCATCATATCGACAATGGGATGATATTGCTCTGGCATTAAGCCCTGACCCAGCATCACCTGAATCCAGGAGTTTTCGCCAAATAATTCGTTGGGCACTTTAAATACCTTGCCAGTCTGTTTAAATAAGTCGATACGGTGCCGCAAGGTATCCGGTATTTGCATATTTTTACAGTGGCGCCAGAAACGGGTATCTTCCCGGTTAGTGACAAAGTAATGAAGAATTATAAAATCACGAATATTCTGTATTTCAAAATCCATCTGTGTATTAAACTCGTTAATTTCTGTTTCCCTGATACCGGAATAGGGGAACAACTGGATTAACCGCAGTACCGCTCGCTGGATCAAATGAATACTGGTGGATTCAAGGGGCTCAATAAAGCCACTGGCCAACCCCATCGCCACCACGTTTTTATTCCAGTGTTTGCGGCGCTGGCCGGTGCGAAACTTAATCACCCTTGGCTCGTTAATAGTTTCGCCTTCAACATTATCAAGAATAGTTTGGATGGCTTCATCATCGGATAAATAGCGACTGCAAAACACCAGACCATTACCTACCCGCGACTGCAGAGGAATACGCCACTGCCAACCGGAATCCCGGGCTATGGAACGGGTGTAAGGGACGGGTGGCCCAACGGATTTGGTTTGTACCGCCACCGCAGAATCGCAAGGTAGCCAGTGAGACCAATCATCATAACCGGTATGCAGGGCTTCTTCGATTAATAAGCCGCGGAAACCAGTACAGTCTATAAACAAATCTCCTTCCACCACTTTTCCGGATGCCAATTTAACATGCTCAACATCGCCACTGTATTCATGAGTAGCAACTTCAACGATCTTACCCTCTACGCGCTTAACGCCATTTTCTTCAGCAATCTTGCGCAGGAAACCGGCATAGCGACCTGCATCAATGTGGTAAGCATAATTTAATGCCTGGTTGCCCAGTACAGCAAATTTGTTTTGCTGCGCAGCTACCAATTCAGGGCAATACTGCCCGAACTCTTTACTGATGCCTTGCTGCATACCCTTTAGCCAAAAATGCTGAAAACCCGCCGCCCAACTATCTTTGCCGGTATAACCAAAGGAGTGGATATAGTCTTCGTTAACGTCACGCCAGCTTTCAAAACCGATACCTAATTTAAAGGTGCCATGAACAGCGGAAAGAAATTCTTGCTCATTGATTTTTAGCAATTGGTTAAAAATCAAAATGGATGGAATCGTCGCTTCACCCACACCGACGGTAGGAATATCATCAGATTCAATCAGTGAGATGTCCAGATTTCTGCCGATCAGTTTGGCCAATGCCGATGCTGCCATCCATCCCGCGGTACCTCCGCCGGCAATCACGACTTTTTTTATCGTATTCATAGGGCTCACCTGTTTATTCTTGTATCATAATGTCCAGTGGCAATAACTTAACGTTGTCATTACCGATTTAATAAATTCAGCAGTTCAGCCCGCAGCTGTCTGGCAGTGCTGTCGGTCATGGGCGATAGTATACCCCGGCTATTTTCCGGAATATGTTCAACCGAGCTGTCTTTGGGGTCAAAAATATAGGTCTCAAAAATATGTTTCCAGGCGCGTCGTTGTTCCGGAGGTAAATCCCGCAGACTTAATAAGGCATGTTTAAACACGCTCAGCGGGGCACCCATAAAACGGGGGGTCGACCGCCACCAGTAATTGACCAACATATTTAGACGATCCAATCCTTCGACATGATGCCACCACATGCTGGGTAGAAACAGCGCATCCCCCGGCTCAAGGATTACTTCATAGGCAGCGTCCAGCGCCCGGCGAAATTTTGGAAACTGGTCAAAGTCTGGATTATTAAAATCTACTAAGCTGATAGGCTGACCCGCCGGTGTTACATCCCATGGGCCTATATAAAGATTCTCTAATTGCTCGGGCGGAAACAGCGTAAACTTGCGTCGACCTGCCACACAGCAAGCGATATTGTCAGGGACATCAAAATGCGCCGATACCCTGATCTGATTGCCAATCCATAGGCTTACCATGGGTTCGATGTCTGCTAATAGCAAGTCATTATTGGCGCGAAAACCGGGAAACCAGTTATCCACCATCGTCGAGCCAATATAATAGGCGGGCGGCTCGGCACTCTCCTTATACTTAAATAACTGTTCGGCAAACTGATCCAGCGTGACGTTAGCCCTTGAGAAATTAAAGCCTGTCAGCGCTTCGTTATAAGCTACCCTGCCCTTAATGGCCGGTGAGCCCGTTGAAACCGTTAGCGGTTTGCCGTTATAAAACTGGCTAATATAATCCATCGCAGCCTCTGGTGATTGCAGGCTGGCTTTAACCATTGGCCAATCGGCCACCAGCGATTTCAAGACTAAAGGCGCAGTGGCTCCCGCAACACTATCAGCCACATTTTCCGGTCGACAGCCGGCAATAACAGGCACCGCTTTGAGTTCCGGCAATGATTTAGCCTCAGGCTCAACGCTCACCGTACCTACTCCTGTGGCAGCCTGTCATTACGCTTTTGGATCAGCGTAGAAAAAGACGATAGAGAAGCCATAATCATATAGATAGACTGAAGATGACGCTGCTGGTGCAACTTGCCTAAGGCTTCAGCTTCCAATTGCTCAAGATTATCTTCATTGATGGTATATAAACCCAGCAACTGATTTCTAGACCCGTCTTTAAGTTCAATTTCCATATTCACGGACTCGACCAAGTCATGCTCAAGCAGCGCATCAATAAACTCTTCATTCATCTCGATCCCAACCTGAATACTCTCAAGCACTTCGGTCACCGTCGATAGATAGCTGGAAGTACCGCCATGTTCCTGGAACAAAGCCTCCCCTTCGGTTTCGTTAACTCTGGGACTTTCCATATCAATAGAGATAACCGCTTGCTTTTCCTGGGTTGGATCAGAAGTTTGCTGATAGCCAATCACAAAAGGATGGCGCTTGACACTTAGCGGAATATACTCTGCATCCCAACCGTTTTCCGATAGGTACAGATTTTCTCCGGCCTCAAAGCCGAATAAAGCAATAGGGAAAAACTTACCGGTTTCATTATCCTTCTGCAAGAAGATGGGATAGTGCGACTGAATTCTGCGAAACTCCAGCGGAAAGGTAACGGCGAACTGGAGATTGTCTCCATAGTCTGCGGATCTGTCTGTAATCACTTTAACGCTTTGGTGTTTAACGTTATTTAGCAATTCATAGTTATTCATATTGTCTCCAGTAGGCGACGAGGCTAAATTTTTTGGAATCCAAATTTATGTACTTTTGTAATAAGTTCTCTATTACTTGGCAACCCCTCTAACAGCTGCCGAGTACGACTGGCATTATCATTAAAAAGGTTTTCGACTCTGGCTCTGGCGACAAGGTCCGATTGACGGCCACCCGGCCCCTCAGACTTAAAGCCCATTCCATACAGCACATATTGGTAGCTGGCTGATGAAAACAATTCGTCAACATGGGGCAGGTCCATATGCCAGGGGCACTGATAGCGCCACAACTCCAGCGACTCCCGTAAGCTTTCCGGAATCGAATGCTCACGGCGATTGTCACGCCAGTAGTCACTATCGTCACGCAGGCTTAACACATAATGCAGTTTAAGAAATTCAATGATCCGATGCCAATGGTAAAGAAATTTCTCGTTAAATCGCTTGGCCACGACATCCATGATCGAGCGATTGGCCGGCAGTTGCTCACTAAGCATCTTCGCCGATAACTCGATCATCACCAGGGCGGAGGCCTCTAACGGCTCTACAAAGCCGCCGGACAGCCCTATTGCGACACAGTTTCTATGCCATAATTTTTCCCGGTGGCCGGGGTTAAACTTTAGCTGTCGCGGGCTACAGCTTTCACTGACCGCCACGCCAGCCGTGCGCTTGAGATAACTGCGCAACTCTATTTCAGCTTGCTCGTCACTGCTGTGAGCACTTGAATAGGTGTAACCAACACCACGTCGCGCCGGCAGTCCAATATCCCACACCCAACCTGCATTTTGGGCGGTTGAATGGGTGGACGACGCAATCGCTTCATCTGCCGATTCACGCTGGACTTGCACCGCCAGCGCTCGATCATTAAACAGAATATGCTGCTTACTGATAAAAGGAATATCATAATGCTTGCCAATCAACAATGCAGAAAAGCCAGTGCAATCGACAAATAAATCACCCTCAATACGCCGGCCTGACTGGGTATTTAATGACTGGATATCACCGTCTGTATCGGTATTAACTGTGGTGATATTGTCGAGGATATGCTTAACACCGAGCTTTTCAACACAGTGCTTTCGCAAAAATTGAGCAAACTTTCCGGCATCAAGGTGGTAGCCGTAGTTAATATTACTGGCGTATTCAGGGGTAGTAATTTGTTTAGGTGCCAGAGCACTTTCACACACCCGGGCTTGCGGCGATACTGCATCGGCAAAAGTCACACGCTCTCGCAGCGGTTGCCAAAAACGCGCCAGATTGGTTTCGTTAAACGCCTGAGGCGGGGTAAAGGGGTGGTAATAAAATTCCTCAGCGCCGTGCTGCCAGCCAGAAAAGCAGGTGCCTTGTTTAAAACTGGCATCACATGCACGCAGAAAATCAGTTTCTGAAACTCCCATTTTCTGCAGGCTGCGACGCATGGTTGGCCATGTGCCTTCACCCACACCAATGGGGCTGACATCGGGTGATTCGACAAGTATCACGTTAAGACCCGAGGCTTGGTTGGCCTGATGCTCAGCAGCCACCAGGCCTGCGGTTAACCAGCCTGCGGAACCCCCACCGGCAACAACGATTGAATTGACTGCTTTCGACAAGTTAAATCCACTCAGTAATGATCAGAAGTCAGAGTACAGCAGAAACAAAGCCGCCACAGCTATTGCTGTGGCGGCAAAAAAAGGCCGGGAGACAAACCAGCCATCAGGGGGAGACCTAGAAGTTAGCGCGGAAACCCAGCGCATATCTTGCACCCGTTTGACCAGACTGTAGTACATCCTGCTCACTTCGGCCATGCTCACGGTAGGTTTCTTCAGTCAGGTTAATGCCTTCAAAGTACACGGTGTAACGATCTTCGTTAAATCGGTAGCTCGCTCTAAGATCCCATTGACCGTACTCTTCGGTATAACGCGGCTGTGCACCGAATGAATCTGTGCCGATACCACCCAGGAAGTCATCACGCCAGTTATAGGCAACACGCACTTCGATACCGTTCTTATCGTAGAATCCGACCAGGTTGGCAGAGTCACTTAAGCCTAGCAACGCAAACTGCGGGTCAGTACTGCCGTTCTTGTAGCTTACATCACCGTCTACAAAGGTGGCATTAGCAACGACACCAAATCCGCTTTCGCCGAAAGTATGTTGAATGGCAATTTCGATACCATCAATGGTGGCTGATTCCTTGTTTTCAGGTACCGTGGTATTAAACAGTACATCATCGTTACCTGCCGCTCCGGAAATAATCTGGTCGGCTACACTAACGCTGGGGTCACCCGCAAAGTTGGTAAAGATATAGTCGCGTATTGCACCACCGGTGGTCGCACCCGCATCCCTCGCCTGCTGGGATAAACCGCCCTGGGCTGGATGGGTAAGACCGGGAATACTGGTGACATTAGAACCAAAACCGGTGCCAATAAAGTTGTCTACATCTTTATAAAAGTAACCGATAGCGGCATAACTGCCTTCGGCATAGTACCACTCAAAGGAAACGTCATAGTTGCTTGATTCCAGCGGTAGTAACTCAGGATCACCAGCACTGGCGTCACAATTACGGGTAGTACAGGAACCAATAGTCAGGCCGCCTTGTATATCGTCGTAGTTGGGCCTGGCGATCGTTTCACTATAAGAGGCTCTGAACAGAACATCTTTGATAAACTCAATATTGAAATCGATATTGGGCAGCACATGATCATAATCCCCCTCTAACGAAGTGAAATCCTGTATCGCGGCGCCATTGGCATCCAGCGCCGTCACCGCGGTGACTTCGGTATCGGTAATCCAGTCCAGTCTATCAATCACCGGCACTAGGGCCTGAGAACTGACCTCGGTATCTTCATAGCGCACACCGACATCCAGGTTGACCGGCATATCAGACCACTCAAGGTCCATGTGAACCGAGAGGTAAACCGCCAATTGCTCTTCCTGGGTACGCTTGTCGGTCGTGTAAGCCGTTGAAGGACAGAAGCCATCACCACAATCACCAGGGATAGTGCTGGCATTGCTTACCGCTACGCCACTGTCTTTCAATTCTCTAGCCCTTTGGATCAAGGCCTTGGTATCCCAAGTGAAAAGCTGAGTGATTCTGTTGGGATTCCCAGAACCATTAATATCATCAAACCAACCGGACATTGAATCAGGTGATAACAAATCGGAAATATCCCCCGCAGAGCCTACGCCACCCCAGGTATCACGCTGCACGGTAACCGTAGCAGAGCGGTTTTCAACATCGGTGGTTTGCACACCAAAATCGATACTGGTGGTATCGTTAAACTCGAAGGTACCGGATATTCTGGCCTGCTCGATATCCATTTTTTCAAGATCATTGGTGAATACACTACCACCAATTAGCATATTGTCCGGGGTTAACGGACCACCACCCAGCAAGCCAACATCCAGAATCGGCAGGTCACTGCCAAAGTAGCCACTGGCACTGCTACGACCAGCATTGCCGGCAACATGATCCGTGGTGATCGCCAGCGACATGCTGCTACCTAAATCGCTGTTCGGATTAACCTCGGCAGTTGAGTCATGGTAATCGAATTCCAACGTCAGTTTATCGGTAGCTGTCCAAACCGCGTTAAAACCGAGCGATTCATTTTCACTCTTGGTCGAATCGATACCGGCACCCATAGGGAGATCAAGAGGATTGTTATATAACTCAGTATATTCCAGCGGGCCGGCGACAGGGCCACCGGTCCACTCTGATCTAATTTCACCAGCGTCACTGAAGATAAACCAGGCAGAAAGATCCTGGAAAGTACGCTCTAACTCAACCTCAGAATACGTATAATCCAAAGTAGTGACCAGGTTCTCAACCGGCTGCCACTGCAGAGTCAACTGGGTATTGATTCGCTCTCGACTAAATTGCTCCTTAACGTACTGCAGGTTTTGGGGAACGGAGTAAAGCTCGCTATTTTCGGTGGTACGGTTTACCTGGTTGGCATTATTCGGAACTGCACCCCAGTCGGTACCGGTATTGCCACTCCATTCACAGCATTCGGTATCACCGCGTAAAGGCATCCAGCCTCGGGTTTTGGCGGATTCAACAGTGCTATCACGTTTTTGGTAGCTACCGGATAAGGCGACACCAAAGGTATCATCCATAAAGGTTTTGCTGAAAACACCGGAAAACTCCGGTGTTATATCATCACCATCATCAGTAGAGGTATCGTGTACAGCTTTTACACCAAAAGACGCCACTTCGCCCGCCTGCAGCGGCTTGATGGTCTTGATGTTGATAGTGGCTCCGATACCGCCAGTAGGTAGATCGGCTCTACTGGTTTTATACACTTCTACCCCGGCAACACCTTCGGAAGCAATATCGGCAAAGTCAAAGGAACGGCTGGCTTTCTCGTGGGTGGGCATTTGACGGCCATTCAGGGTTACCAGGTTGTACTCGGGGCCAAAGCCTCGAACGGTGACCGAGCTACCCTCACCACGCTCACGGTCGATAGAAACACCGGAGATACGCTGCAGGGACTCAGCCAGGTTGGTATCGGGGAATGCCCCGATATCTTCCGCCGAGATGGCGTCCACAACCCCTTTGGAAAAGCGCTTGATATCCGCCGACTTGTCTAGGCTGGCACGAATACCGACCACCACAATCTCTTCCAGCTTCTTAGCGCTGGCTTCATCAGCCTCTTGACCGATAGCCGTACCACTGCCGCCAAGTACCGAGCAGGATGCGATGGCGCTGACAAGCAGCTTTTTCTTAAAGTATTGCTTACTCATTGAGTACTTCCCCCGTAAATCTTTCTTATGATTAAATAAATAGTGGCTAGATCGGCTGCTTCTCTGTCATCCCAAGGAGAAACCCCTACGCTGAACACCTGAATTCTTCGACAATACTATCTCAAAGTCAACCAGCACATACAATCAAGATAGGATAAAGTGGACTTTCCATGAGGCAAGGTGGATCTTGCTCTGCATCCAGTCATAAAACTGGATTCCCCTACTGAAGTCTACCGAGGTGTAAATAGTTGGCTAAAGATTGAAAGGAAGGTTATTTTTCAATTATTGATTTAATCGAATCACGGAAATTTCTGCTGACTTTTAGCCGCTCACCGCAGTTAAGGTCAATAAAATACTCGCCCTTGGCATGATACTTAACGTTAACAATACGCCGTTTATTAACAATGGTAGAGCGGTGAATCCGGGTAAACACACTTTGGTCCAGTTTATCTAACAACTCTTTCATAGTGCTGCGCATAATATGAGTCGTCCCACTGACATGCAGACACATATAGTCGCCGGCGGCGTCAATCCAATCAATATCACCAGCATTGATAATATGGGCACCCTCGGCATCCCTGATCACAACTTTATTATCGACGGTTTTATTGTCTACAGTCGGACTTTTGCTCTCGGCTGGATCGCCGTTGGCAATTTTATGGGCTATCTCATCAATCGCACCAATTAACGGCGCTTTATGATCGGCTTCAGGCTCATCATCCTTAACCCGAACCA
>Ga0105356_10007433_pt1 | contig 10070 bp, 4 predicted proteins | sample GOMGulsemesocosm_3_FD_83502 | JGI IMG/M metagenome (GOLD analysis project Ga0105356, IMG submission 83502) | Methane-oxidizing microbial communities from mesocosms in the Gulf of Mexico - GOM9D Gulf of Mexico | ecosystem: Environmental > Aquatic > Marine > Cold seeps | place: Gulf of Mexico...
AAAGTGACAACTAAGAATATTTATTCTAAAGACGTTTATGGGCAGGAAATAAGAGTTCGTTTTAGTCCTTTGTCATCTGTGGTAGATAGAATGCTCGCAGCAGTTCAGATAGTTCCAATTGATAAACAGGCAAGTGTCTTAAAATTGTCGATGAATCACTCATTACGTCAAAAGGCAATGGCAATATTAAACAGTTGGTTGAGAAAGTACCAAGAGGCTGCTATTGAAGATGAAAATAGAGTAGGAAAAAGTACCTTGTTATTTGTAAAGAAGCGATTAGGTATTGTAAAAGAAGAATTAGCAATTGTTGACAAACTAGCAGAAACGTATAAAAGAGAGAATAAACTCTTAGATGTAGGATTAGAAGCTAGTCAGTTTTCTACAAATATTAGTGAAAGTGAAAGACAATTATTTGAGAATTCGACACAATTGGTGTTGGTGGAGTCTGTTGAAGATTATATGTCTAAAGAGGGAACTCTTTTTGAATTGATACCCGATTTTGGTTTTGTTGATCCAACAATTACGATTTTGTCAGAGAGATATAATGGATTGATTTTAGAAAGAAATAAAGCTTTGAGAACGGCGAGTAGTAAAAATCCATTAATAGTGAATTTTGATTCTCAATTGTTGATTTTAAGGAAAAATTTGAATGAAAGTTTGAGTAACTTGAAAAGATCATTAAAAACTACAATAAATGAATTGAAGAAGCAAGAACAAAAGATAAATAACAGAATAGCTAAAATTCCTAGAAAAGAGCGTGAGTATAGAGATATTGTTAGACAGCAGGGAATAAAAGAAGCTCTGTATCTGTATTTGTTGCAGAAAGAGGAAGAAACTCAGATTTCATTGGCTGTAAATACTGCAAATTCTAAAGTAATTGATAGGGCTTATGGTACGATGTATCCTATTTCTCCAAGACGCAAACTTGTTTTATTAGGAGGATTATTGTTTGGTATATTAATTCCGTTTATTGTGATTTATGTAAAAGATTTATTAGATAATAAACTTCATACTCGTAAAGATTTGGAAGAAAATGTTACGATTCCAATATTAGGGGATATTCCTACGAATGAATCAAAGCAAAATATTGTTGTAAAGGAAGGTGGGCGTTCTAGTGTAGCAGAAGCATTTCGTTTGTTAAGAACGAATCTAGATTTTTTGTTGACAGGAGTTGATGGAAATTGCAAATCTATTTTTGTAACTTCTACTACTAGTGGAGAAGGAAAGTCATTTATATCTGTAAACTTGGCATCAGCTTTGGCACTGTCAGGTAAAAAAGTCGCTTTGGTGGGAATGGATTTAAGAGCACCTAAAATTACGGAATATTTGGGGCTTCCGAGTAACAAGGGAATCACCAACTATATTATGGATCATACTTTAAATATATCGGATTTAAAAGTTTCACTTGATGGACATGATAATTTGGATATATATTCCTCAGGTATTATTCCTCCAAACCCAGCAGAATTATTAATGAATCCTAGGGTGGATGAATTATTTTCTAGGCTAAAAGAAACATATGATTTTATAGTTATTGATACTGCACCAGTAAATTTAGTAACCGATACTTTAATGATCAGTAAATATGCAGATTTATTTGTTTATGTCGCTAGGGCAGGGTACCTCGACAAACGCTTATTGGCTGTTCCTGAAAATTTATATAATGAAAAGCGTTTACCAAATATGGCAATGTTAATAAACGGTTCTGATTATAAAAAAGGATATGGGTACGGAGCTTATGGAGCTTACGGATATGGACAGGTTAAACAATCTTGGTTGAAAACACTATTCAAAGGATAAGAAACATCAGCTTTTGAAGTAGCTGAGTCAATATCGTTACAAAAATAATTTAAAGGAGTCCCTCGGGACTCCTTTTTCGTTAGTCATTCCGACGAAGGAAGGAATCCTATCAAATGGAGTACATAAGTTAAAAGAACACAAACCAGAAAGTAAATTTACAGATTTCCAAACCTCCAAGCAGCACAGAATATAAGTGTTAAATCAATTTATTAAGAAGCTATAAATGAGTAAATTTGCAACTTGAAATAGAAGCAGTATTTGTACAAATACTGTTTTAAGAACCTTAGATAATGAAAAATAGTATAGCTTTCCTTTTTAGTACAAGATTAATGGCCGTTTTGTTTGTCGTATTTGCTGTTGCAATGGGAGTTGCGACCTTTATTGAAAACGATTATGGAACTCAAACATCAAAAGCATTGGTGTACAATACATGGTGGTTTGAATTGATAATGGCTTTGTTTGTAGTCAATTTTTTTGGGAATATATTTAGGTACCGTTTGTATAAAAAAGAGAAATGGCCAGTACTTTTATTTCATATCGCCTTTTTATTGATTCTTGTCGGGGCTGGAGTTACGCGTTATATAAGTTTTGAAGGGATTATGCCTATTAAAGAAGGGGAGACTACAGATTTGTTTTTCTCTGATAAAATATACTTAACAGTTACTATTGATGATGATAAAGACCAACGTGTAGTAAGTGATGATTTATTATTGTCTGCATGGGGATTGGACAGTTATACTTTTGATACCGATTTTAGAAAACAACATGTTGAATTCAAATTGACAGATTATGTGCCTTATGCTTATGAAAAGTTTGTTGAAGGAGAAACGGGTGATGATTACATTCATTTTGTAGAATCTAGCAGTGGAAGTAGACACGATCATTATATTAAAAAAGGAATGATTGAAAATATTCACGGTGTTTTGGTTGGATATGAACATAAAGAGAATGCTGTAGTAAACTTTGAGTCTAAAGATGGAGAACTAAAAATGGAGTCCCTTTTCGAAGGTACCTTTTTTAGAATGGCAGATAAATTAGAAGGAACTATTGAAAAAGATACGTTGAGTTCTTTTAAATACTTGACTTTGCACAAAATTGCAGGTATGAGTTTTGTGGTACCCAAACCTCCTTTAAAAGGGGGCATGAAAGTAGTGTCTGGTGATAGATTGGAACATCCTGAAGATTTATTAACGTTTGAAGCAACTACAAAAGGTGAAAAGAAAACGTTTCAAGTTACTGGAGGGAAATTTGCCAACAATGCACCGGAACAATTTACTTTAGGAGGCTTGAATTTTAGAGTGACTTATGGCTCAAAACAGATGAAATTGCCTTTTCAAATAAAATTAAATGATTTTCAATTAGAAAAATATCCAGGATCTGAAAGTGCTATGTCCTATGCCAGTGAAGTTACTGTAATTGATGCGAAAGAAATATTTGATTTTAGAGTGTTTATGAATAATATTTTGAATTATAAAGGGTATAAGTTTTTCCAATCAAGTTATGAGATTAACGAAGAATATGAAGAAACTCGTTTGTCTGTAAATCATGATTATTGGGGGAGTTTGATTACGTATATTGGATATTTTGCATTGTATACAGGTTTGATATTGATATTAATTGTTAAAAACACGCGTTTTTCAAGTTTAAGACATCAATTAAGAAAATTAAGAAAAAAGAAGGGCTTAGCTGTTTTTATTGCTTTCTTATTTTTATCGGTAAACTCTTTTTCACAAGAGAAACATCAAGAGCATGGTAAAGAAATATCAGCAGAACAAATCGATTCTTTGTTGATAGAGAGTGCTGTTGATAAATTACATGCTGAACAGTTTAGTGCATTGGTTATTCAAGATGCAGGTGGTCGTATGAAACCGGTTCATACTTTTGCTTCACAGTTGTTACGTAAAGTAAGTAAAGGCGATACATACCATGGATTGGATGCAAATCAGGTTTTTTTATCAATTATAGAAAACCCAAGACTTTGGTTTCAGGTACCAATTGTTTATTTAAAAAGAGGAGATGATAAATTAAGAATTGTATTAGGAATTGATACTTCTAGAAAATATGCAAAGCTTATTGATTTTATTGATGAAAATGGAAGGTATAAAATTAAAAGCATTGTTGAAGAGGCTCAAAAAACAAGTATCAAAAGTCAATTTCAGAAAGATGTAATAAATGCTGATAAAAGAGTTGGTTTGCTATATTCTGCAATTGGAGGTGCTGTTCTGAGAATATTCCCTATTCCTAATGATGATAATAATACTTGGGTCTCACAACCAGAATTATCAATAGCTAATTTTACTGGGATAGATTCTGTTTTTGTTAAACAAATTTTACCAGTATATATTCAAACCTTACAAAAGGCTAAAAAGTTGGGTGATTATACTGAAGCTTCAGAAATATTAAATGGGGTTAAGAATTTTCAAAAGAAATATGGAGAAAAAGTATACCCATCTGATGATAAAATAAAAATGGAAATAGCCTATAATAAATACGATGTATTTAAAAAGCTATTCGAGTATTATATGTATTCTGGAGCACTCCTGTTTTTCTTGGTGATATTTCAAATTTTTAGAAGTAACAAAATTGTTGATATTTTAGTCAAAGTTACGGTTGTCATAATAATTGTATTTTTTATCCTACATACAGGAGGTTTGGCTGCTAGATGGTACGTTAGTGGTCATGTTCCATGGAGTAATACTTATGAAGGGATGACTTTTGTGGCTTGGGCTACGGTATTGTTTGGATTGTTATTTGGTAGAAAATCTACATTAACCATTGCTGCAACTGCATTTTTGAGTGCAATGATATTAATGATTGCTCATTGGAATTGGTTGGATCCAGAGATTGCAAATTTGGTTCCTGTATTAAATTCGTATTGGAATATGATTCATGTTTCAATCATTGTAGGAAGTTATGGTCCTTTGGCATTGTCTTTAATTTTAGGATTGATAGGTTTGTTATTGATGATTTTTACAAATTCAAAGAATAAGAAAAAACTAAATTTGACTCTTAAAGAGTTGACTATTGTCAATGAAATGTCCATGACAGTTGGGGTTATTATGCTAACAATAGGGAATTTCTTAGGAGGTATGTGGGCCAATGAAAGTTGGGGACGTTACTGGGGATGGGATCCAAAAGAAACATGGGCTTTGATAAGTATCATGGTGTATGCTTTTGTGTTACACACTCGTTTGGTACCTGGTTTAAGAGGAAGGTATTTGTTTACTTTGTTGTCAGTAGTTGCTTTTGCATCTATTGCCATGACCTATTTTGGTGTGAATTTCTATCTGTCTGGATTGCATTCGTATGCTAGTGGAGATAAAATTGTAACGCCTGGTTTTATTTATTATTCTATTGGTATAGTAAGTATATTGGGAATATTGGCTTACATTCAGAATAAAAAACATTATAAAAAATAAGTATATTTTAGAATACTAAAAAAGCGAGTAACAATTAATATTGTTACTCGCTTTTTTTTTAATGGTGTTTTTTTAAGATCTAATTTAGATAGTGAGTGATTTAAACTCTTGAGTAAGTTTAACTAGCGATTTCTCAACAGCCATTCTTTCCAAAGAAGAAGCACCTACAAAGCCATGAGCATCTGTGTTTTCAAGAATAACACGTACGTCATCAGGTGTGTTAATTGGTCCTCCGTGTGCCAAGAAAATAATGTCTTTATTAATTTTTTTAGCAGCATCAATAACATCTTGAGTTCTTTTGATTGCGTTGTCCATATTGATAGTTGCTCCTGTTACACCTATAGAGCCACCTACCGTTGTTCCAACGTGTGCTATTATACAATCTGCACCTACCTCAGCCATCTGTACAGCTTCTTCTGGTGTACTAACATATACACAAGAATACAAGTCCATTTTGGAAGCCAACCGTACCATTTCAACTTCTTTGCTAAAACTCATTCCAGTTTCTTCCAGGATTTGTCTAAAGTTACCATCAACAATAGAATGTGTAGGGAAGTTGTTCACTCCAGAGAATCCCATGTCTTTTACTTTTTGTAAATAATGCCACATACGTCGTCTAGGATCCGATCCATGCACTCCACAAAAAACTGGAATTTCTTCCACAACTGGTAGTACTTCAAACTCTCCAATTTCCATGGCAACGGCATTCGCATCACCATAAGCCATAAGTCCTGCAGTAGATCCATGTCCTGCCATTCTGAAACGACCCGAATTGTAAACAATTAAAAAGTCGGCTCCCCCTTTCTCAATGAATTTTGCACTGATTCCTGTTCCAGCACCTGCACCAATTATTGCTTTTTTCTGAGCTAAGGTAGCTCTCATTCTTTCTCTAATTTCTTCTCTTGTGTAAGGGTTTCCCTTACCTGTCCAAGGATTTGGCATACTATTTAATTTTGAATTGAATTTTTATATCATTTTTAATAATGCAGTCACCAATGCTTTTGCAAAATCAGAATCATTGATATGTGCATCGAGTTCTGAAATTGAAATTTTTGGATCTGTATTTTCTTTAATTGCGTCAAATAATGCGAGATCAATCTCTGGTTGGTAAAAAATTCCACCTTCCATATCAACTTGTGATATTCCTTTTGTTGGTAAGAAAATTTTTGTGATAGCAGTAGCCTTATTTAATTTTTTAGCTAGTTTTTTTCCTAGAATTTGATTTTCTTCAATATTAGTTCTCATTAAGGTAACATCTGGAGCCCAACTGTATAAATCACGCTCTTTGAATTGATCTGGTACCGTATCTAATTGGGCAAAGTTAACCATGTCCAAACAACCAGGTACAACTATTTGTGGTATCTTCATTTCAACAGCAGCCGTAAGTCTATCTGGACCGGCACTACAAATTCCACCGCAAAGCTCATCTGCCAATTCAGTAGTGGTTACATCCAGAACAGCATTAAAACATCCTTCTCTGATCAATGATTCCATAGTCGCCCCACCAACACCTGTGGCATGAAAGGCAAGTACGTCATACCCTTCCTTTTTAAGAAGATCTGTACACATATCTACACATTTAGTAGTATTACCAAACATACTAATAGCAATACTACCTTTGCTTTTTTCTTGTTCTATTGTATTGATAGAGACCATTCCAAAAATAGCACCTGCAGCTTGTTTTATTAATAATTTACTGATGCTGTTTAATCCAGCAACATCAACAATAGAAGGCATTAGTGTAATGTCTTTATGACCAACTTGTCTAGATAAATCTTTGGTAGCTAAAGTAGAGAGGCACAATTTTGGTATTCCTAATGGAATTTCTTGCATTGCCGATAAAGCAATGTATGTACCACCACCACCACCCATACCAATAGCTCCTTTGACTTTTCCTTGTAATATAAGTTCCGCTATAATTGTACCAGCACCAGTACCCATTAATTCTACGGCTTTCCCTCTATCTCCTTCTGTTTTTATAGCTTCTAAAGTTGTTCCTGCTGCTAAGGCAACTTGTTCAGCTCTATAATCAATAGAGAAATCTGCAGTGCTTTTCATAATACCTGTATTGATTGAGATTACTTGTTCTCCCAATTCAAAAAGACATTTTTTTAGATATGAAAAATCTTCTCCTTTGGTGTCAAAGCAGCCAAGCATTAAGATGTGTTTTGTAATTTCAGCCATAGTTACGGTTCTTGAAAATCATTTATACATTAAAATCAAATACAACTACTTTTTCTAAAAGAGGAAGCACCAATGCTTTTACATCTTCGTGAATAGGATGTGGTAGGTAGGTTTCTCTAGATTCTGGGTTATCAAAACTCATGATAAACCCATGTGTATATCCGTCATTTAGTCCTTCAGTGCTATCATAAGGACCATGCTCCATATTTAACAATCCAGGTATTTTTCCTACCATGGCTTGCATTGTTTCAAAACATTCTTTGATTTGTGAATCTAGAACTCCTTCTTTAAATTGAAACATTCCATAATGTCTAGTCATTTTTATAATTTTTTATAGTTATTAATGTTTTTTTTAATAGTGGGTATGTTATTTTAAGGTATGTATGTAAGATAATAAATCTGATACTTGTTTTTCAGAATAGTAGTCAATAAGTCCTTTTACCATAAATGAACGTCCACCCAAAAACCCTTGAGATTTTATATCAGAAGCTTGAACGAACAATTTACTTCCTCCCATAAATCCTATGGTAGTTCCTCTACTGTCTCTCTTTACCAAATATCCTTCAATATTACTATCGTCTTTTTTTGTAATTCTAAAAATAGCATAACTGCTTTCTAAAGCTGCATCAGGATCTAAGATGGCTGTTAACAAAGCTTCATTTTCTCTCAGAGCAGATCCATCTAATGCTGGAGCAAAGTCTTGTCCTTTATCCCCAACTTTATGACACATCAAGCAAGTTTGAAATAAAGCTTTTCCATTTTTAGGATTTCCATTTTTCTTTTCCGCAATTTTCATGAATTTAGCAAGTTTGGTCTCAAATGCTTTTTTGTCTTCTGCTATACGAAGTTTGACTTCTTTTAATATGGTTTGTCCAACTTTATCTTTTTTGTTTGAATTGTATATTTTTTCAGCACTAGAAATATCAAAAGATTGAATTGTTAAAAGTTGATCACTATAAACATTCTTCAAAACAGCAGCTCCCTGTTTAGAACTAGAAAGTTTATTTGTTAAAGATTTCAACTGTGTAACATTTAATTTTTTAATCCAAGTTTTTAAGATATTTGTAGTACTGTTTTGATCGGACTTAGACAAACTATTTAAGGAAGCAACTCTTAAATCAAACCCTAAATTTTTATTTGTAGCTAGTTTTGTGAAAACCGGCTTGTTTGCCTTAGGATCTGCTTCTAGTACTCTCATTGCTAAATTTAAAGTTTTAGCATTAGGATTGTTGTTAATCAATATAATGATTTGATCCCTTACGTTTTTAATTTTTAAACGTCCAGCAGCTTCTAAACCTAAATTGACATCAGAAATAGTATTGCTATCAATAAGGTTACTTATTGGTTTTTTTAAAACAGAAGCCAATTCATTTGATTGCACCTGTGCCTGATTTTTTAAAGCAAGATTTACATAATATTCAGAGTTGACAGTACTTCCTAACAATGGTTTTACAGCATCATAAATTAAAGAATTGCTCAACATTTTTGCTGTAATTATAAAAGTAGCTTCATCTAACTTATTGAAATTGGCTTGTTTCCATAAAGAAAGAAAAGTTTGTTCTTTTTGAATTTTGGGCAATGCTTGTGTAGCCCAAATCAAATTGGTTTTTGGAAAATTAGAAATCATAGAAGAATTGACAAATACTTGCAATTCATTTGGATATTTTTCCAATGTTTTTCGAGCCAAGTAACGTTCAAATTTACGCTCGTATGAGCTTCCCATTTCATTTCCCTCGATATCAGGTTGGCATGCTTTTACTAACATTCCGATAATTGCATTGTTAGCAGTATTGCATTCGCCTAATGTTCTAAGAACTTGCGAACGAACCATTGGGTTTTTATCTTCAATTTTTTTAGCTAAAAGGCTTGCTATTTTATTCGCAGATAATGAAAATGAAGCCAATGACCGTATTGCTTCTCTTCTTAAATTGTCTTTAGGAGAGTTTACTAAAGAAGCAATCAATTTTTTATTGTAATGGTGAATTCCTTCTAAAGACCAAAGTGCCAAAATTCTGGTAGTTTCATCTTGTGATTTGTCAGAAGCAAGGTCAATCAATTGTTTTGCTAATTTTTTAGTTTTCTTTAAGGGTCTGTCTGTAATTTGGTGCCAAGCAGCACGTTTCTCCCAAATAGATGGGGACTTTAAATGATTGACAAGACGCTTGGTTTTAACTTTGTATAAGTTTGGAATTTTTCTTGTTTTTTGTGATTTATGGCGAATTCTAAAAATTCTACCATGAGATTTATCTCTATCAGGGTGCGTAGTAGGCAATTCATTATGAGATACAATTTTGTTGTACCAGTCTACGATATATAAACATCCATCAGGTCCAAACTCCATGTTTATCGGTCTAAACCAATCATCTTCAGAAACTAAAAAATCAGGTAAATGTTTGGCAGTTACAGTACCATCTGCATTTCTTTTTATTTTTACAGCATTAATTTTACTTGTAATTGGGTTTGCTAAAAAGGCAACATCTCTCCATTCTTTAGGAAATGAACCCGCTTTGTCATCCGTAAAAGCCAGTCCTGATATACCAGTTCCACCAACTCTAAAATTATGTAGTTTTGGCATCCAAGGTTGGTAAGGTCTTATGCGGTCGCTACCAATTCCCGGAAATCCAGTTCCATCTTCTAAAGGAACAACAGAATACCCTAAATCGTTGG
>Ga0105356_10007441_pt1 | contig 10065 bp, 10 predicted proteins | sample GOMGulsemesocosm_3_FD_83502 | JGI IMG/M metagenome (GOLD analysis project Ga0105356, IMG submission 83502) | Methane-oxidizing microbial communities from mesocosms in the Gulf of Mexico - GOM9D Gulf of Mexico | ecosystem: Environmental > Aquatic > Marine > Cold seeps | place: Gulf of Mexico...
AAGGAGACAGGCAATAAAAGCGCCAATACCTTGAGCTATAATGTATTTTGGAACTTCTTTCCATGAGAATTTTTTCGCATAAGCAAAAGCAACAGATACGGCAGGGTTAAAATGGGCTCCCGAAATATCTCCAAAAGCATAAATCATAGCCATAACAATAAGACCCCAGGTTATGGCGACACCGGGATGTGTGATAGCTCCTCCAGTAATTTCATTGATTGTCATTGCACCACAACCACAAAATACCATAGCAAAGGTGCCCATGCTTTCCGCAATATATTTCTTCATGTTTTTCTGAAAATTATTTGGCAAATATACAATCTCTTAATTTAAGGCTTTGTTAACATTTGCTGAAATTCTAATGCTTAATTTTGAATTCCTTAATAATAAATCATCATAAAAATTAAACTACAATGAAAAAATTACTTTTACTTACACTTGTATTTACAATGTCTTATACCGTAAATGCACAAATACAAGCTCCAGCACCTAGCCCTTCTGCAAAACTTGAACAAGTAGTAGGATTGACGAATGTGACTGTTGACTATTCTCGTCCTGCTATGAGAGGACGTACTATTTTTGGAAACTTAGTACCTTTTGGAAAAGTGTGGAGAACGGGAGCTAACCTAAGAACAAAAATCAGCTTTAGTGATGCTGTTGTTGTTGGTGGAAAAACCTTAAAAGCTGGTACTTATGCCATTTTTACAATTCCTCAAGCTAATAGCTGGGAAGTTATATTTTATTCTGAACATGCTGGAGGTGGAGCACCTCAAGAATTAGACGAAAGTTTAGTCGCTGCTAGAGTGATGGCTGATGTTATGCCATTAGGAATGGATATTCAATCATTTACGATTTCAATTGACGATGTCACAAACGACTCGGCGGTTCTTGGAATCCTTTGGGAAAAATCATATGTTGGAGTTAAGTTTAGTGTGCCAACGGATAAAACAGTAATGTCTAGTATTAAAAGAACAATGTCTGGTCCTGGTGCTAATGATTATTTTGCTTCTGCTGTATATTTTTTAAATGCAGGGAAAGATATCCAAAAAGCTAAAACATGGATCGATAAAGCGATCAGCATGAGAGAAGAACCAGCATTCTGGCAATTGAGACAACAGTCTTTAATTTATGCTGCGGCAGGTGATAAAAAAGGCGCTATTAAAATCGCTGAAAAATCATTAGCGCTTTCTAAAGAAGCAGGTAATGCTGATTATGTTAAAATGAATACTGAATCTATTGCTGAGTGGAAGCAATAGACTGAAATATCTTATAGTATTAAAAAAACACCTGACAATTGTCAGGTGTTTTTTTGTACTCACAATTCAATTGTTTGCATCCCTATTAAGGTGTAAACATGATAAAGTAAAGGTAGTTTAATAGAAAGGTGAGCTCGTATACACAACAAATAGATCGCTTTAAATCATCTTTATACCTTCAATTATATTAGGGGTTTTTCGATGAAATCCTAGAACCATTGAGGGGAATCTTAGAATATATTAATGATAAAAAGCGACTAGAAGGTCGCTTTTTATCTTTTTTATCTGCATCATCAAAGGCATACCTTTGGTAAAAGTATTCACCTGTTTAAATCACATTATAAGCTATAAATCCTAATATAGCCGATAAGAACACTAAAGGGAGTTTTCCTTTGTTATCTAATGACTTATATGATAATATCAAGGCAATGAAAATTACAATGGCACAGCCCACAAAGTTCAACCATAAATAAGGGAGGGTTATATAGTCATATTCATTTAAAAAGAACAGGCTAATAACGAGAATTTGAGTAATTAAAGCTGCTAAGAATACGGCATTGGCCTTTACGCGTTTAAAGAAAAATGCGATTAAAAAGATACCCAATACATTCCCGTAAAATATAGAACCAATGATATTTACCAGTTCAATAAGGTTTTCGGCCAGATAGGCAACGCAGGCAATTAATATGGCCAAAACACCCCAACCTAGAGTAAACCATTTTGTAGCATTCACATAATGTTTTTCATCTTTGGTCTCATTGTAGTTTCGTTTGTATAAATCAATTGTTGTCGTCGAGGCTAAGGAATTTAGCTCACTGGCTGTACTTGACATTGCCGCACTTAATATCACGGCTAATAATAAGCCAATCAATCCACGAGGTAGATTGGTTAGAATAAAATGAATAAATACATAATCTTTATCATTGGATTCAACCGATAGGTTTTGCTCCTCTGTTATTTTTGAAATAATGGCTTTCGCAGCGTCACGGTTATCACGATCTGCTTTATTGGCTGAAGCGAGTTTTTCGGTGATGTCATCAGTTTTGTTTTCAATAAACTGATTGATTATCAGCTGTTTTTCATTGAAAATTTCAATTTGTTTGTCCTCTAGATCTTTATATTCTTCAGTATATTGAGAGTTCACGATAGCCTTGGAGGCTTCTGGATTAAAATTTAAAGGAGAGGCGTTGAATTGATAGAAAACGAAAACCATGACTCCAATCAAAAGGATAAAAAATTGCATAGGCACCTTCATTATCCCATTAAAAACCAAGCCCAATTGCATTTCTTTTAAGGATTTCCCCGATAAATACCGTTGTACCTGACTTTGGTCCGTTCCAAAATAGGATAAGGCAAGAAAGGTTCCTCCAATAATTCCACTCCAAAAGGTATAACGGTTATCTAGGCTGAATGAAAAATCCAGGATATCCATTTTACCACTGGCGCCAGCAATATCTAAAGCTTTTGAGAAGGTGATACCTTCGGGGAGTGCACCTAAAATAATGAAAAAGGCGATGAACATTCCTGTAAAAATTACCGCCATTTGATATTTTTGAGTGACGCTTACCGCTTTTGTACCTCCGGATACCGTATATATAATTACCAGAATTCCGATAATGATATTTAATAGGGTAAGATTCCATCCCAGTACAGCAGATAATATAATAGCTGGAGCAAAAATGGTAATTCCAGCGGCTAAACCACGTTGTATTAAAAATAGAATCGCCGCCAAACTACGCGTCTTTAAATCGAAACGGCTCTCTAAGTATTCATAAGCTGTATATACTTTTAGGCGGTGATATAAAGGAATAAAAACCAGGCAAATCACTATCATCGCTATGGGTACCCCAAAATAGAACTGCACGAAACCCATGCCATCATGAAACGCCTGACCAGGCGTTGATAAAAAGGTAATGGCACTTGCTTGGGTCGCCATTACAGAGAGCCCAATAGTCCACCATTTAGCTTCATTACCACCACGAATATAATCCTGAACACTTTTTCTTCCACGTGTTTTCCATGTGCCATATCCAACAATAGCGAGTAATGTTGCGGCTAAAACAATCCAATCTAATGTTTGCATATTATGAAAATGAAGTCATTAAAAAATAAAACAATACGATATATGCTGCGTTGGCAATCAACACCAAAGTGTATGATTTTTTCCAAGCTGCTCTTTGTGGTTCGTTTTCATTCATATTAATCGTTTAATTTTTTGTTTAAATTGACATTGTCTTTTCCTATGGATAACATATTTGCAAAAAGTCTATAGGCTCCGGAAACACCAGCTGGAAATTCTCTAAAAAAGCTAAGGCCAGTGTAAATATAATGTCCTTTTCCGTGTTTGGCAACCAATAGGCTTCCGTCTTTAGGGCTTTCTCCTTTATCATTTAGGGATAAAAGCGCTGTAAATTCAGGAGCCCAGGCATTAGGAAAATATAGGCCTCGTTCTTGTGTCCAACCCTCAAAATCCTTTGCTGTTATGGCATTCGGGTAATTAAGGAGTTCATGTTTGGTATTTAAAAAACGAACTTCAGCAAATTCATCGGTAACTCTGTCTCTTGATAACGTCAAACTATAAGGTGCTATATGGTCCACTTTTATACGTCTACTGGTATTGTATTGGACAATCATATTCCCACCATTTTCAACAAAATCAAATAATAATTGTTGTTTGTATTTTAGCGCATCCACAATATTATAAGCACGAATACCAACAACAACAGCATCAAATCGTGCTAAATTCTCGGCAGTTATATCTTCTGGTTTGATTCTTACAACATTATACCCAATTTGCTGCAGACTTTCGGGAACAACATCTCCAGCACCTTCTATATAGGCAATGTTCTCACCTCTTTTTTGAATGTCCAAGCGCACAATTTTGCTTTTACTCGGTAATAATACCGTTTGAAATGGAATATGACTATAGTCGATTTCCACAATTTCCTTGGAATAGATTTTACCATTAATATTAACTTTAGGAATGATATAGCCTTCGTTTTGAAATTTAGGAGGAATCACCGTAAATGCCAGAGTTTGTGACTCTCCTTTATTTGAAATATTTATTTTTTGTTGACTGGGATAAACATTCCAGCCCTCAGGATGATTCAAGGATATATGTCCTTCGAGATTGTTTCTACCTGCTTTTACAAGCACCGAAATTTCCTTTTGTTGGTCATTTTCAAAAATAAAAACTTTATCACTGATACTCGCCGAAACTTCTGGAACAATTTCTAAGGGGCGATAAAGTTCCCCTTTATCTGGTTTAGAATAGCGATACACTACATTTTTTGTAAGGCTAATGGCTGTTGTTTCATTAATCAACAATTTAAATGTTACTCTAATTGAACGTGGTGTTTCAGGTAGTCCAATGAGTTTTTGCTCATCAACCTTATACATACCGAGTGTGCCTTGGTCTGCTAGCCAATAGGGAGCTGTAGTTTCCATATCCTTTGGAATTGAAACAGATGCCTTAAAGTTTTGTTTCTGATTGGCTTCTAAGACCGTATTTTTTTCGACAATTTCATTATTTGTAGAGATGGTATAAGATTCCAGTTTAAGAGTTGTATTGCTTCTGTTCAAAGCTTCAATATTAAGTTCAATCGAACCGCCACCACTTACGGTTGGTGTATTTGAGGAAACTTCTAAGTATAGGCCTGTACAGGCTTCGATAATAGCTTTTAATTCTTTCGATTTTACAGCTTTCCAATGTTCATTAGTTATGCCTTGTAATAATTGATAAGCCTTAAGCAATTCCGAAATATGACTTTCAGGGTTTCTAAAATTAAAATGTTTCTCGATATTATTTAATATATCTCCAATAGCTTGACCGCCTTTAACACGACCCCATGAGGTGTCGATACCTGAAAAAATATCTGTTTTGTCTTCGGGGAAATCTCCTTTTAAAAATTCAACATATTCTTGTTGAGAACCACGTTGGGTAAGGCGTCCAAATCCTTGACATAAATGTTGACTGCTGGCTAAGGATGCCAGTTCATTATTCGATAACCCTTTTTGAGGATAATAAACACCGACATCAAAGTTTAACATTTTGCTTTTATCTGCTTTTTCAAAATTCTCTTGGCTACCATAAAACCACCAAGAGGTATTAAAAAATAAGCGCGTTGGTTTCCAGGTGTCCATATGTTCTAATTGCTCAGAATATTTGGAACTATCATTGGCCAAATCAAAAGCCTCCATGCTTAACATGGCAGAACTCGTATGATGCCCATGGGTTGATCCTGGGTTTCTATGATTAAACCTGTTTATAATTACGTCCGGTTTAAATTTTCGAATCGCCCAAACAACATCACTTAGTACCTTGTCTTTGTTCCAGATTTCAAGAGTTTCGTCTGGGTGTTTAGAATAACCAAAATCATTAGCTCGGGTAAACATTTGCTCTCCACCATCGACACCTCTGGCAGCGAGAAGTTCTTGAGTACGGATGACTCCTAACAATTCTCTGATTTCCGGGCCAATTAAATTTTGACCACCATCACCACGAGTTAAAGACAAATACGCCGTTCTTGCTTTGACCTTATTTGACATATAGGAAATTAAACGGGTATTTTCATCGTCGGGATGAGCCGCTACATATAGTACAGAACCTAAAACATTAAGTTTCTGAACGGCTTCAAATATCTCGGAGGTATTTAGCTTTTTCGGCTGTTGTGCCAAAATTGTCAGGATTGAAAAAAAGAATAGAAATACGGATAGTAAAGTTCTTTGCATGGTTATTTTGGTTTGCTAGAAACCAAATATATAAAAGAATACTAGCCTTGGGAATGCTTTTAATCTTTCTTTAACTTAAACCGAATAGCTTTTAACGATTATTTGTCAAATGCATCCTTTTCAACGAGAGTTACTGCTTTCTGTAATAACATATTGTTGGGGTAAGTCATCAATTCTCCGGTTTTTGTTCTAATGTGAATTTGAAACGAACGAATGTCTTCTATAACTCCTATAACCTCATGTTCTTTATCGTGAACATGAATCTTGTCTCCAATTCTATATGGAAAGGAAAAGAACATAATGATTCCAGAGGTTACATTGCTGAATATGGACCAATTTGCAAATAAAGTAATTCCTAAAATCGCCAATATTGAAGAAAAAATAAGGGCAAGATCATCCATTTCCACACCTAAAACAAAGGCTTCAATCAATAAAGCAATTAAAAAAAAGCTCGCAGAGACATAGCGTCTTACCAGTTTAATTCTCGCCTTGTGCTTATGTTTGGAACGTCCTAATCTTCTAACTAATATGTTGGCAAAGAGTTGGAGGATAAAAAAAATACCGAAGACAAGAGCCGAATTAATGATTTCGCTGCTATACGTGTTGAAAAAAGTTTCCATGCTATTCCAATATTAAAGCACAAAGATAAGTTTGAATTTTTTCTAAATGCTAAAAAAACTTTATTTAGTTCACAATTTCTTCCAGTGCCTGGTATACTAAATGTATAGGTAATCCCATGACGTTAACATAGGAACCTTCAATTTTTGTGACAGCTATATAGCCAAACCATTCTTGAATACCATAAGCACCTGCTTTATCCATAGGCGAAAAGTTATTGATATAATGCCAGATTTCAGCATCACTCAGGGGTTTAAAAGTCACCTTTGTTATGGCGTGAACTGTCTTTTGTGAGGCTTTAGTTTTTATGCATACAGAGCTAATTACTTCATGGGTATCACCACTTAAAGAGCGTAACATTTGAAAGGCCTCATCGTGAGTTCTGGGTTTGCCTAAAGCTTTTTCATTATGCCATACAATAGTATCACTGGTGATAAGAATGTCTTTATCTTCCATCTCATTTTCAAAAGCTAAGGATTTTAATTGAGCGAGATAATTACTGATTTCAAAATGTTTTAAGCGATCTGGGTATTCTTCTTTTACAGGCTTCAGTATAATTTTAAAATCCAGTCCAAGGTCCTTGAAGAATTGCTGACGTCTGGGAGAACCTGAGGCCAAAATAAGATTGTAATCTTTTAATTTATCGTTCAGCATAAGTTTTTAATTTAGGGGTTAGTTTATAGCACACTGGAATTTAATTTAAAGATCTTGATCCTCCATTTTATGGAGCTCTAGTCTCTAGTCATATTTGGCATTAAAATTACCAGCCCATTTACCATGAACCTTAAGTACTTGTTCAATAACATCGCGAACAGCGCCTTTGCCACCGTTTTTATGGGAAATATATTTTGAGATATCTTTAATTTCAGGCACCGCGTCTTGTGGGCAACATGGTAGTCCTACCCGTTGCATAACAGGGTGGTCAGGGATGTCGTCTCCCATATAAAGTACCTGTTCTAATGCTATGTTTTTGCTCTTTAAATAAGAGTCCAACTGCTCATTTTTATGATGAGCACCAAGAAATATGTCAGTAATTCCTAAGCCTTTAAGTCGGATACGTACGCCTTCGTTAGAACCTCCTGAGATTATACAGACATTAAATCCTTGATCAATGGCTGTTTTTAGAGCATAGCCATCCTTAATATTCATTGTTCTCAGCATTTCTCCAGTTGTGGTAACGGTTACCGTGCCATCAGTAAGTACGCCATCAACATCAAAAATAAAAGTTGTGATATGTTCGAGGTATTCTTTATAACTTTTTCCCATGGGTTTCTTTAATTGATTTGGTCATTAACTCGTAAATGTCTTTATGAATGTCTTTTTCTAAAGCATTTAAATGTTTTTGGATGGTTTTCTTATCGTTGCGTTTTGCCGGCCCAGTCTGCGCCATAAAAGGAGATATGGCCTCTACTTTGCGAGCGGTTTCTTTTATTAGAGGTTTTAAAATCTCAAACTCAACACCTTTAGATTCTGTAATTTCATGTCCGATACGATACAATTGATTGGTGAAATTATTGATGAAAACTGCCGATAAGTGTAAGGCACTTCGCTGTTCCGAATTCACCTTATAATGCTTACAACCGATGGCTTCAGCAAGGTTTCTTAGGGTTGGGAGATTCGATTTTCTTTCAATTTCAAGACAAATAGGAACCTCGGAAAAATCGAGTGTGGCCGCTTTAGAAAAGGTTTGTAAAGGATAGAATACACCACGCTGATGCTTCTTGTCTAAGTCTGATATACTCACACTTCCAGAGGTGTGAACCACTAAGCGGTTCTCAAAAGGAAGTTGCGTCGAAAGTTTTGCTACAGCATCATCACTCACAGCAATGATATAAATATCTGCATTTTTTAAGGCTTTAATATCGTCGGTAATATCTACTTCGTTTTCAAACTGTTGGAGTGGAAATAAATTGCGATTATACCATTGCACAACGGTGACGTCATTGGTTTGCCTTAGGGCTTGATATAAATGGGTTGCTACGTTTCCTGCACCGAGAATGATAGTGTTGATCATAAGGCAAAAATACACATATATTTTATTAAATTATATAACTTAATTAGACACATGAAACGGTGACCTGATGTGTATGATTATCTCCCGTTGTAGAGGCTATTATTATTTGTTGATTACTTTTTAATGTATTGAAATTTGCAACAGAAACGGTAACATCATGAGAATGTCCTGCCGACCCTGCAATGCTATATGTTTTTTCCGTTCCGGAATTGACATCTGCCGATGAAACCGTTAAACTGTGTCCGTGATTTGCGGAGATGCTACCTCGAGCACCATTTTCTAAACAATCGGTTTCATAATTGTTGTCACCATCATCATCTGAACCGTAGTCGTCAGAATCGGAACCAGAAGAGGATGAGCAACTGAGTAAGACGTAGGCTGGTGTCGCTAAAAGTAATGCGCCAGCAGTCTTTATGAGAAAGGTTTTTCTGTCCATGGATTACATTTAAATTATAATTCAGTTTCCTCTTGTGTACCGTCTGTAAAGTCGGAGTTTGCTTTTAATCCTTACGATGCTTCGCAGGAGATTATTAAAAAAGACCAGTGAGTTTTGAAATTTGTTTACGGGTAAGGTTTAGTTCATAAAGCCCATTGACATGAGTGCTTTAAATGTTTGAAATAGGTTAAAATTCTATGCGCTGAGGAGGTGCATTCCCCTAAGTATAATTTTTCAGAGTTGTTTGGGTCGGTAGCTGCTATGTATATATTATCAAACAGTAGCATAGAGATATTCCCGTTTATACCCTTGGGTTTATGTGTTATTGTTTCTATGATATATAATGCGGCAGTATTAGCACAATTACATTATAAATGGGTTTTTAACTTACTTTTGACATCCATTATATGCAATACTATTGTAATTGGACTTAGTTTTGTGTTTTCATTTTAAAGACCTAAGCCATGAAGAAAGATATTAAAACCAGAGCAGACGTATTTTTATTAGTGACTTCCTTTTATAAAAAGGTAAGAGCAGATGAAACGCTAGGGCCCTTTTTTGAAAACATTAAAGATTGGGATGAGCACTTGGACAGATTAACGACCTTTTGGGAATCCAGTTTGTTTTTAAAAACTAAGTATTTTGGAGATCCCTTGAAAGCTCATGTAAAAGTGGACAAGGCTCAGCATCATAAAATTTCAGAATTACACTTTGGGATATGGTTAAATCTGTGGTTTGAAACCATATCAGAATTGTTTGAAGGATCAAAGGCTGAAAAGGCTAAAATGCGCGCACGAAAAATGGGGACATTCCTATATTTAAATATTTTTCAAGCCAGATAATTAGCCGGTAATAATGTATTGTTAAAAGATTGGTTTTTAAATATTCGTTACGAAGAAATTAACTAAATTTGCACGACTTAAAATAGACGATTATCGCTATGCTTAAAAAACTTTCCAACATTCTGTTTTCTACCAGACTTACTGCTGTTTTATTTTTTGTTTTTGCAC
>Ga0105356_10007442_pt1 | contig 10064 bp, 6 predicted proteins | sample GOMGulsemesocosm_3_FD_83502 | JGI IMG/M metagenome (GOLD analysis project Ga0105356, IMG submission 83502) | Methane-oxidizing microbial communities from mesocosms in the Gulf of Mexico - GOM9D Gulf of Mexico | ecosystem: Environmental > Aquatic > Marine > Cold seeps | place: Gulf of Mexico...
ATGAAAGTAATGACCTATGTATTTGAACGACCAAAATTAATAGATTTTTTAGGAAAAGTAGGAAGAAAAATCATGCCTTATATTCCAAAAAAACTTATTTATAATAAATTCAACATTTGGGGGAAAACAAGAGATATCCCAGAATTGCCAGAGTACTCATTTAAAGAGTTGTATAAAAAAATGAAAGAAGATGAAAATGACAAGTAGAGAAATAATATTAAACAAAATTAAGCAAAATAATAAAACACAAGCGAATGCTTTGCCTTCTTATGACAATTTTGGAATTACCTACGAAGATACATACACACAATTTAGCTCTATGATTAATACAGTGGGAGGAAAGTCATTTCAAAGCTCAAAAGAAGACTTAGACAAGCTAATCATGTCATTATATGCAGATGAAAAAAACATTGTATCAAATGTGCAAGAGTGCAACTTAGGTAATTTTAACAGCAATGATATAACAGATCCACATGATTTAAAAGATGTAGATTTAGCAATAATAAAAGGGGAGTTTGCAATAGCTGAAAATGGTGCTGTTTGGGTAAAAAATGAAGACAACAAGCACCGTGCTTTATATTTTATAGCCCAGCATATAGTACTAGTAGTAAAAAAAGACCAAATTCTTAATAATATGCATGAAGCTTATGAACGAATATCTTTTGAAGAAGGAAGATATGGTGTCTTTATTTCTGGGCCTTCTAAAACAGCTGATATTGAACAAGCACTGGTTATTGGAGCACATGGTCCCAAAACCGGTTATGTTATTTTCATAGACTAAAAAATAACTGGCTATAATAAGAGAAAAAGAAGCTTATGAAATATATTCTTGTACTCTTATTATTGGCACTTAATCTTTTTTCAAAAGATGTATTATTACTTCACTCCTATCATAAAGGCTATATTTGGAGCGATGATATCTCCAAAACAATAGAAAAAAGTCTAAAACCGTATGAAAACATAGAATTAACAACAGTATATATGGATACAAAAAGAGTAGCAGGACCAATATACCTAGATAAATTGGCTTCTTTATACAAAGATCAATTCAAAAAAAGAAAATTTGACTTAATTATTGCAAGCGATAACAATGCTTTTGATTTTGCCATTCGCTACCATGACTATTTATTTAAAGACCTTCCCGTATTATTTTGTGGTATTAATAATTTTGATAAAAATCTCTTATATGAAAACAATATGAATAAGTATATGACAGGAGTAGTAGAACAAGTTGATTTAAAAAAGAACTTTGAATTGATTTTAAAACTTCACCCCAAGATGAAAAACCTACTTATATTAAACGATAAATCAAAAACCGGTTTAGCAATGAGACGTGATTTACGTCCAATAATCAAAAAATATAAAAAGATTATTAATATAGAATACATAGATAACATGGATATAGAAAAAATTAAAAAAAAGGTTTCAAAACTTCAAGATGACACCATCATTTTATATGTTCTACTTTTTAAAGACAAAACGGGGAAATATTTTTCTCATAAAAGAAGTTTTCAACAAATAAAGAAAGAAGCAGTTGTACCTATTTACGGTTTATGGGATTTTTATTTAAACTATGGAATTGTGGGAGGCTTGTTAACATCCGCAGTATCACAAGGGGAAGCAGTTTCCAAAATGGCCTTGGATATTTTATTAAAAAATAAAAAGATAAAAGATATTCCAATTTTAGAAAAATCTCCCAATAAATATATCTTTGATTATAAAGAATTAAACAAATTTGATATTGATATAAAACCTTATGTAAAAGAATATACTTTAATTAATGAGCCCTCAACTATTTATAAAGAATATACAAAATTTGTTGTTTTGTCTCTTATTTCTATTTTTATTCTTTCTGTCATGGTTTTAAGTATGAGAGCCAATATTAAAAGACGAAAACTAATGGAAAAAAACTTACAAAACATTGTTAAATTTGATAAAGTTTTATTAAATACTATGCCAAGCCCCATTTATTACAAAAGTAAAAATGGGAAACTTCTGGGATGTAATGATGCTTTTGCAAAACTTTTTTCTATGAAAAAAGAAGAAGTTATTGGAAAAACAGCTTATGATTTTTATCCCAAAGACTTAGCACATAAAAATGTAACTATAGATAAAAAACTTTTAAAAACATTGGGTACAAATAACTCAGAACTTACCTTACACTTTGAAGATGGTTCCATGAAAAATATTCTTTTAAATAAAGCAGTGTATTTAAACTCAGATGGAACTATTGGAGGAATTGTATGTATTATGGATGATATTACAGAACGTCTGCAACAAAAACAATTTTTAATTCAACAAGGAAAATTAGCAGAAATGGGGGATATGATAGCTGCAATTGCCCATCAATGGAATGAACCTTTAGTTGAATTAAGTGCACAAGTTCAAGATATTCAAACCTCATATTTATTAGAAGAATTACAAAAAGTACATATGGATGATTTTGTAAATGACTCTATGATACAAATTAAATATATGTCAAAAACACTAAGTGATTTCAGAAACTTTTTAAAACCTTCAACTAAAAGAACGCTCTTTTCAATTAAAAATTCTTTTGATGAAATTTTTGAGATCGTTGGAAAACAATTGTTCTACTCAAATATAAGTAAAAAAATTGAATACGACAATAAAACAAAAGAACTATTAATTTATGGTTTTGAAAATGAATTTAAACAAGTCTTATTAAATATTATCAACAATGCAAAAAATAAAATACTTGAAAAAAAATCAAATGAAAAATTTAATCTTACAATAAAAATAAGCTCAGATGAAAAATACAATATAATTGAAATTATAGATGACGGGGGTACAATTGATGATAGAATCATTAATTCTATTTTTGATCCCTACTTTACAACAAAAGAAGAGGGTACTGGTTTTGGTTTATATATGGCAAAGGTTATTATTGAAGATAAAATGTTAGGTCATATTCGTGTGCATAATCAAAATAATTTAGTTGTATTCACAATAAAAATTCCACATATTTTAGGAGAGAGACATGAAAATATTACTTCTTGAAGACAATGTAAAACTAAATTCCACCATAAAAAAACGCTTAGAACTTAAAGACTATCAAGTGGATACTTTTATTGATGGACAAGAAGCATTTGATGCAATTCATGATGGTTATTCTTGTTTTGTTTTAGATATTAATGTTCCCAATATTGATGGAATAAAAATTTTAAAAAAAATACGGGAAGAGTATATTGATATTCCTGTTATTATTATTTCTGCTTCTGTTGAACTGGAATTAATTAAAGAATCGTATGATTTTGGCTGTAATGATTATATAAAAAAGCCTTTTTTTATTGATGAACTTGAAATAAAAATACAAAAACTCTGCATCATAGAAGATGAAAAAATCAAGTTTGATGAAAACTCATATTTCGATTTTAAATCTTCTTTTATACTTTTAGATGAAGAAGAAATACGATTAACAAAAAAAGAAAGACTGCTTTTAAACTTATTTTTAAGTAAAAAAAACAAAGTAGTATCCTTTGAAGCTATTGAATCTTATGTTTGGGAAGGTTCTTTTGTTTCTTTAGAATCCATTAGAACGCTTATAAGAAGACTTAGAAAAACACTAAAAAAAGAGTATATAGAAACCATTGTAGATACTGGGTACATCTTTCGAATCGACTAATAAAATAAATCTTGCTACCAAGAATACTATATATTGTTGATAAGAATAAAAATATCATACCGTTATCATTCAGGGCTGTTACAATTCTTTATAACAAAATTAAAGGAGAATAAATGACGTTATTTAGTAAAACTACTAAGTTTCTTATTGCTGCTACTGTTGTTGCTGGTTTAACAACGGCTGCTACTGCAAAAGAAAAAGTATATAAATGGAAATTGGCAACTACTTGGGGGCCAACATTATCACCCTTCATTGACGCACCAAAAAACATGGCTAAAATGGTTAAAGAAATGTCTAATGGAAGACTTCTTATTAGAGTAGATGCTTCTAATAAACATAAAGCGGCTTTAGGTATTTTAGATATGGTTAAAGGTGGTCAGTATGATATGGGTCATAGTGCATCATATTATTGGAAGGGAAAAGATATTAATACTTTACCTTTTACAACTATGCCTTTTGGTATGACTGCTCCTGAGCAATACGCATGGTTTTACTACGGTGGTGGTATGGACTTAATGCAAAAAGTATACAAAAAACATAAAGTATTATCTTATCCTGGTGGAAACACTGGAAATCAAATGGGTGGATGGTTCAGAAAAGAAATTAAATCATTAGAAGATTTAAAAGGTCTTAAAATGAGAATTCCTGGATTTGCTGGTGAAGTTATGGCTAAATTAGGTCTTACAGTAACTAACATTCCTTCAGGTGAATTATATACATCTTTAGAGAGAGGTACAATTGATGCTCTTGAATGGGTTGGCCCAGGAATGGATATCAAAATGGGATTCCATAAAGTAGCTCCTTACTATTATACAGGATGGCATGAACCAGGTACTGAATTACAGTATTTAATTAATGAGAAAAAATTCAACAAATTACCAAAAGATTTACAAAAAATCTTAATCACTGCTGTTAGATTAACTGCTTATGACATGTATGCTCAAAATTATGCAATGTCTGCTGAAGCATGGGATAAAATGGGTAAAGAATATCCAAACATTAAAGTTAAAACTTTTCCTAAATCTGTAATGGATGCTATGAAAAAAACAAACAAAGAATTATTAATTGAAAAAACTAAAGGGCAACCTTTATTAAAAGAAATTTTAGACTCACAAGCTGCTTTCCAAAAGAAAGCAAGAGAATGGACTAAAATGTCTGACTTCTTATACTTAAAAGACAACTTATAAGATAAGTATTTTTCCCCTTAGGGGAAAAATCTTTTACTAAAATATTAAACAAATAAACAATACTTTTAATTATACTTATACGGAACAAAATTTATAAAAGAATATGACATTGTCATTTTTTTGTAATAATAATTCAGTATAATTATAATTATTTTTATAAAAAAATAATTTGATAGAAGAGAAAAGGAATTTTTATGTTATTAAAAGTAGAAAAAGCCTTCGATAAATTTGCAGATCTTATTGGAGCAGTTACTTCAATGGCAATAGTGCTTATGATTATGAATGTAACATATGACGTTGTTATGAGGTATTTTTTTAAATCTGGCTCAATTGCTTTCCAAGAAATGGAATGGCACTTGTTCTCAGTTGTTATTTTACTGGGAATGGCTTATACCCTAAAAGAAGATGGTCATGTTAGAGTGGATTTAATCTATGATAGATTATCACCTAATAAAAAAGCAATGATTAATATGATTGGAGTAGTTACTTTTATTTATCCTTTAGCTATTTTAATTGGTTTAGCTTCTGTTCCTTTTGTGGTTGAAACATTTCAATCAGGGGAAATATCAGGTGATCCAGGTGGACTTACACACAGATGGATAGTTAAAGCACTTATTCCTTTATCTTTTTTACTTTTATTTATAACTGCAACAGGCTATTTTATAAAAAACCTTAATACATATAGAGGTTTGCATAAAATGGAAGAACACGGAATTAAAGAAGAAATTGAAGCAATAAAAAGTAGCATACATAAGGAAGAAACCAAATGATTGGTATAATTATGTTTTTTACAGCATTGTGTATGCTGTTAATTGGTTTTCCTGTAGCTTTTACTTTTGGAGCGGTTTCTGTTATGTTTGGGCTAATTGCCGGAATTGTAGAAATTGGTTTTGACGAAGGTTTTATTGTTGGTTTATTAGAAGGTCTTGAAGAAGGCGTTGCAATGTTTGACTTCATGCCTTTTAGAATCTATTCTATTATGCAAAACACTATTTTAATGGCCATTCCTATGTTTATTTTTATGGGAATCGTTTTACAAAAAACTGGTTTAGCTGAACGATTATTAGAATCAATGGGCTTTTTGTTTGGAGAAATTAGAGGTGGAGTTGCAATATCTACTGTACTTGTAGGATCACTTCTTGCTGCATCAACTGGTGTTGTTGGAGCTTCTGTTGTTGCTATGGGAGTTATTTCACTTCCTGTAATGATGAAATATAAATACAATACAGAATTAGCAACTGGAACTATTTGTGCTTCTGGTACCTTGGGTCAGATTATTCCTCCTTCTATTGTATTAATTATTCTAGGAGATGTATTCCAAGTTCCTGTTGGAGATTTATTTGCAGCAGCACTTGGCCCTGGGGTTATGTTAGTTGCATGTTATATTATTTTTATTATGATTGTTGCGTATTTGAACCCAAGCATGGCTCCAGCAATTCCTGCTGATCCAAGCAGAGGAGACAAAAAAGCACAAGTTTACAGAGCATTAAAAGATATTATTCCTTCATTAACATTAATTTTAATGGTTTTAGGTTCTATTTTTGCAGGTATTGCAACACCAACTGAATCAGCAGCAGTGGGATGTTTAGGTGCAGTTTTATTAGCACTTCTTTATAAATCCTTCTCATTTGGAATGATAAGACTTGCTGCAAAAGAATCAGTAACTATTACTTCAATGGTTTTTGCTATTTTAATTGGAGCTACGGCTTTCTCTATGGTATTTACGTATACTGGTGGAGAAGAATTAGTTGAACACTTTATGACAAACCTACCAGGAGATACGGTATGGGCATTTGTTATTTTTACAATGTTGGCTATTTTTATACTTGGATTTTTTATTGATTTTGTTGAAATTTCATATATTATCATTCCAATTTTGATTCCTATTTCTGAAGCACTAGGAATTAATCCTGTATGGTTTGCTATTTTAATAGCAATGAATTTACAAACATCTTTTTTAACTCCACCTTTTGGATTCTCCTTGTTCTATTTAAAAGGCGTTGTTCCAGCGTCTGTTAAAACAATGCAAATTTATAGAGGGGTTTTACCTTTTATTGCCATACAAATAGCAGTGCTTGCACTATTAGCTATTTATCCAGGTTTCTTTGGCGTAGAAGCATTCTTAAAATAAAACCTTAATTTATCACACTTTTTAGGTGTGATAAATAAGTAAAAATGTAATATCACATCTTTATCATATATTTACGCTAATATTTCTTATACTAAAAAGGATGGGCAATGTATATTGAAATTATGAATATAATACTTCAACATTGTGACATCAATACCGCTTTTTCAAAAAACTATCATCATGAAATTTATACAATCACTAGAAGAGAATAAAACCTATTATATTTAATCACCGATTTTAAAATCACAAATTAATATAAAAGGAATACTATGTTAAATAAAACATATCAAGAATTCCAAAAAAGAATTCTTAAAAAAATTGATTCAAAGAATATATTTACAGATAAAATACATACCTTAGTCTATGGTACTGATGCCTCATTTTATAGGTTAATTCCAAAAATTGTAGTACTTGCAAATAATGCCAATGAAGTGCAGTTTATAATAAAAGAAGCCTATGATTTAAACCTAGAAATGACATTTAGAGCAGCAGGCACTTCTTTATCTGGACAAGCGCTAAGTGATTCTATTTTAATTATGACAACAAGAGATTTTACTAACTTTTCTCTCTCAAAAGACAAATCTTATATCTCTTTAGAACCCGCATTAACGGGGGAACAAGTAAACAATATTCTTAAGTTTCATGGAAAAAAAATTGGCCCAGACCCAGCTTCTATAAATGCTGCAATGATAGGTGGAATTGCAGCTAATAATGCTTCAGGAATGTGCTGTGGAATTGAACAAAATTCCTACAAAACCCTTAAATCTCTTAAATTAATCATGGCAGATGGTCAAAGACTAGATACAAAAAGTGAAACATCAAAAGAAAACTTTCTACGCAATAATCTTGAATTCATGCAACGTTTAGAAAAGTTAGCAAATGAGACCAAAAATGATAATGAGTTAAATAAATTAATAAAACGAAAATACAAAATTAAAAATACCTGTGGTTACTCATTAAATGCCCTAATAGATTTTGATGATGTATTTGATGTATTAGCACATTTAATTATTGGAAGTGAGGGAACACTCGCATTCATAGAAGAAATTACGTATTACACAGTAGAAGATTATAAACACAAAGCCTCTGCTTTAATCTTCTTTCCGACTATCAAAGATGCCTGTAGGGCGGTTACTAAATTAAAGCATGAGAAAGACAAAAAAAACATAATTGTAGATGCCGTTGAATTAATGGATAATAAAGCCTTAAAATCGGTTCAAAATAATAAAGGAATGCCTGAATACTTAAAAGACTTCGGTGATGAAGTTACGGCTTTACTCGTTGAAACAAGAGCTGCTATAAAAGAAAATCTTTTCAAACAAATTGATAATATTATTGTTTGTTTAGAAGAGTTCAAAACCGTAAGAGACATAGAATTTACTAATAAAATAGAAGAGTATTCCCTCTTTTGGAAAATAAGAAAAGGTTTATTTCCAGCAGTAGGAGCAGTAAGAGAGTTAGGAACAACTGTTATTATTGAAGATGTTGCTTATCCTATTGAACATCTAGCAGATGGGTGTATGGAGCTTCAAGAACTTTTTAAAAAACACGGTTATAAAGAAGCCTTGATTTTTGGTCATGCCTTAGAAGGAAACTTTCACTTTGTATTTACTCAAGATTTTGGAATCAAAGAAGAAGTGCAACGTTATGATGCTTTTATGAATGATGTTACAAGATCCGTTGCAATTACCTATCAAGGTTCCCTAAAAGCAGAACATGGAACAGGAAGAAATATGGCTGCTTTTATAGAACTTGAATGGGGGAAAACAGCCCACGAGACAATGAAAAAAATTAAGAATATTTTTGACCCAAAATCATTGTTAAATCCAGGTGTTATTATAAATGATGATCCCAAAGCCCATTTGAAAAATCTAAAGCTTTTACCTTCAACCAATGGTTTGGTTGATAAATGTATTGAGTGTGGTTTTTGTGAACCTATGTGTCCTTCTAACTCAATTACTTTTACTCCAAGGCACAGAATTGTTGCCAATAGAGAAATATCACGCTTGGAAGATATAGGTGAAATACAAGAAGCAAATAAGTTAAAAGAAGCTTATGTATATGATGGTTTAGATACCTGTGCCACCTGTTCTTTATGTTCAACAGTATGTCCAGTTGATATTGATACAGGCGCTTTAACTAAATACTTAAGAGCAGAGAAAATAACTCCCTTACAAGATAAAATTGCAAGTGGAATTGCAAATAACTTCTCAAGCACACTTAAAATTATGAAAGTAGGGCTTTCTTCATCAAATGCCCTACATTCCCTTATTGGAACAACATTTATGAAAGGTTTTACATCTACTCTAAGAGCAGGAATAAAAAGTCCAAAGTGGTCACCCAATCTTCCAGGAACAACAAATATAAATAAAAATTTCAATATAAAGAATTCAAGTAAAAAAGTCATATATTTTCCTTCTTGTATCTCAAGAACCATGGGATTAAGTGCCAATTCTAGTGAAAAAAAATCTTTGTATGAAACAACTGTAGAACTATTAGAAAAAGCAAATTATGAAATCATTTTGCCAAAAGACATAGAAAATCTCTGCTGTGGTATGCCCTTTTCATCAAAGGGTTATAACAAACAAGCCAAAGTTAAATCAAAACAATTAGAAGAACGCTTATTAGAAGTTTCACAAGAGCAAAATATTCCAATTTTATGTGATACCTCTCCATGTACTAAAAAAATGCTTGAAAGTTTTGAGGGAGAGTTAAAAATATATGAACCCATAGATTTTACGCTTGAAGTATTAAGTAAAGACCTTACCTTTAATGCAAGCAAGGATGCAATTGCTATTCATACTACTTGCTCATCAAGAAAAATGGGCCATCATGAGAACTTTATCAAACTTGCGAAAATGTGTTCAAATGATGTGACTATACCACCTGATGTAAAATGCTGTGGGTTTGCAGGAGATCGAGGTTTTGATTTCCCAGAATTAAATGAAGCAGCTTTAAGAACACTAAAGCCTTCTTTAAAAAAAGAAATTAAATATGCTTTTTCAACATCAAAAACATGTGAAATAGGTCTAAGTGAGTATTCTGGAATCGATTACAACTCAATCTTATACCTCGTAAATAAATGCACTACTGCAAAAGCCTA
>Ga0105356_10007447_pt1 | contig 10062 bp, 9 predicted proteins | sample GOMGulsemesocosm_3_FD_83502 | JGI IMG/M metagenome (GOLD analysis project Ga0105356, IMG submission 83502) | Methane-oxidizing microbial communities from mesocosms in the Gulf of Mexico - GOM9D Gulf of Mexico | ecosystem: Environmental > Aquatic > Marine > Cold seeps | place: Gulf of Mexico...
GCCAGCTACTGGCCATTTTGAAGTAAGCTCAATTCATGAGCTTACTTCACCTTTCGGTAATATCTCACAACAAAAATACACTTTCCCCCCTGCAACCTATTTTCATATTCCTCTAAAATATTTTCAGATTATTTGAATGACTTTCAATTTATACATGGAGGTATAGATATGAAGGGGTTTACCCTGATTGAGCTCATGGCCAGTACGGCTATTTTGACAATATTACTGACGGTAGGCATGCCATCTTTAGGTAGTTTATTAGATAGCTACCATGCCAAAACTACACTATCAGTCCTTCAGAATACTCTCCAGCAAGCCCGCTCCCTAGCGCTTGCAAAGTCACAGTACACCCTGGTATGCCCGATGACAGATAATGAGTGTGTCGCCGACTGGAACCAACCTTTAAGCATTTTTGTTGACTTAAACAACAATAAAACCCTAGATGACGGTGACACACTTCACCTGAGAGTCGGCAATGAAAATACCCATGGCTTTTGGCAAAAGAAAAGAATTACACAAAATTACATTAAATTCACACCTCAGGGACATGCTTTTTCATCGGCAACAACCTTTTTGTATTGTCCACACTCAGGCAAACAAAACCATGCCAAGCAGCTGGTCATTAACTTTCAGGGGCGTATCCGCATCAATAGCTACCTTAGCCAGCAAGGTACACCCTATAGCAGTATCAGCCCCTTAACCTGCCCTCCCCCGTAAATTGAAAGTGATAAAGTGTGAGTCAACTCACACTTGCACAGGGCCTCCCTTGAGTTAGCACTTGAAAATCAACCGTTAGTCCGTTTTCATTAGAGGTTCTGTATCTATCGCGTTTAAATAGTACCCATGAAAAATTCTAGCTTACATCACCAGAACGGCTTCACCCTCATTGAGCTCATGGTAGCCACTATTATCCTCGTCATCCTCTTGAGCGTAGGAGTCCCCGGTTTACAGTCATTGCTGACCACTCACAACATTCAATCAGTGTCGCCTTTTTTTACTAAAAGCATTCAATTGGCTCGCACCGAAGCCATTCAACGTGGCGCCACCGTGCAAGTAAGGCCTGTAAGTGGTAATACCGACTGGTCACAGGGGTGGCTCATTGAATTTGCCGATACTCCTACCACCTTCCAACCCATTCGTACATTTGAGGCCTTGCCCGGCTCACCAACCTTCACCAGTACACTGCTCAATGGCGCCACAGCGACTAATACATTAGTGATTTTACCAAGTGGGCACACACCAATCACGGGGACATTCCAAATGTTTTATGAAGATTGTGTTGGAAACAATGTCATTAATTACACTATTTTTATTTCCGGTGTACTTAAGAGAGAGGTCGCGGGATGTTAAATGGCAATAAGCGTCAACATGGCTTTGCATTAATTGAAGTACTAGTTACGGCCGTGATCGTGGCCATTGGAGTCTCAGGTTTAGGGGTACTGCTCCTGCGCGCCATACAGGGTACCCAAGATAGCGCCCAACGGACTCAGGCCATGTGGATTGTGCAGGACTTTGTGGGAAGAATTCGTGCTAATTCTTCCGGTGCACGCAAAGGGGATTATGTGTTGGCCGCCACCACCGCAAGCTATTGTGCGAATTCAAGGCCGGCACAGATCTGTGCTGCTTATTTTGATGGCAATGCCAAGGTCGCTGCCAACTGCACCGAAACCCCTATGGCTACGTTTGATAAATGGATCACTGTTTGTGGAATCGAACCGGCATTAGATCCCACCGCCACTGGCTACGATATTGAAGATACGGTTTATGACAGCCCATCAAAATTTATCATTAACCCTGTATTAACCTCCGTCTGTACCCTGCAGCACGCAACCCGCGTAAGTACTTCAAGTGGCACTCCTGACTGCATTCAATATAGTGTCACCCTTAGCTGGAACACCCGGATTGCCGATGGCGGTGTCGGCAGCAACAGCTACAACATGGTGGTAGAGTTAAATTAATGAATAGACAACAAGGCTTCACCTTAATTGAACTCATGATCGCTTCCTTAATTGGTTTAATTATCATGGGCGGCATGATGAATCTGTTTATTACCACCAACCGCAGCGTCACGCTTTCCGATGCGTTATCGCAAAATCAGGAAACAGGTCGCTTTACCATGGATTACCTCACCAAATATATCCGCCTGGCAGGTTACAGCGAAGACTTTACGGTGGCTACACCTCCATTATTTTTGCAAACCGGCGCTTGCACCGCAGGAACAGAGGTGGCCGAAATTAAAGTGGAATTTGCGTGTTCTGAAAATAATCCGCTGGACGGATCTGGTGACCCGGTTGTGCTAGGCGACCGCCTGGCTATTCCGTTTGTGGCCAGCGGTGATGCAGGGGCTGAAATACGCTCGTGTTCAGGCAGAGTGGTTGGTGGTACCGCAAACGGCCAGCAAAGCCTTATTAATGTGTTTTGGGTGGACGCCGACCCAGACCTCGATAGCTTTAAAGAACTGAGATGCCGCACCTATAGCAGAGACACCAATACCTGGCTGGATGCTTCATCTGTATCCCTCATTAACAATGTGGAAGGGCTTGAATTTCAAATTGGTATTGCCGCAGACAGCGCCAGTAAAATTGCCTCTACCTATGTAAATATAACAAGATTACAAGCCGGTGCATTGAGTGATGGTACCACCATAGATATGAATAATGTACGCAGTATTCGCATTGCATTATTAACCACCAGTACTGACCGGCTAGACGAAAATAAATTACAATCTAACCAACGCAAACGCATTTTTGGGGTGTTGGATGCTCCCCACGATACCTATACGTTCACGGATGGTAGTTTACGTAATATTTTCAGTAATACGGTAGAGCTACCCAACATGATCGAAGGCTCTGGATCAAATTAGGAGACAAGTATGAAACAACAAGCAGGCTCCACCTTAGTCATTTCGTTAGTTCTACTTACCATCATTACCGTGGTGGCAGCCTATTCGCTGGAAGGCAGTGCCATTCAATCCAAGATGGTGGCCAACAGCTTATTTAGCACCATCACTTATCAAGAGTGTCGTAATGAGCAAGAGGCGAATGTACGCCAATATAATGATGACCGTGATGCGCTTATTACCTCTATGGTAACAGCCACCCCCATCACCGCCACCACCACCATTACCGAAGGTTATGCTTCACAAAAACCCAAATCGGATTTAACCACCAGTTGGCAGTATGTACGGGATGCCCCTGCGGCACGCGAAGGATTCAACCTGGATAACGAGAGTCAGTCGAAAGCGTATTTGTTTGATCATGACTGTGTGGCTACATTTAACTTTTCGACCAACAGCCAAACTCTGGGCGCCATTATTGAAGGGCTGGAACAGGCTGGCAACATTAATTAGGAGATAATAAAAATGAAATTTTTTCTGTGTTTTTTTTACATTTTAACCATTAGCCAGGCCAGCCTTGGCGCTCGAGCATTGGATGTGGCTCGTGAGATGGACAGTATCAAGGTCGAATATTACCAGACAAGCAACAAAGGCTTAGTTCGTGTGAAAGGGTGCAGTCAGTGCTCAAAAGAAGTTTACACTTTCACAAAAAAGCCCCTCATCACCAGAGGTGGAGAAAACATTCCCTTTGAAGAATTCATGCAAGAGTATTGGAAGGTAGAGTACCTAACCCTACTGCTGGATATAAAAACTCTATCGGTACTAAGCATCCATTATTAAAGGGAAGTCCATCATGAATAAACTGACTATTTTTATTAGTGCCCTGTGTATAAGCAGTTTTGTAAGCGCGTACGACACAGAGATTTATGGTACGGCGGGTAACACCAATAATAATAAAGTGAATCCCAATGTACTTTTCATCGTAGACACCTCCGGGAGTATGCGAGGCTCTGTAGCCATTGAGGAAAAAGTTGCGTTTGACCCGACGCATAATTACACCAATAGCAGTAAAGTAATGGATAACCCTAACTATTATACATCTTGGGGCTGGAACATAAGTAGTTTCGACAGCTCTTCCTGCAGCGAACTGATAACAAAATTTACGAAAACAGATTCAGGAAGAACCATTGAAGATCACTCTATTTCAGTAAATGCCCTGCAAAAACGCAACAATGTATTACAGTCATTACAGCTGGCAAAATCGGGTGATATTACTTGTTACCCTTATGAAGGTGAAGTGGGATACAAATATACTTTTTATTCCCCCGATTACTCAAACTGGGTACAAAGCTCAAATAAGGTTGATATTACAAGCACTCGCATGGACGTCATTAAAGAAGTAGTTACTAATTTAACCAATAATTTGGAAGACATTAATTTAGGACTAATGCGCTTTAATGGCAGCAGCGGAGGCCGGATAGATGTCCCTGTAGCTGATATCACTAGCTCCGGCCAAGACATCCGCGACACCTTAGCAAACTACCAACCCGAAGACAGCACGCCATTGACCGAAACCCTTCATGAAGCAGCCCTCTATTTCAGGGGAGAGGCGAAGGAATATTCTGGCTCTGGCAATCATACCAGTCCCATAACGGCCGAATGTCAAAAGAACCACATAATACTGTTCACCGATGGCGAGCCATCTAATGATGAAGGTGCCAACGCCTATGCTACCGGTAATATTGCTGACATGGACTTAACTGGAGTTACACCCAGCTTAAATAAAAGCTGTTCAGGGAATGGCGACTGCCTAGATGAATTGTCCTACTGGATGAAAAACTCTGACCACTCAGATCAAATTGGCGATCAAACAATCACCACTTATACCATTGGTGGTTTTAATTTAGATGCAGCTGCCGATTTACTGAATAGAACAGCCATACACGGTGGTGGTAAATTTTATGAGGCTGATGACGCCTCAGGTATTAGCTCTGTTCTAACCGCGATCTTTCTAGAGATCCTCGCCACCGACACCACCTTCACCGCACCCGCGGTCTCGGTTAATGCATTTAATGCTTCAGAGCACAAAGATGAATTGTTCTATGCTTTATTTCGCCCAGATGATAAAACAAAATGGGCCGGTAACTTAAAAAAATATAAGCTCTCCAGCGATGGAGTGGTAATGGATGCTTCCACTATCTCACAAGTGGCCGTTGACGATACAACCGGTTATTTCAAGGATACCTCTATAGACTATTGGAATGGCACCGTTATACCCGATGGAAAAAATGTTACAAAAGGTGGCATAGCCAATAAATTGATCCCCGCAAACCGTCACATTTACACTGACTACATGAACAGCGGCACGATAGCTATGTCAGATTTTTCAAACAGCACCAATGGTGCCACACAAGCCAGTTTTGCCATTCCCGCCATCACACCTGCCGATACAGCAGCTGACACTACAACCTTTGAAAATGTTCGTGATTGGGCCAAGGGTATAGACGTACTGGATTCCGATGGTGACCTTTCCACCACTGACAGCCGAAAATCTATTGGTGACCCATTGCACAGTGAGCCGGTGATTATCACTTATGGCGGTACAGCCGCCAGTCCTGACTCAACCATTTTCTTTGGTACCAACGAAGGTTTCATTCATGCCATAGATACTGATAGCGGGGCAGAGGAGTTTGCCTTCATCCCCAAGGAATTGCACTCCATTCAAAATACCTATTATGAAAATCCGGCCTTCAACGATAAACCCTATGGTATGGATGGACTAATCAGCACTTGGATGTATGACATAAATGGTAACGGCGTTATTTACAATCCAAGTGGAAATCTCGAGTCAGAAGATGTAGATGGTGTCCCTACTCCTGAACACGCTTACCTTTATGCTGGCATGCGCCGCGGTGGCAATAGTTATTACGGCTTAGATGTCACAGATAAAACAGACCCGACAATGCTCTTTAAAATTACCGGGGGTACCGCAGGTTTTGAAAAATTAGGCGAAACCTGGTCCCGCATGACGGTGGCAAAAGTTAAATTCAACAAGAAAAGTAAATTTGTTTTGTTTTTCACTGGCGGCTATGACACCAATCAAGACGGCAATAGCACTCGTGAAGACGATGCTAAGGGAAATGCTATTTACATGGTCGACGCCACTACAGGCGCGCTACTATGGACCGCAGGTAAATCCGGTGAAGACTTAAACATCAGCGATATGAAAAACAGCATGCCCGCCAGCTTATCGGCTATCGACATAACCGGTGATGGCCACATTAACTATTTATTTGCGGCCGATACTGCAGGGCGAGTATTTCGCATTGACATCAATCAAGCAAATACCAACGCAAGCACATTTGCTACCGGCGGCATGATTGCTCAGGTAGGGGGCGATACCGCAGCCAGTAATCTTCGTTTCTACAACAAACCTAATGTGGCCCTAGTGAAAGACAAACAATACGGTGATTACCTTACTATATCCATTGGTAGCGGCCACCGTGCCCACCCACTACTGACCAAGACAGTGAATAACCGTTTCTATGTAATTAAAGATCGCCACCCTTACCCGTATCCTTTGAGTGTCACCCCCACGTACAGGAGTAAAACCGAAGCAATCGACAATACATTAGCCGTTGCTGGAGGTGTAAATGTGGTTGATTCGCAAAAGCTTTACAATGCCACCAGTTTAATGACGGGCGGCAAGGCTGCTTACATAAATGACATGCCTGCCATCATGAATAACGGTGGAGGCTGGTTCGTAGACATGAACATCAACGGTGAAAAAATACTGGCAGAGTCCACTACCTTTTCCAGTGCCGTTATTTTTACCTCTTTTTCACCGTCATCCGGCTCGCTAAGCAGTAACTGCGGTGCCGATACGGGTTCTGCACGCCTATATGTACTGGATCAAAAGACCGCTATGCCAGCCATTGACTTGGATAATGATGGTGACTTGGACAGCGATGACCACTCCCAACTACTTACCCATGCAGGTATTGCTCCACGGCCCGTGGTGATTTACCGTGCAGGTGGCGGCAAGACCATTGCCATAGGGACAGAGACAATCGATGATGACCGTTTCGATGATAACGACCCGGATGATGACTGCGAAGTCGATCATAGCTGTGGCGATGACGTTAAAAAGTGTGAAGAAAATAGCTGCAACGTAACACCTGTCTATTGGCATCAAAATGATATTTAACGGGAAGTACCCTATGAACAAACAACAAGGCTTTAATTTAATTGAACTCATGGTGACAGTAGCTATTATTGGCATTATCAGTAGCATCGCGATTCCCAGATACAGCCAATATGTAATGAAGTCTGAACGCAAAACTAATGGTATGCCTGCCTTGCTGGATTTAATGCGCGCACAGGAGAATTACTTTGCCAATAACTTCACCTACACTGACGACCTGACGGATCTAGGGTATACAGACCCGGTTATCACCGAAAGAAAGCAATACTCTATTAAGGCTGCAGCATGCACTAGTCTAACCCTGGTTCAGTGCGTTAAGCTAACCGCCACAGCAAAGGAAGGACAAGTAGGCGATGGCAATCTCACCATAGACAGTATGGGAAACCGTACTCATGACGGCAGCAGCGGTTGGCTTGACTAAACTGACGCAAACCCAAAATTGAGCAATAAATTTCTTTATTGCTCAATTTCCTCCCTAAAAGACTCTCTATTAAACCCTCCTCACAAAAACAACCTTTCAGAATAATCTAAAAAGATAACCGAAATTTCATTTTAGAACTTCACGCGCAACCCTCTTTGTTTATAAGAACTGCTTCTTTATTAACTCTTATTAGAGTAGGTGGATCACATGTTCAAGACATTGCATATATAACTGACTTTCATTTTATTTTTATGGTGTTTCGTACTTATAAGGACTACTGATTTAGCAACTTTAGACGAAGGCATAGAAAAAATCGCATTCAATACCTCCAATTTCGTGACCAAAGTCAGTGTTCAAATACAAATATAGATGAACGGCTGAACACCTTCTTCTATGGCGCTGGCCAGTCACGATTTACGACTTCTCCTTATATTTGTCGCGAAACGTCCATATGCATTTCGACATATCGAAGAGATATGCTTTTTTAATCATAAAGTACTAGTCTTAGCTATAAACTAGTTATAAAGTGTGGGAACTGACCATGCAGGGTATGTTTGTTTGTTTTTTATTCACTGGGATCGATCAAAAGAAAGATGCTGCTACTTTTTCCACATACTCCAAAAATAATCATATATCTCCTTTTGACCCTTAGCGGTTCATCCCTATGAAACTTCATATTTCAGCCACCAAAAGGGCATGACCTCGGTTCAACTCCTGATCTGAGTGATGAGTATGTCAGGGCCCAGCATACTGCAACTGTTCGAGCACAAAATGAGTAACGAAATGCACAGGTATCCTTAGCGAATATAAGACTCGCCACAGGATGTAATTAGGACTTTGACCGACCAAGGATGTCGCAACAAAAAAAGAAAAACGTAACGTTAAATAGGAAGTAATCATGAAATTTTTACTGAGTTTTTTGTTTAGTTTTGGTGTGTTACAAAACGCTCATGCTCAACTCATTGTTTTAGAATTGGCCGTGGAAACCAACGGCATTAGAGTTGAATACATAGAGTCAAGTAATCGGGGTTTAATTTACGTTAAAAATTGCAGCCACTGTAAACAAAAAAATTACACCTTTTCCAAGAAACCTATCATCAAAAAGTACGGAAGAATCATTAGCTTTGATGAATTCTTAACGGATTATTGGAAAGCTGAATACCCTACCCTGTTTTTAGACCCTGAATCCCTGTCGGTTTTAAGAATCAACTACTAAGGAAAGCCGATCATGAAAAAACTTAATATTCTATTGAGCATATTATGCTTAAGCATACCGGTCTTGGCAGACGACACCGAAATTTACGGCGCCACCGCCATAGACGAATCAAATCGAGTTAACTCGAACGTATTATTCATCATGGATACCTCTGGAAGTATGGATGGGGAAGTGACTATCACAACTCCCCCCTCAGGGACCACTGGCGCTTATGATAATAGTCACGATTACTCAAGTTCAGGGTCTTATAACAAGAATAAGGTTTACCACACAAGATCTGGCGGGCCCAGCGATGCAGGCGATCCATCTGATGGCAATTTGATATCAGCGATACGGTCAACAGGCAACAAAAACTGTTCATCCGAACTCACCACCCTAAACTCAAGCGGTAGAGTTGAATCTAAATTTATGCAATTGAATTGGAAGGGGAAATGGGACGTATTAAGAGATGGAAAAGATCGTGAGATAGTCTGCCGTGGTAATAGAACGTATTTTCTGTACACCGGAAACTATATGAACTGGTTTCATTCCACAGGTGGTAGTGGCGGTGGAACAACAACAGTCACTACTCGCCTGCAAGTGGTTGTGGACGTAGTAAAGCACCTTACTCAATCGCTTAGTGACATTAATCTTGGGCTAATGCGTTTTGATAGAAGCTCAAATGGCGGCATGATCGATGTGCCAGTTACCGATATAGCCACATCGGGAGTATTAATTCGAAACAAACTGGACACTTACTATCACAGTGGTGGTACTCCACTGTCAGAAACCCTTCACGAAGCAGCTCTTTATTACCGAGGTGAAAACTGGAAATATGGCGCCAATGCTACGGCCGGTATCATCGATAATTCGGGCTATTATGGCTATGATGTTATCAACAGCCCCAGCGTTAGTGAGTCACGCATATCTGCCGGCAGTAACAAGTATAAAACTCCCATCGAATCTGAGTGCCAAAAGAATCACATTATATTACTCACCGATGGCGAACCCACAGGTGACACAAGCTCCAACAGTGCTATTCAAAATTATGTAAAAAACATGAATTTGCCGTCGCAATTAAGTAAGTCTTGCACGAACAACGGTGGCTGTTTAGATGAACTGGCCTACTGGCTAAAAAACACCGATAACTCCACCACTCTAGCCGGTAATCAGGATATTACCCTCTATACCATAGGTGGCTTTAATTTAACGGGTGGTGTGGACCTACTCACCCGAGCCGCCAACTTTGGTGGTGGCCGTTATTACCCGGCCGACGATACCCAAGGGCTTATAGACGCGCTGGATGCTATTTTCCTGGATATTCTAGCCACAGATTCCACCTTTACCGCTCCAGCAGTGTCGGTGAACGCCTTTAATGCATCGGAACACAGAGACGAATTATTTTA
>Ga0105356_10007448_pt1 | contig 10062 bp, 9 predicted proteins | sample GOMGulsemesocosm_3_FD_83502 | JGI IMG/M metagenome (GOLD analysis project Ga0105356, IMG submission 83502) | Methane-oxidizing microbial communities from mesocosms in the Gulf of Mexico - GOM9D Gulf of Mexico | ecosystem: Environmental > Aquatic > Marine > Cold seeps | place: Gulf of Mexico...
ACAATTCGACCTGCGCCTCTATCACCACGATATCGTTGGCTCTATTGCCTACGCCACCATGCTGGAAAAGGTCGGCGTTCTTACCAGCGAAGAGCGTGACAGCATTATCAGTGGACTGAAACAGGTTCGTGACGAAATCGAAGCGGGCGACTTTAACTGGTCCATCAGCCTCGAAGATGTGCACATGAACGTGGAGGCACGCCTCACCGCACTGATCGGCGATACCGGTAAAAAGCTGCACACTGGTCGTTCGCGCAATGACCAGGTTGCCACTGACATGCGCCTGTATCTACGAGATGAAATTGACGTGATTGCCGCTGAGCTGAAACGTCTACAAAGCGGTTTGATCGATCTGGCAGAACGTGAAGCCGATACCATCATGCCTGGTTTTACGCATTTACAAACGGCGCAACCGGTGACCTTTGGCCACCACCTGATGGCTTGGTTTGAAATGTTGTGCCGTGATGCCGAACGCCTGCAAGATTGCCGTAAACGTGTGAACATCATGCCGCTGGGCGCTGCCGCACTGGCTGGCACCACCTACCCGATTGATCGCGACTACACCGCTGAACTGCTCGGCTTTGACCGCGCCAGCCGTAATTCACTGGATTCGGTGAGTGATCGTGATTTCGCCATCGAATTCTGCGCTTTTGGCAGTCTGTTGATGACACACATGTCGCGGTTCTCCGAAGAGCTGGTACTGTGGACTTCTGCACAATTCAACTTTATCGATCTGCCAGACCGCTTCTGCACCGGCTCATCCATCATGCCGCAGAAGAAAAATCCTGACGTGCCTGAATTGGTACGCGGAAAAACCGGGCGTGTTAATGGTCACCTGATTTCCCTTCTGACGCTGATGAAATCCCAGCCGCTGGCCTACAACAAGGACAACCAGGAAGACAAAGAACCACTGTTTGACTGCATCGACACATTGAAAGGCTGTCTGCGCGCCTACGCTGACATGGTCCCCGCGCTGCAAGCCAACAAGGAAAGCATGCGCGAAGCCGCCATGCGAGGTTATTCAACGGCAACCGATCTGGCTGACTACGCAGTACGCAAGGGCATGCCATTCCGTGACGCCCACGAAGTGGTCGGTAAAGCGGTTGCTTTTGGCATTGCCGAAGGTAAGGATTTATCCGAGCTGACGCTGGCTGAACTGAAAGTCTTCAGCGACATCATCGAACAGGATGTGTTTGAAGTGCTGACGCTGGAAGGCTCCGTCAACGCCCGTGATCATTTGGGTGGTACTGCTCCAGCGCAGGTTAGAAAAGCAGTAATAACAGCTCGCGGCTTGATCTAACAGCTGGTACGCATTAGAAATAACAAAGGGAGCCCTCGCCTCCCTTTGTTATTTAAACCCTGTGACTTTCCCTATTTACTACTTCGAATCAATACATAGGTAGCACCCGTTCCGCCATGGCGACTATGCGCGCTGTGAAAAGCCAGCACCTCCGGCAATTGTGGTAACCAGCTGCTAATACAACTTTTTAAAATCGCCGGTTGCGCACGACCTTCGCCCTTACCATGGGTGATCAAGGCAAATCGCACCTCATGCAAACAACAGTCACGGATAAATTCCAGTACCGTACTACGCGCCTGCTCCACCGTCATGCCATGCAAATCAACTTGCGCTTCCATCGGCAACAGCCCCTGCCGAAGTTTTTTGAATAAACCATGCTGAATACCTGTGCGCATAAAACTGAGTACAGCCTGCGACTCAACCTGCTGCACATGATCCACAGATAACGGCCCACTAACGCTGTCATCCAATGCCTGCGCTGCCTCACGTCGCGCCCGCAGCACCTCTTTATTTTCACTCTCGCCGCGCAGACGTACCTTAACCTCTGCTTTTATAGGTTTCACATCGCCCATTTCTGACCTGAACAGGTCTAAATCATCGTCACTCACACCAACCTCTACCATTCATCATTACCGGCCTACTAGCTCAACCGTAGGCAATACGCCGACTTCACGTTATACTCGCGCTTTTAACATCATTTGAACACACAGACCAATGAAAAGACTGTTATTCATCTTAACTATCGGCGTATTCGCGTTAAGCGGCTGCGGTCAAAAGGGCCCCTTATATTTGCCCGAGTCGCCATCTGTAGCACCAACAAGCCAAAGCCAAGACAACAACTAACCGCTCTATTTGTCGTTAGCCATGTTTCGTAACACTACCAGAACACCTGAAAGGCCCTAATTCCATGGATTATTTCAATCAGCGCAATGGCGAACTGTACGCCGAAGATATTCCTGTCGCCAAAATTATCGAACAATATGGCACACCTTGCTATATCTATTCGCGCGCGACATTTGAGCGTCATTTTAAGGCCTACGTCGACGCCTGTGGATCACAGCCGCACCTGATTTGTTATGCCGTCAAAGCAAACTCGAATATTGGCGTACTGAACCTGCTCGCACGCAAAGGGGCTGGCTTTGATATTGTCTCGATTGGTGAGCTGGAACGAGTATTGGCCGCCGGTGGCGATGCCTGTAAAGTGGTGTTTTCCGGAGTAGGCAAACAGGCTCATGAGATTCAACGCGCTCTGGAAGTTGGGGTTTTCTGCTTTAACGTAGAGTCTGAAGCCGAATTGGCGCTGATTAACCAAATAGCAGGCGAAATGGGTAAAGTTGCGCCTATCTCACTGCGAGTTAACCCTGATGTGGATGCCAAAACTCACCCCTATATTTCCACCGGGCTAAAAGAAAACAAATTCGGCATCGACATTAATTTAGCACCACAGGTGTACTGCCACGCTGCCACGCTGCCACATGTCGACATTCGCGGTGTTGATTGCCATATCGGCAGTCAGCTCACTGAAATCAAGCCTTTCCTCGATGCGCTGGATCGCGTATTAGCCCTGATCGATACTTTAGCGGAAGACGGCATCAGCCTGCACCATCTTGATTTAGGCGGCGGCTTGGGTGTCACCTATAATGACGAAACACCGCCACACCCGAGTGAATACGCACAAGCCATCGTTGAGAAGCTCAGCGGCCGAGACCTTACGTTGATTTTCGAGCCAGGTCGTTCAATTGCCGCCAATGCCGGCATTCTGGTGACAGAAGTCGCACTGCTAAAACACACTGCCGATAAAAACTTTGCAGTGGTGGATGCCGCCATGAATGATCTGCTGCGCCCAGCACTTTATCAGGCATGGCAGGCTATTGAAGCGGTTAAACCACGCGACGGTACAACCAACAATTACGATATCGTTGGCCCCATTTGTGAAACCGGTGATTTTTTAGGCAAAGACCGCGAATTGTGCCTGGAACCTGGCGACCTGCTGGCCATACGCTCTTCCGGTGCCTATGGTTTTAGCATGAGCTCCAATTACAACTCACGTAATCGCGCTGCTGAAATCATGGTAGATGGCGAGCAAACTCACGTGGTTCGACGCCGTGAATCCTTTGCTGAACAGATTGCACCAGAGTCTTGCTTGCCATAAGTCTCTATCCTGTTGAATCAAAGGAAAACTTTATTGGCTAAATGCTCAAAATCCATTAGCCTTAGCAGAGCCTTATCAGTGTAAAAAGTGATATTCCGGCAACAAAACAAGCGTTAACAGGTCTTAAATGCTTTTAAAGTTCACCAAAATGCACGGTTGCGGCAATGACTTCATGGTCATTGACCTGGTCAGCCAGTACAGCAAACTGAAGCCTCATCTGATCCCCAACTGGTCAGACCGTCATTTTGGTATTGGTTTTGACCAATTATTGATCGTCGAGCCACCGCAATCACCACAGGCAGATTTCCGCTACCGCATTTTTAATGCCGACGGCGAAGAAGTAGAGCAATGCGGTAACGGCGCACGCTGCTTTGCGCTTTTTGTTCGCGACAAACAACTTACCAATAAAGATCATCTTATCGTAGAAACCAAAGGCGGCATTATTGAGTTGTACATCACGGGTAACAATGAAGTCACCGTGGATATGGGCATACCTGTTTTAAAACCCGAAAACATCCCCTTTATCGCCGAACAGCAAGCCATTAGCTACGATCTTGACGTCAACGGGGAGATTCTTGATGTCAGCGCAATCTCCATGGGTAACCCTCATAGCGTCACGCTAGTCGACGATGTCGATACTGCTAACGTAGAAACTCTCGGCCCACAGATTGAAAGCCATAGCCGCTTCCCACAACGAACTAACGCCGGCTTTATGCAAATTCTCAGCCGCTCAGAAATCCGTTTACGTGTTTATGAGCGTGGCGCAGGAGAAACATTAGCCTGCGGCACCGGCGCTTGCGCTGCCGTCGTTGCAGGTCGATTACGTGGCCTGCTTGACGACACTGTCACTGTTCATCTACCCGGCGGCAGCCTCAGCATTACCTGGGCGGGCGATGGCGAACCAGTAAAAATGACCGGCCCCTGCAAAAAAGTATTCGAAGGACGTATTTATCTATGAGCGACACAGCCAGCAACCTTAAACAAGCACCAGAACAAGAGCAGGCAACACCACAACAGGTTGCCGATTACTTGATCAGCCATCCAGATTTTCTGGAAATTCACAGCTACCTGCTAACCGAGCTCACCGTTAAACATCAGTCCGGACAAAGCATTTCGCTAGTTGAGCGCCAGGTCTCGGCATTACGTCAGGAAAATCAGCAGCTAAAACAGCAGCTCAACACCTTGATCAACAATGCCAAACAAAACGATCAAATACTGGAAAAAACCAAGGCCTTAATTCTTGATCTAGTGGGCAGCAGCAGTCGCGACGAAGTTCAATCGCGTATTGAAAACGTACTGATTGATGACTTTGGTAGCAGTGCCTGTAAACTTTGGCTGCTCGGCGATGAAGCCCATGCGAACCAGCTGTCTTATCAGGAAAGCAAATCCGATCTGGCACGCTTTGCTAACAAAGACCACGCCTATTGCGGCCTGCTGCGCGAACAAGAGAAACAGCGACTGTTTGCCGAGCAGTCCGAGCAAGTCGGTTCAGCGGCTGTCTTACCGTTACGTAATAACAACAAGCTCATTGCATTACTCGCCATTGGCAATACTGATAAAAATTATTACCGCGAAAACATGAGCACATCACTGCTCGACTATATCGGCCAGGTAACCGCCACACTGCTAAGCAATTAATTAGCTGGCAATACCCAAACGCACTGATTTCCGCTAATCAGTGCGCTCATATAACAAATCCCATACACCGTGTCCTAAACGTCCACCACGGCGCTCAAACTTTGTCTCTGGGCGGTATTCCGGCTTTTCACTGTAGTGCGCATCACCTGCCTGATTTTTATAACCCGGCACACCTGCCATCAACTTAACGATAAATTCCGCATAATCCTGCCAATCGGTTGCGGCATGAAATATACCGTCATCGGCCAGCTTCTCTCTTACCAGCGCCATAAATTCAGGACGCACAATACGGCGCTTGTTGTGACGTCTTTTATGCCAGGGGTCTGGGAAAAACAGCTGTAAGCGGTGCAGGCTTAGCATTGGGATACACTGTTTTAACACCTCAATCGCGTCATCACAGTACACCCGCAAATTTTTCAATTCGTACTCCTCAGCCAAATGCAGCAAACGCCCCACACCCGGACGGTGCACTTCAATACCGATGAAATTAGTATCCGGCGCATCCCTGGCCATTTCTGCCAATGAATCACCCATGCCAAAACCCACTTCAGCCACGACGGGGGCATTGTTGCCAAAAACCACCTGCGGATCGATTAGACCGTCGACCAATTCCAATCCATAAATTGACCACAATTCGTTATAACCACGCTGCTGCGCTTCGGTCATACGACCAGCGCGAATCACAAAACTCTTAATCCGGCGTTTTTTATCTTCGTCGACTGTATCGTTGCTCATCTTGTTAACAAACCCTAGACCTTAACTGCTTTAAATTTAAATGCTGCACAGACCAGCAATAGCCAGCCCGCCATAAATGCCATTCCGCCAACCGGCGTTACTGGACCAAAGGCTTTAACCCCAGTCAGGGCCAGCGCGTACAAACTGCCACTGAACAATAGCATGCCAATCACAAAAAACAGGCCACTCCAATTCAACAGCTTTTGCCCCGGAAACAGCTGCGCCAGAATACCCACCATCAGTAATGCTAGCGCATGGTACATCTGATATTGCGCGCCGGTGTTAAAGGCGACAAGCAGGCTCCCATCAATCTGACCACGCAGGCCGTGCGCGCCAAAGGCACCGAGCATAACGGCCAGCAAACCTGCTAATGCGCCGATACCAATAAACACTTTAGCCATCTGCTCTTTTCCTGCTTGTTATGCCGTTAAAAATATCTGACCATAAAAAAGCCGCTGCTGGCATAATCCAGCAGCGGCTTATTGTTCTCAACGTGGCAACTAGGCTTGCATTGCCACTTTAATTTTCTTCATGGCGTTCTTTTCAAGCTGGCGAATACGCTCTGCAGAAACACCGTATTTATCGGCCAGATCATGCAATGTCGATTTTTGTTCTGACAACCAGCGTGCATTTAAAATATCCTTACTGCGCTCATCCAAATCTCGCATTGCAGCCATCAATGAATTGTTAGACTTTGTCTGCCAATCTTGATGTTCCAGCAGATCAACCGGATCCTGGCGCTTATCTTCAAGATAGTTGGCCGGGGCTTGATAAGCGCTGTCATCGTCATCATCCGCGCCCATATCAAACGGTGCATCATGTGCACTCAGACGACCTTCCATCTGACGAACAACCTTGGCATCGACGCCCAGATCTTCTGCAATAGCGTTGACTTCATCGTTATTCAGCCAGGCCAGACTTTTCTTGGCGCCACGCAGGTTAAAGAACAATTTACGCTGTGCTTTAGTGGTTGCGACTTTAACGATACGCCAGTTGCGTAAAATATATTCGTGAATTTCAGCTTTGATCCAATGCACTGCAAAGGATACCAGGCGTACGCCGCGTTCAGGATCAAAGCGTTTTACAGCTTTCATCAGACCCACGTTGCCTTCTTGAATCAGGTCGCCCTGAGGCAAACCATAACCGGAGTAGCTTTTAGCGATGTGCACCACAAAACGCAGGTGCGACATAATCAGTTGACGCGCAGCATCCAGATCTTCCTGGTAATACAAACGCTCAGCTAATTCCTTCTCCTGATCAACGGTCAATACAGGAATGCTAGACACATTAGTTACATAAGCAGCAAGATTCTGCCCAGGAACCATATTATCTATAGCAGCTAACAACTTCATAGAAACTCCGGTATAAAAACGGTTTGGGATATTAACACGCTGAATTAGAAGTGCCAACACTCAAAAAGTTCCTTTAATACCATTTAGTTATAAAGAGTAATTAGAAATATTCTTATCTTGGCTCAATTTTGCTCAAATGCCGCCCTACAGCCAGCCACGCACCCAGCAATCCGAGCAGCGAACTGAAGACCCAGAGCGACAAGGTTGTCAGAAAACCTAAGCCCGACAGACCAAAATCACCATCATAAGCGGCAACTAGTTCAGCAACCAAATCTGACAGCCAATAAATCACCACATTAACCAATAGCCAGGCCAGCAGACCGCCACCCAGTCCATACCAAATGCCTGTATACAAAAACGGACGGCGCACAAAAGCATCGGTAGCGCCCACCAATTTAATCACAACAATCTCGGCGCGCCGCGATTCGATAGCAAGTCGCACGGTATTACCCACCACCAATAGTACCGCCACCCCCAACAACAAGCCCAGCGTTAACGCCATGCGCTGACCCAGCGCCATAATACGGAACAACCGATCTACCCACTGCAAATCCAGTTGCGCCTGCTCAACATCCGGCAGCCCTTGCAACCTCGCCAACAGCTTTTGCGTGGACTGCAAATCACCACTCTTGGTATGCGGCGACACCACCACGACCGCAGGCAAGGGGTTTTCATTGAGATACTGCAGGGCATCACCAAAACCAGAGAACTCTTTAAACTCCTCCAGTGCCTCATCCGGCGAGATATATCGCACCTGCTGTACCGACTCCCAACCCTGTATGTGCTGTGCCAACTTGCGGCCCTGCTTATCATTAAGCTTTTGCTCAAGATAAACTGAAATCTGCGCCGCATCATCCCACTCCTGACTTAACTGCTGCGCGTTTTGTAGAAAAACGTACAAGCCGACGGGCAGTGTCAACGCAATGGCAATGACGAACCAAGTCATCAGACTGGAAAATGGCGCAGCCAACAGTCGCAACAGGCTTTCTTTAGCTACTTGTCGATGGTGATCAAAATAGCTTTTTAAACGCTGATTACGCGCAATCGCACCATGACTAGCGCCTTTTTCAACTTTTCTACGCTCTGGCTGATTTTTTGAATACTGCTGTTTTTGCTGACGACGATCCTTCTTTTGCCACATTTTAGAGCGCCCCATCACTCATCAGGCGACCCTGTTGCAGCGTCAAAATTCGGTGCTTCAACCGCGCAATCAATGATAAATCGTGAGTGGCGATCATCACCGTCACGCCCACCTGATTAAACTGCTCAAACAGGCGCATAATTTCTGCTGAAAGCTCCGGGTCAAGATTACCGGTTGGTTCATCTGCTAGCAGCAAAGCCGGTTTATTCACCACGGCACGGGCAATGCCCACGCGCTGCTGCTCACCACCGGACAGCGCCAGCGGCAGCAATTTTTCCTTACTGAGCAGACCAACCTTATCCAGCGCTGCACGCACACGACGGCCAATTTCTCGCGGTTGCGCGCCGGAAATAATCAACGGCAGGGCGACATTGTCATAGACACTGCGATCAAACAGCAACTGGTGATCCTGAAAAACCAGACCAATATTACGGCGGTAATAGGGGATTTTGCGTCTTTTTGTTTCACTCAGGTCACGCCCAGAAACCACCACCTTACCGCGGGTTGAACGTTCCATCAGCATAATCAGCTTCAACAGCGTACTTTTACCGGCGCCCGAGTGCCCCGTCAGAAAGGCCATTTCACCCTGCGCAACATGAAAGCTCAACTCGCTAAGCGCCTCGTAGCCATCCTCGTAGCGCTTAGTCACCTGTTCAAAATTAATCATTCAGACCGACACCTTTCCCGACAAAATCAACTATCCAGTTAGTCGAACAGCGCCTCAACAAACTCATCGGCATCGAAGGGGCGCAGGTCATCAATTTTCTCACCGACGCCAATAAAGCGAATTGGCAGGCCCAATTGCTTGGCAACGGCAAAAATAACGCCACCCTTGGCAGTACCATCCAACTTGGTCATGCTAATACCGGTCACACCAACAGCCTCATTAAACAGCGCCGCCTGGCTCAAGGCGTTTTGCCCGGTACCGGCATCAAGCACCAGCATCACTTCATGTGGCGCAGCCTCATCCAGCTTCGCCATCACACGTTTCACCTTGGTCAGCTCGGCCATCAGGTTATCTTTGTTCTGCAAACGACCCGCGGTATCGGCAATCAATACATCAACACCGCGCGCACGCGCCGACTCCACCGCATCAAAAATAACCGAAGCGCTGTCCGCACCGGTATGCTGAGCAATCACCGGTACGTCATTACGAGCACCCCATTCCTGCAACTGCTCAACAGCAGCGGCACGGAAGGTATCACCAGCCGCCAGCATGACACTGCGCCCTTCGCTTTGCAGCCGTTTGGCAAGCTTGCCAATAGTGGTAGTTTTGCCGGCGCCATTCACACCCACCATCAGAATCACATAGGGCTTATTGTCAGTAACCTGTAATGGCAAAGCGCAGGGTTTAATCAAATCACGCAGCTCCTGCTTGAGCGCGGCATAAAGCGCATCGGAATTCTTCAGTGCTTTGCGTTCCAGCTGCTCAGTCAGACTGTCGATGACATGACTAACGGCCTCAACACCCATGTCCGCCATCAGCAGCTGCTCTTCGATTTCCTCCAGCAGATCTTCATCAATGGCTTTTTTGCCCATCAACAGACCGCCGATGCCATCGCTAAAGCTTGATCGGGTACGACTCAGGCCCTGTTTTACACGAGCAAAAAAGGATTTTGACGGCTCTGGCTCTGGCTCTGGCTCTGGCTCTGGCTCTGGCTCTGGCTCTGGCTCTGGCTCTTCAGCTTGAACAGATTCAGCCACGACCTCAACCGAGGCTTCGACGGGCTCGATAACAACCTCA
>Ga0105356_10007452_pt1 | contig 10059 bp, 9 predicted proteins | sample GOMGulsemesocosm_3_FD_83502 | JGI IMG/M metagenome (GOLD analysis project Ga0105356, IMG submission 83502) | Methane-oxidizing microbial communities from mesocosms in the Gulf of Mexico - GOM9D Gulf of Mexico | ecosystem: Environmental > Aquatic > Marine > Cold seeps | place: Gulf of Mexico...
AAAGCTTGGAGAAAATTCCTTTCTTTTTCTTGCTTTTTTCTTTCTTTACAGGTTTGGTCTCGTCTTTGGAGCTGTTCTTTAATTTTTGCTCTTTAGTAGTTGATTTCTCTTTCTTTTTAAATAGTTTAGAGAAAACTCCTTTTTTCTTTGGTGTCTCTTCTGTATTTGTATTGAAAATGTCAAATTCGTCATCTTCTTTTATGGTTGACTTCTTTACTTTTGGTTTTTTCTTTTTTCTTTTTTTGAATTTAGAGAAAAATCCTTTTTTAATACTGTCATTGGCAATTGTGTCTTTTTTCTTTTTAGGATTGTAGTGATTTTTAATTTCTTTAGAAAGCAACTTATTTTTTTTAGGTTTTTTTATCTCTCTTTTTTTCTTACGAAATAAATTTGAGAAGAAGATGCCTGTTTTTTTTGGCAATTGAGAAAAAAACTGTCCTGTACTAATGGCGGCAACTACAATTGCTTCTTTAGTGCTTCTTGAGGCTCTTGTAAAGAAATTTGGTCTAAGTGAGTCTTTTACTTTTTCTTCTTTTGGAGGTTTTATTTCTATAAACTCATCCTTATGTCTGTCTAGCCTCCATGACAATCCTGTAGAAAAACCAACAAATAATTCGCCTGCTAAAGTCCCTGTTTTTACAGAACTATCAATTTGTAAATTTTCGTTTATTAAATAGGTAATACCAGAGCCAGTTTCAAAAGTCTTTTGGAACTTGGTGCTTATATTTCGTGCTTCTCCATAAATAGCCCAGCGATCGTTAATAGCATAAGTACTACTAATTATTAAAGTATATTCTGGGAATTTGGTACCAATTGCATCGTAGTAAAAATTCGAAACAATATTCCAATCAGAGTTCAATTCGTTTTGTAACAATACATTTAGTCCAAAATTATTCTGAATTGGTTTGGTAGGGGTTACTAAGTAGCGGGTGCCAACTGAAACAGAAGGAATAGCCCTAGACCAATTAAAGCCTGTTCTCTTTTTCCAACTTCGAATTTCTTTAGATTGGTTTTTAATTTTGTGATCATAGACTAAATACTTGGCTCCAACTCCAAAAACACCCAAAACACTATTAGGAATATTTAGTGTTTTCAATGAATTAATTTGACTCAATCCATATTCATAATTTATATTTAGTTCTAAGCGCTCATATTTTGTGCCGAAACGTAATGATTGAATATAACTATTAGAATGTATTGTTTTGTTTGAGAATAAATCTTTGTAATGCAGAAAATTTATACCGCCTTCAATTTGAAAGACATTGGTACCAATGCTATAAGGACTTACAGAGTTACCTGGTCTGTTAGAATTGATAATGTCTGTATATTGTGCATTGATTGTAGAAATGCAAAGCAGCAAGAAAAGAAGCCAGCTATTTTTGATCATTTGAAGGTGAAATAATTTTTTCAAATATAAGATTTTATCAATAGTAACGTTCCAGTTTCTATCAAATTGTTATTTTTGAATAAAATTTTATATTAGATTATGCAAGAAGCTGGATTATTAAACTTTTTTAGGACCATTGGGATTATTTTATTGGTGATTTATGGTCTAAAATTTATTGCCAAATATGTACTTCCTTTGCTGTTAAAAAGAGCCGTAAACAAAGCACAAAAAAGAGCACAGAACCAACAAAATAGTTATCAGAATACTGAGAAAAGAGCAAATGTAGGAGAAACGGTTATCGATAAAAAACCTGAAAAACCTTCTAAAGGTTCTAAAGGATCGGTAGGGGAATATGTTGATTTTGAAGAAGTAGATTAATTGACGATTTCACTTTGATAGTGAATTCGATATTTAGACAATGTTTAGTATCTTTGCAATCGATAAAAATTGCATTGAATATATAGGTAAGAATTATATTTTCAATCTTTCAAACATTCAATTTATATGTATAATATATTAAAAGGAAAAAGAGGTATTATTTTTGGGGCGCTAGATTCCAATTCTATTGCATGGAAAGTAGCTGAGCGTGCACATGAAGAAGGAGCAACATTTGTACTAACAAATGCACCTATTGCGATGAGGATGGGAACAATCAATCAATTGGCAGAGAAAACAGGGTCACAAGTAATTCCTGCTGATGCAACTTCCATGGAAGATTTGTCAAATTTGATTGACCAATCTGTGGAAATTTTGGGAGGAAAAATTGATTTCGTTCTGCATTCAATAGGGATGTCGTTAAACGTAAGAAAAGGGAAACATTATACAGATTCTAATTATGATTTTACACATAAGGGATTTGATATTTCAGCACTTTCTTTTCATAGAGTATTGAACTTATTGTATAATAAAAAAGCGATGAGTGAATGGGGATCTATTGTTGCATTGACCTATATGGCTGCGCAACGTGTATTTCCAGATTACAATGATATGGCTGATAATAAAGCATATTTAGAATCAATTGCTCGTAGTTTTGGATATTTCTTTGGAAGAGACCATAAAGTGCGTGTCAACACAATTTCTCAGTCTCCTACACCTACAACTGCGGGAAGTGGAGTGAAAGGATTTGATGGGTTCATTAGTTATGCAGAGGAGATGTCAGCTTTAGGAAATGCGACTGCTTTGGAATGTGCTGACTATACAATTTCATTATTTTCTGATTTGACTAGAAAAGTTACCATGCAGAATTTATTTCACGATGGAGGTTTTTCCAATATGGGAGTAAGTGATGGGGTTATGGAGAAGTTTATTAGTAAAGAATAAAAAAGGTATATGAATTGAGAGCGTTATGAAAATGCAAATTATTTCGATAGTTTGCATTTTTTATTTTGCGTAAGTTCATTCGAAAAGAAACAAAATAATCTAAGGTTTTAAGTATCTTTGAAATCTTTAGTCTTATTATGAACTTACAATTTTCCATAATTATTCCAGTTTACAATCGTCCAAATGAAGTGGATGAGTTGTTAGAAAGTTTAACGAAACAAACCCAATTACCTTTTGAGATTATTATTGTTGAAGACGGTTCTCCTAATACTTGTGGGCATATTGTAAATAAGTATGAGAAAGATTTAAATCTTCGCTATTTTCTTACTAAAAATCAAGGAGCAGGAAAAAGTAGGAATTATGGAATGCAAAAAGCTACTGGGAATTATTTTATTATTTTTGATTCTGATTGCTTGATTCCAAAACACTATTTGGAAACGGTTGCTCAGCAATTGAATAGTAGATATACAGATGCTTTTGGTGGGCCAGATGCTGCACATAGTAGTTTTACAACTATTCAGAAAGCAATCAATTATTCAATGACTTCTTTGTTTACTACTGGAGGAATCAGAGGTAAGAAAAAAAGTGTAGGGAAATTTCAACCAAGGAGTTTCAATTTAGGGATTTCAAAAGAGGCATTTTTAAAAACAAATGGTTTTTCCGACCTGAAGATAGGTGAAGATATTGATTTGACATTTCGATTATGGAATGATGGTTTTGAAAGTCAATTGATAGATAACGCATTTGTATATCACAAGCGTAGAACAAGTTTCGGGCAGTTTTATAAACAAACGTATGCTTTCGGGACAGCAAGACCTTTATTAAATAAAAGATATCCAGGAACAGCAAAAATCACCTATTGGTTTCCTAGTTTATTTTTATTGGGTTTTTTTGCGACATTAATTCTGTCTTTTACTGGGGTTTTTAGCTGCCTGTTATTTTATTTGTTTTATTCAGTTTTAATAGGAGTACATGCTACTATTATTAACAAAAACCTCCAAGTGGGGGTAGCAAGTATTTTTACTACATGGATTCAGTTTGCTGGTTATGGATTGGGGTTTTTAAAGTCAATTTTGTAGAAAGTCAAATTTAAAACCAATATATACCATTAAAAATGCAGGTAATAAAATTAGAATAAAGTAACAGTCAACTCCTATAGAGAGTTTTCTAACTTCATTAAATCATACATTTTTAATTTGATGTTTTTCATTTCTTTTTCTTTTCTTCTTATAGATAAGAAGATAGCTATGATGTATATTGCCCAAAGTAAAAGATATAATGACCCAAGTAGTATTATAAAATCGGTACTATTTCCGAAAAATTTATTGTAAGTATTCTCAAGTTGATTGAAGAAAGCCAATAATAGAAGAATAGAAATAGCCAAATAATAAGGCAAAGCTTTTTTCTTTCTAGAAATACTTTTTTTCATTTTAGAAAGTAAGTTTTCATATCTTTCTATTTGTTCCGTTTTCAATATTTTCCCCATAAATTTTGATTCTTTTTCAGTAAAATAATACAATCACTTATGTAACAATTTTAACAAGAATAGCTATATGGGTAGGTACTAGTTATCTTTTGAAAAAAATTGTAAAGACTGTTAATTTTGATAAATATACTGTTTTTTTACTTTATATAAAAGATAGTTAACTGATGAATAGTTTCATTTTAAATATATTGTAAAATACTATTTGTAAAGTGTTGTAATTCAGTGTTTTTATTTAGTCTTATTACATTTGTATGTACATAAGACTATTGGGAAAATATCAAAAAAAATATCTTCCTGTATTTTAGTTGTTTAGGGTGTGTTTTTGTGTTTTCTTAACAAGATGAATCATTGCAGTGTGTCAAAATCAATAATAAATAATGTTTCTTTTTCTTTTTTCATCCTATAAATTTCTCTAGCAAATTTTTCTAGTTTTTTAGGATCTTTCAAAGCATCTATCATTTTTTTGTTTTGTTCAATTTCCTTTTCGTAGAATTCAATAGAATTTTTAAGTTCTTCAATTTCTTTATTGAATTTTCTATGGTTTAAGTAGGAATTTTCATCAAAAAACAACATCCAAATTGAAAACACAATAAAGATCAATAAATATCTGTTCGTACATATTTTGAAAAAACGATTGTTTTGAAGTTTTTTTAAAATGTTCATTGAGTTTTTCTATAATTTTTGTCTGATAATTAGCTTTAAAACATCTAAAGCTTTTATATTTGGAATGCTATTGGGAATAATTAAATCTGCAAATATTTTAGTTGGTTTGATAAATAAATTATGCATAGGTTTTAATGTCGAATTATACCTTTCTGTAACTTCTAATAAATCTCTACCTCGTTCTTTAGTATCTCTATTTATTCTTCTAATCAAGCGCTCATCTGCTGGAACATCTATAAAAATTTTTAGGTCAAACAAATCTAATAATCTTTTGTCATAAAAAATCAAAATACCTTCAACAATTATTATTTTTTTTGGTTGTATTGATTCAATTTCAGAGGTTCTATTGTGTTGAATAAAAGAATAGGTAGGTTGTTTAATCACTTTGCCGTCTTTTAATGCTTGCACATGATTTACAAGAAGATTAAAATCAATAGCATCTGGATGATCAAAGTTTATAGATTTTCTTTCCTCCAAGTTTAAAGAATCTGTTTTATTATAATAGGAGTCTTGAGAAATTACGATTATTTCTTTTTTAGGAAAAGAATTAATGATGTTGTTTACAAGTGTTGTTTTTCCACTTCCTGTACCTCCTGTAATGCCTATAATGAACATGCTTTTTTCTTTTTGAAATCTACAAAAAATAAGCGCCCTTACAAATGAATTGAAAGGGCGCTTATATAAATTTATTTTTTATATTCTATAAGCCAAAAGCTTCTTTTACTTTGCTTACATAATCTAATTTTTCCCATGTAAAAGTTTCTACTTCCTTTATAACAACTTCTCCACTCGGAGATTCATAACGAACTGTTTTGGTTTCAGGAGTTCTTCCCATATGTCCATAAGCAGCCGTTTCAAGATAAATAGGGTTTCTTAATTTTAAGCGTTCTTCGATTGCAATAGGCCTCATGTCAAAAATAGTACTAATTTTTTCTGCTATTTCTCCATCAGATAAATCAATTTTGGAGGTCCCATAAGTGTCTACGAAAATCCCCATTGGTTCAACAACTCCGATTGCATAAGAAACTTGAACTAAAAGTTCATCAGCAATACCAGCTGCTACTAAATTTTTAGCAATATGACGCGTAGCATAAGCAGCAGATCTATCAACTTTACTAGGGTCTTTTCCGCTAAAAGCACCTCCACCATGTGCTCCTTTACCACCATAAGTATCTACAATTATTTTTCTACCAGTCAAGCCGGTATCTCCATGAGGACCACCAATTACAAATTTACCAGTTGGGTTGATATGGTATTTGATATCGTCTCCAAACAAAGCTTGTATTTCTGGATTTAATTTGGCCAATACACGAGGTATTAGTATCGAAATAATATCAGATTTTATTTTTGCCAGCATTCTAGTGTCATCGGTGTCGAACTCATCATGTTGTGTTGAGATTACGATAGCTTCAATACGTTGTGGTTTGTTTTTATCGGAATATTCAATTGTAACCTGACTTTTTGCATCTGGACGTAGATATGGTATGTCTTTTTCTTCTCTACGTAACAAGGCCAATTCAATCAACAAACGATGAGAGATTTCTAAAGCCAGCGGCATAAAGTTCTCAGTTTCATTTGTTGCATATCCAAACATCATTCCTTGATCTCCTGCTCCCTGTTCTTCTTTTGTGTCTCTGTCTACACCACGATTGATGTCATCTGATTGTTCATGAATAGCAGACAATACACCACAAGAATTGCCGTCAAATTGATATTCACCTTTTGTGTATCCAATTTTATTAATAGTTTCTCTTGCTATTTTTTGTACGTCTAGATACGTTTTTGATTTTACTTCCCCTGCTAAAATAACCTGACCTGTAGTTACTAAAGTTTCACAAGCAACTTTTGATTGTGGGTCAAAAGCCATAAAATTATCAATAAGTGCGTCAGATATTTGATCAGCAACTTTGTCTGGATGTCCTTCCGAAACAGATTCGGATGTAAATAAATATGCCATTTTTTATATTTTTTCTATTTGTCGAAAAGAATTAAAATAATTACCAGAGTAGCTAAAGAGTAGTTTGAAAAACCTGCTTTAGCACTTTTTTTATGAGGTGGCAATCAGTCAAATCTTTCCTCTATTATATTCTAGGTGCGAAATTATAAAAAAGAAATGAATTTTTGGAGTTTATAAAAATGTTTCTACATTTGTAAGGATAGAAAATTTTGTTAAAAAAAATTATCATCTATTTAGATAAAAACGGAATGAACTTTAATTTATAGCCTCTGTATTATTTCAAGAGGCTTTTTTAAGTCAAAAAAATGAATTGTTAATTATAAATAAAAAACTATTATGAGTACTCAAAAATTTTCGACCCAAGCTTTGCATGCAGGTCATGATACTACACAAACCTCAGGGACACGAGCAGTGCCAATTTACCAAACATCTTCTTACGTTTTTGACAATACAGAACATGCTGCAAATTTATTTTCTTTGGCAGAATTGGGCTTTATTTATACAAGGTTAAACAATCCTACGAATGATATTTTGCAAAAACGTTTGGCTGCTATTGAAGGAGGTATTGGCGCAGTGGTTTTTGCATCTGGAGCATCGGCTATTTCAACAGGTTTGATGACGTTATTAAAAGCAGGAGATCATATAGTAGCTTCTAGTAGTTTGTATGGTGGAACTTATAATTTATTAAATGTAACTTTACCTAGATTAGGAATCACAACTACTTTTGTGGATGCTTCTAATCCCGAAAACTTTAAAGAAGCTGTTCAAGACAATACAAGAGCGTTTTTTGTTGAATCACTGGGGAATCCGAAGTTAGACGTTTTGGATTTGGATGCTATTTCCGTGCATTCTAAAGCAGCAGGTGTTCCGTTTATAGTAGATAACACAGTTGCAACACCTGGGTTATTAAATCCTATCAAACATGGTGCAAATATTGTAATTCATTCTTTAACAAAATATATTGGTGGACAAGGAAATTCAATTGGAGGAGCAATTATTGATGCCGGTACTTTTGATTGGACAAATGGAAAATTCCCTGAGTTTACAGAACCATCAGCAGGATATCACGGTTTGGTGTACAGTGAAGCTTTAGGAGCAGCAGCATACACTTTTAAATTAATATTAGAAGGATTGCGTGATTTTGGAGGTGCTTTAAGTCCGTTTAATGCATTTCAAATTATTCAAGGCTTAGAGACTTTGCCATTGAGAATTAAGCAACACAGTCAAAATGCTTTAGAATTGGCACAGTGGTTAGAAACAAAAGAAGAGGTGGAATGGGTGAATTATCCAGGTCTAGAAAGTAGCGTACACCATGCAATGGCAATAAAATATTTACCAAAAGGACAAAGTGGAATTGTAACCTTTGGAGTAAAGGGAGGTTTTGAATCCGCAAAAACTGTTACAGATGCTACAGAAGTATTTTCATTACTGGCTAATATAGGAGATACAAAGTCTTTGATTATCCATCCTGCGAGTACAACACATCAGCAATTAACTGTAGAACAACAAGCAGATGCAGGAGTTACTCAAGATTTAATTCGTTTATCAGTAGGTCTTGAAGATATTGAAGATTTAAAGGCTGATTTAGAAAAAGCTTTCCAAGCTTTGTAAAGTTGGAAAAGGATTTTAAAAATCTGAAATTCAATAGAATGAATGCTATAAAATCAAAGTGTTTTGATCTGCATTTTATTTTGAATTTCAGATTTTTGTTTTTTTGTAAACATTAAGCTTGTAAGTAAATAAATAATTCATACTTTTGCATCTCAGTTCATATACTTATTGAATATTGTTATCAAGAAAGGCAGAGGGATTAGACCCAATGAAGCCTTAGCAACCCTTTATTTTATAAAGAAGGTGCTAAATTCTACTTAGAGTTAAAAGAACTCTGGATAGATAACCAAGGGATCATTTTATATCCACACACCTTTTTTTTACAATTATTATAGTATGTCTAGCAATAATAAAGACGAATAACCCTAAACATTTAGTTTTTGGTTTGCAGTTAAATGTTTAAAAGTTTAAAAGGTTCAACAAATTGGATACGAGTTTAAAATATCATTCTATTGAAAATTTCATCACAGATACTGGTGTGGTTTATGACGAAATAGAACTCTCATACGAGTTGTTTGGTCAAAAGTTGCATACAGCTCCTATTGTATTGGTAAATCATGCATTGACTGGGAATTCAGATATAGCAAGTCTACATGCTGGTTGGTGGAATGGTATCGTGTCTGATGGAAACCTTATAGATACAACCAAATATACTGTGATTGGTTTTAATATTCCCGGAAATGGCTATGATAAGAAACCAAGAAATTTAATTGAAAATTACAAGGATTTTACTGCAAGAGATATTGCTCGTTTGTTTGGGACTGCTTTATTAAAGTTAGAAGTAGAAAAGTTACATGCAATAATTGGAGGTTCACTTGGAGGAGGAATAGCATGGGAAATGGCAGTGTTGTTTCCTGATTTAGCTACATATTTAATAGCAATAGCTTCAGATTGGAAAGCTGCTGATTGGATTTTAGCACATAACAAAGTGCAAGAGCAAATATTACTAAATTCTAGAAAACCAGTTCATGATGCACGGATGATGGCCATGTTATTTTATAGAACTGCCGCATCTTTTAGAGAGAAATTTAACAGATCTATAAATGATGATTTGGGAATTTCGAATGTAGAAAGCTGGTTATTACATCACGGTTTTAAATTGGAAAATCGATTTGATTTGAAATCTTATAAAATGGTGAATCATTTATTAAGTACTTTAGATATTACTAGAGATAGAGGTAGTTTTGAAGAAGTATCACTTTTGATAAAATCTACAATCATACAAATTGGAATCGATTCTGATTTCTTTTTTGTTCCTGATGAAAATAGAAATACTCAAAAAGTTTTGGATACATTGGAAATTAAAAATGTATACAAAGAAATTGAATCCATTCATGGTCACGATGGGTTTTTAGTAGAAAACGAACAATTAAAAGAATTATTAAAAGATTTTTTTTAAAAAAACATGTGGTTCAGATTAAAAATCTTTACAACGATTGATAAGAAAAGTAAAAGCTTGTAAAATGAAAGTATTAAAATTTGGAGGAAAATCATTGGCAAACGGAAAAGGTTTGGAAAGTGTTTTGGATATTATAAAATCTAAAATAGCCAATAAGGATTCGATTGTAGTTACATTATCTGCAAGAGGAATTACAACAAACGATTTAGAGCGCCTTTTGGATAAAGCAAAAAAAG
>Ga0105356_10007454_pt1 | contig 10057 bp, 7 predicted proteins | sample GOMGulsemesocosm_3_FD_83502 | JGI IMG/M metagenome (GOLD analysis project Ga0105356, IMG submission 83502) | Methane-oxidizing microbial communities from mesocosms in the Gulf of Mexico - GOM9D Gulf of Mexico | ecosystem: Environmental > Aquatic > Marine > Cold seeps | place: Gulf of Mexico...
GTCCATCAAGCCAGGCAAGCCCTTGCCTTTGGGCGTTTTCATGTGTGTCACTTCTTTGGTTTGCCCGGCAACCCTGTGTCTAGCGCAGTGACCTTTAAATTATTGGCCGTTGCCGCGCTGCAAAAAATGTCGGGGCAAGCCCCCAGATCAGCAGTGAAGATAAAAGCCATTGCGGCGGGGGAGTTTAAGAAGCGCGCAGGTCGCCAGGACTTTCAGCGTGGCATATTGTCTGAAGACGAGCAGGGCAGGCTGACTGTTGTGCCAGCCAGTGGGCAGGGTTCGCATCAGTTGTTTGCCTTGGCTAATGCGGATGCGCTGGTATGCCTGCCCAAGCAGAGCTCAGGGGTGGTTGCGGGGGAGCTTGTTGAGGTATGGTTGCTGTAGCATGCACTAATTTGAAACTATTGTGCTTATGCAGGGCAAAAGCAGAGGAAGGCAATGCAGCCAACCTATTGAAGAAGCCTGTTTGTCATACGTTTAATCGGGAAAATAAAGCATTGGCATAGAATTTGCTTTATTGAGCTCAAGTTCAATTTCATGAGTATGGATATGTCAGCAGATAAATTTAGCGTTTTCAATTTTTCAGACCCTAAAACTAAAATCCTACACTATTCGTGGTTAGCCTTTTTTATTACATTCTTCATGTGGTTCTGTCATGCCTCGTTGATGCCTTATATAAAGGAAACCTTTTTACTTAGCGACGCTCAGGCCAAGGCCCTGTTGTTCTTAAACGTTGCTCTGACCATTCCTGCACGTATCTTTACCGGCGCCCTAGTGGACAAGTTTGGCCCCCGCGTAATGTACAGCTTATTGTTGGCGGTATCTGGTGTGCTGTGCCTGGGTTTTGCTGCGGCACAAACTTACGAACAGTTAGCAGCAGCACGCTTCTTGTTGGGCTTTACGGGGGCGGGCTTTGTGATTGGTATTCGCCTCGTGACCGAGTGGTACCCCGTTAAGCAGGCGGGCTCGGCGCAGGGTATTTATGGTGGCTGGGGTAACTTTGGTGCGGCCATCGCTAACTTTACGTTGCCTGCAATGGCCGTTGCTTTTGCTGCGGTGATGACCGATGGTTGGCGTGGAGCAGTAGCTGTCGCCGGTATCGTATCTATGCTGTACGCCGGCGTGTTTTACGCCAAAGTACGCAATACCCCTAAGGGCTCTACTTACTTCTCACCGAAAAAATTAGGCCCAATGGAAGTAACTAGCTTCGGAGACTTTATTCTTTACGCGATTATGTCGGCGCCGATTACCCTGGCTATTGCGATCATCTTCTGGCGCTTGTCCCCTGCGGGTGTTGCGCTGTTATCTGATACCGCGACTTATGCGATTTGGGTAGGCTTGGCGATATGGTATGTCTGGCAGGTGGTTAGTATTTATCGCACCAATGCGGATAGCCTGAAAGAGGGTGTTCCAGAGCTGCATCGCTATAAGTTTAAGCAAGTAGCGATGCTGGATCTAGCTTATATGGTGACCTTTGGTTCTGAGGTGGCGGTTGTTTCTATGTTGCCTTTAATGTTCACCGCCTCCGATTACGCCTTCTCTCCAGGTAAAGCGGCGTTGTTGGCGGGCTTCTTTATGGCCATGAACCTCGTTGCTAGGCCGGGCGGTGGTATTTTGTCGGATAAAATTGGCCGCAAGAAAACCTTGCTACTGACTGTGTTTATGTCTGCGGTTGGTTATGGCGGCATGGCCTTTATCACTCCCGAGTGGAGCTTTGCGGCAATTGTGGTTGTTGTGGTGTTCTGTTCTTTCTTTGTGCAAGCGGGGGCGGGGGCAACCTTTGGTGTGGTGCCGACGATTAAGCGTCGCTTGACGGGACAGATTGCCGGCATGACCGGTGCCTACGGAAATGTTGGGGCGGCTAGTTTCTTATTGGTTAACTCTTTCTATAGCCCCTCCATATTCTTTAGCGTGATTGCTGTGTCTTGCTTGATTGTGGGTATACTGCTTATTGCGTTCTTGGAAGAGCCCAAGGGACAGATTGCCGAGACATTGCCGGATGGATCGGTACAGCTGATTGATGTTAGTTAAATTGGCTCGTGTCATACTGAGCGAGCGCTAGCGTAGTCGAAGTATCTGGTTAACTGAAATATCGGTTTATAAGATCTTTTGGCTTCACTTCGTTTCGCTCAAGATGACAGGTTTCATTAAGTAAAAAAATCTATGCAAATCCCCACACATTTACACGCCCAATTAAAGCTCAGTGCCACTCAGCAAACCGATGCGGGTGTGGTGAAGGAGGACAATGAAGATTGCATGGGGATCGCTATCCCCGAGGGCAACGAGTTAGCCATGAAGGGCGCCGTAGCGGTGATCGCGGATGGGGTGAGCACGGCGGAGGCGGGCAAGGAGGCCAGCGAGACCTGCGTGCAAAACTTCATTTCAGATTATTACAGTACTCCAGACTCTTGGTCGGTGGCCACGGCAGGACAGAAAATACTCACCGCACTGAACCGCTGGCTGTACGGTCAAGGCCAGCACTATATAGAAGCGCACAAGGGCTATATCAGCACCCTATCCGCATTAATTCTAAAGTCGAATACTGCCTATATTTTCCACATTGGTGATAGCCGTGTTTATCGTTTGCGCGACGGCGATTTAGAGCAGTTGACCAATGATCACTGCGCACGTATATCCGGCCAGCATGCCTATTTGACTCGGGCCATGGGTATGGATGTGCGCTTGGAAGTGGATTTTCGCCGTTTGGAGGTCAAGGCGGGGGATTTGTTTTTCCTCAGTACTGACGGCATACACGATTTCATCAAACGCCGTGAGCTAGAGCAGTGTTTACGAAAGGTGGCGAATAAGGAACTCACTCAGCAGGACGCCTGCCAGCAGCTGATTGACGATGCCAAGGCGAATGAAAGTAAAGACAACTTAACCTGCCAATTTGTCTTGGTGGAGGAACTGCCCGAGCAGGGCTTGGATGAAGCCTGCCAAAGCCTTAGTCAGCTGCCTTTCCCTCCTGATTTAGCCCCAGGGCAAAAAATAGGTGGCTATGAAATAGAGTCTTTGATTCACGCCAGCGCTCGCAGTCAGCTGTATAAAGTTAGCGACGTCGTAACGGGGGAGCTGTTTGCCATGAAGACACCCTCGGCTAACTATGAAGATGACCCAGCCTATATTGAGCGTTTTGTTATGGAACCCTGGATTGGTTTGCGTATGGATAACGCCCATGTCGTTAAAGTTATAGAGCCGGTGCAGACGCCACAGTTTTTATACTATTTGACCGAGTATGTAGACGGGCAAACCTTAGGTCAGTGGATCGCGGAAAACCCCAAGCCCGATGTGAATCGTGTGATTGAGCTAACCGAGCAAATTGTTAAGGGCTTGCGCGCTTTTCATCGCAGGGAAGTACTGCATCAAGATTTGAAGCCCGACAATATCGTTATTGCTGCAGATGGTCAGGTGAAGATCATCGACTTTGGTTCCAGTTATGTGATGGGGGTGCACGAGATCAGTTCTCCCATTCTGCGCGACGCTATACTCGGCACGGCGGATTATTCTGCCCCTGAGTTACTATTGCAAGAAAAGGCTGACTTCAATGCGGATCAGTTTTCATTGGCTAGCATCGTCTATGAAATGCTGACTGGCCGTTTACCCTATGGGCAGAGCTTTGAGGGGGTTACACGCAAAAGTGATTTAAGGAAGCTGAGTTACAGCCCGTCCTATCACCATAACGTGCATGTGCCAATATGGTTGGATGCGACCTTGCGCAAGGCACTCAACTTTAATCCTCGGCTTCGTTACGATGCGCTATCAGAGTTTATTTTTGACCTGTATCACCCAAATCCCAAGTTTCTCAGCAAGAAGCATATTCCCTTGATCAAGAAAAACCCTCTGCTCTTTTGGCAGGGCTTGAGCGGGGCGTTAGTCGTGAGTCAGTTAGTTATTTTATTCTTATGGCTTAACTCCTAGTTTTTTATTTTCGGTAGGCAACGGCGTCTCCAGTATTTATCGAGAGGTATTACCGTGCGTAAAATAATTATCACAACCATCATTGGTTTAACCCCTATCGTCAGCCAGTCGGTAACGCTAACTGAAGCGCTAATGTCTGGTCAGGCATCGGCAGATGTACGGCTCAGGTATGAGAGTGTGAAGCAGGATAACACCCAGCAAGATGCAAACGCGCTAACGGTGCGTTCACGTTTGAATTACAGCACGGGTGTTTTTCACAGTTTCTCTGCAACCGTGGAAATGGAAGATAGCCGCTCCGCAGGTGTGAATGATTATAATGATACAGTCAATGGTAATAAGTCAGTTTACTCTGTGATTGCAGACCCAGAAACGACGGAGCTAGATCAGACCTTTATCCAGTACAAGGAAAACAACTTCAAGGTCAAACTAGGGCGGCAGCTATTAGCCCTAGATACACAGCGCTTTGTTGGCCATGTGGGCTGGCGGCAGGATAGACAGGTGTTTGATGGGCTGTCATTGAATTACCAACCTAAAGACAAGCTGTCTTTAAATTATGCCTATATTAAAAAGCGCAACCGTATTTTTGCCGAGCTAAAAGACCTGTTTTCAAAAGACCACTTATTTAATGCTAGCTATGATACCGCATTGGGTAAGGTTACTGGTTATGGGTATTTTTTAGAGCTGGATAATAATACGGATAACTCCTTGGACACAGTAGGGCTTAGTTTTAAAGGCGCTAAAAAATTAGGCGATACGAAGTGGTTGTATAGTGCCGAATGGGCGACGCAAGATGCTGCTAAGCACGAAGCGGACTATAGCTTACTGGAAGCGGGTCTTGTCGTTTCAGCGGTTACTATAAAGCTGGGTTACGAGGTGCTCGGCTCCGACAGCGGTCAGTATGGCTTCTCTACACCGTTAGCAACCCTGCATAAATTTAATGGTTGGAGTGACCAGTTTCTAGCCACGCCTGTACAGGGTTTAGAAGATCGCTATCTCTCTCTGTCTGGCAAGCTTGCTGGGGGTAAATGGGTCGTGGTCTACCACGATTTTTCTGCTGAGAAATCGTCGGCCAGCATTGATGACTTCGGTAGTGAGATAAACCTGTTGTATGCGAAGACGTTTGCCAAGCATTATTCTACGGGTATTAAGTATGCGCGTTACTCAGCGGGTGATGTGGTAGCGGGGAAGGTTGATACGGATAAGCTTTGGGTTTGGGCGGGTTTGAGTTTTTAAGTGGAAGTGTGCGGGTAGGCTGTTTTTGGCCTATCCGCATAGTAAATCAAAATCATGATTTATTAGTTTTATATACTGAGGATAGCCATAGTCAGTTTTATATGACACTACTACGGCGCTTTCTAAAACATTCACGCTGAATGCAGAATGCCAATAAACTTGTTTGGGTTCGAATGTTATAAATGATGCCGACCACTCATTATTGTTGGATTTAAGCCAAGCAACTATTTTTGTGTATTCAGGGTTCTTGCCCCCAATCTTCTTGCCACAATATGTAAACTCATTTGGTATGAGTTTAGTATTAATAGACTGCTCTCGAAACACGTACGAGTAAATTGCGGAGGCAGTTACTAATAATATGACGGTAATGCAGACTAGAACTTTTAAGGTTTTTTTCATGGTTGCTCAATAGCTAGTAGGCTGTACTATATTTTTGTAGCTGTGCTTGACTAGGGTTAATGCGGATAGTCCCAAAACAGCCTATCCGCATAGCAGCTGAATTACTTATCAGCCCACTTAATCTGAAACTCAATTTCCTGCTCTCCATCAGCACGCTCGTGCTCGATGTTGTATGTCGCACGTACGGGTACATAAATGCGCTCGCCAGCTATTTGAATTTCAAATTGCTCGCCGTTTTCCAGGTCGTCGGCTAGGCGGCGTAGCTTGGCGATGAATTCCTTGGTGGGGTAGGTTTTTTCTATATCGCGTTCTGTGCTCATGCTTATATTCCTTGTTGATTATTGACGAGACGTATTTTAATTAGGGCAGTGCTTATGGCAAGGTTATTTGATTACTATATTTCCAAAACTCGCCCTAAAATCCTTAGGCCTGCGCGCCAGCTGCCCACACATCCGCAGTGCCGCAGCGCGATAAATCAAGGCGATATCTCCCTCCGGGTCGCTGGCCACAATGGGTTTGCCCCGGTCTGCCTGCTGGCGGATATTGATATCTAGGGGCAGGCTGGCAAGTAGCAGCGATCCACTTTTCTCTGCCATGCTTTGTGCACCACCTTCGCCAAAGATATGCTCCTCATGCCCGCACTGGGTGCAAATATGCGTGCTCATGTTTTCGATGATGCCCAATACTGGTACATTGACTTCTTCAAACATCTTCAAGCCGCGCTGTGCATCCATCAGGGCAATGTCTTGGGGGGTGGTGACGATTACCGCGCCGGAAATAGGGATTTTTTGCGACATGGTCAGCTGGATGTCGCCGGTGCCCGGGGGCAGGTCAATTAATAAATAGTCTAGCTCGCGCCACTGGGTTTCATTTAATAGCTGCTCCAGGGCGCTGGATACCATGGGGCCTCGCCAGATCATCGGCTGCTCTTGGTTAACCAGTACGGCCATGCTGTTGACCTTTAGGCCATAGGACTCTAATGGCTCCATGGTTTGGCCGTCGCGGGTGTCGGGGCGGCCTTTTAGGTCCAGCATCATCCCTTGGCTGGGGCCGTAGATGTCTGCATCTAGGATACCCACGCTGGCGCCTTCGGCTTGCAGGGCTAGGGCGAGGTTGACGGTCGTGGTAGATTTTCCCACACCACCCTTGCCGGAGGCCACGGCAATAATGTTTTTGACTTGCTTGTGCGGCTTTAACTGGGCATTGCTGCTCTGTACCTTGTGCACGGCGATATGCTTTTGAATGTTTATTTTTAACTGAATAGAAGGGTGGTGTGTTGCTAATAGCTCGCGTAGCTCCATCTCTATATGTGTCGCCAGGCTGTGACAGGGCATGTCGATGTGTAATAGGAGTTGTAACTGGCCATTGTCGAGTAGTTCACAGGCCTTGATGGCTTTGGCTTCCTGCAGGCTTAAGCCCATAAAAGGGATTTGATAGTGGGCTAGACTATTTTTAATCTTCTCAATCATGCCGTGATTGTACTATATCAGTAGCCGTATAATCTCATTTATGGGCTCAGTGTTAGCGCTGTTGAAAAATAAACCCAAAACAAGGAAAATATCGGCACAGTTTTTGCTAAATGCCTAGGTATCCGTACAAAGTGGTGCCTACAATGCAAAATAATCGAATTCTTTTTATTGACGAAACCTCTACCGATGCCGCGGTAGCCCAAGGTCTAATTGAAGCTGGCTACGTGCTGGCGGGCTGCCACGGCAGCAAGGATAGGCTGAAAGCTAAGTTACTGGCCTCCAAGCCCGACTTGTTGGTGTTGTGTGTTAAAACCCCTTCCGAAGGTTTGTTAGCAGAACTGCAAAGCGTGAGTGGAATTAAGGCGTTACCGATTGTTTTGTTTGTCGAAAGCTCGGACGCCACATGGATGAACAAGGCTGTGGCTGCAGGCGTAAGCTCTTATATTTACAAGGGTTTAGAGCCTATCCGCATACCGGCCATCCTAGAAATGGCCAAGCTGCGTTTTGCTCAGGTGAGCGCTCTTAAGCTGGAGTTGCAGGAAGCACAGGATAAGTTGAAAAGCCGAGTGTTGGTGGATAGGGCCAAGGGCATGTTAATGGAGTATCAGAAGATTACCGAGCAACAAGCCTATCGTGCGCTACAAAAAACGGCGATGGATCAAGCGACGACTATCGTTGATATTGCCCGCCAAACTATTACGGTACTGAGTAATATGCATTCTAAGCCTCTTTCAGCAGTAGCGGGATAGCGGTGTGTCATTTCGGTGCAGGCGCTGCTCAATAGCGCACTGCTGATGTTCGCAAGCGCTTGAACACGTGAATTTCTAGGTTGGCACGGTAAGTGCAGTAGACCAATTATATAAATACATGCTCTTCCCATAGGGGAGGGCGAATACAAGCAGTGAGAGATAAGATTATGAGCAAGCAAAAGTTAATCGTTATTGGAAATGGCATGGTTGGCCATAACTTCTTAGAGAAGTTAGTTGATGCGGATGGTCTGAGCCAGTACGACGTTACCGTATTCTGTGAAGAACCGCGCCCTGCTTATGATCGTGTACACCTCAGTGAGTATTTTGGCGGCCGCACGGCGGAAGAGTTGTCGATGGTGAAGGGCGACTTCTTTAACGAGAACGGCATTAAGCTTCACTTAAATGATCGCGCTGCAAAAATTGATCGCGGCAGTAAGACCGTGGTGTCAGAGCAGGGTGTAGAGCTGGCCTATGACAAGGTAGTTATCGCCTCTGGTTCTTACCCCTTTGTTCCCCCGGTTCCCGGCCATGACCGCGATAACTGCTTGGTCTACCGTACCATCGAAGACTTGGAAGCGATCACTGCTGCCGGCAAATCTGGCAAGGTGGGTGTTGTTGTGGGCGGTGGTCTACTAGGCCTTGAAGCGGCTAATGCATTGAAGCAGATGGGCATGGAAACCCACGTGGTTGAGTTTGCTCCACGCCTGATGATGGTTCAGGTTGACCCAGAAGGCGGCGCGATGTTGCGCAAGAAGATCGAAGATCTTGGTGTGAAAGTTCACACTTCTAAGAATACTAAGAACATTGGCGACGGCGATGAGCATTTCCACAAGATGGAATTTGCCGACGGCGAAGAGCTAGAGACCGATGTGATCTTGTTCTCTGCAGGTATACGTCCTCGTGACGATATCGCTAAGGACTCGGGTCTACTATTAGGTGAGCGCGGCGGTATCGTGATCGACAACGATTGCATGACCTCGGATCAAGATATTTACGCTATTGGTGAGTGTGCCCTGTGGGATAACCGTATCTTTGGCTTGGTAGCTCCTGGCTACCAGATGGCCAAGGTTACCGTTGATAAGCTACTTGGTGAAGAGAATAGCTTTGAAGGTGCGGACATGAGCACCAAGTTGAAGTTGATGGGTGTGGACGTAGCCAGTATTGGGGACGCACACGCCAATACGCCTGGCGCACGCATTTACCAGTATACCGATGGCGTGGAAGAAATTTATAAGCGCATCGTGGTGTCTGATGATGGTAAGAAATTGCTGGGTGCGGTATTGATTGGCGATGCGGCTGACTACGGCAATTTACTACAGGTTTTCTTGAATGACATCGAATTACCTGAACACCCCGATAGCTTGATTCTACCTGTGCGCGACGGCTCTGGCGGCGGTGGCATCGGCGTTGACTCTCTACCTGATGGCGCGCAGATTTGTTCTTGCCACGATGTCAGCAAGGGCAACATCATTCAGGCTATGGACGGTGGCGCTTGCACCATGGGGGATCTGCGTGGCTGCACCAAGGCGGCGACGGGCTGTGGTGGTTGTACAGCACTGGTTAAGCAGGTACTCGACTCTGAGTTAGGTAAGCGCGGCGTAGAAGTCAATACCGATATCTGTGAGCACTTTGCCCACACCCGCCAAGAGCTGTATCACATTGTGCGTGCAGGCGAGATTAAGACCTTTAAGAGCTTGATTGAAAAGCACGGTAAAGGCAGTGGCTGTGAAATTTGTAAGCCGGCAGTAGCGAATATTCTGGCCTCTTGTTGGAATGAGCACGTTTTAGAGCCAATGCATGTTGGTCTGCAGGATACTAATGATACCTTCATGGGTAATATGCAGAAGGACGGCACTTACTCGGTAGTACCACGTATTGCCGGTGGTGAAATCACCCCTAGCAAGCTGATCGTACTAGGTGAGGTGGCGAAGGACTATGGTCTGTATACCAAGATCACTGGTGGACAGCGTGTTGATTTATTTGGCGCACGCTTAGAGCAGCTACCTCCCATCTGGAAGCGTTTGGTGGATGCTGGCTTCGAGACGGGCCACGCTTATGGCAAGTCACTGCGTACGGTGAAGTCCTGTGTGGGCAGCACTTGGTGTCGCTACGGACTAGACGATTCGGTGGGTTTGGCGATTGAATTAGAAAATCGCTATAAGGGCCTACGCTCCCCACATAAAATCAAGTTTGCCGTGTCTGGTTGTACTCGTGAATGTGCTGAAGCACAGAGTAAGGACATCGGTCTTATAGCTACTGAAAATGGCTGGAACTTATTTGTATGCGGTA
>Ga0105356_10007455_pt1 | contig 10056 bp, 9 predicted proteins | sample GOMGulsemesocosm_3_FD_83502 | JGI IMG/M metagenome (GOLD analysis project Ga0105356, IMG submission 83502) | Methane-oxidizing microbial communities from mesocosms in the Gulf of Mexico - GOM9D Gulf of Mexico | ecosystem: Environmental > Aquatic > Marine > Cold seeps | place: Gulf of Mexico...
ACTTGTACCTTTAATAGGTACCATATTTGGTGTAATGTATTATTATAATTCCAAAGAATTCACCGAGCTATTATTAGCGCAACCCTTAAAACGCTCATCCATATTTATGGGACAATATTTAGGCGTAGCCCTATCTCTCTCAATGAGTTTGGTAATAGGATTAGGGATTCCATTCATTTTTTACGGCATTTTTAGGTCCAATGCCATTTGGGACTTTTCACTATTACTTATAACAGGAAGTTTCCTTACGTTTATATTTACCGCTTTAGCTTTTAATATTGCACTGTCTAATGAAAACCGAATTAAAGGCTTTGGATATGCTATTTTACTGTGGTTGTTTTTAGCAGTAATTTATGATGGATTATTTTTACTATTCCTTGTTGTATTTGAAGACTATCCTCTAGATCAGTTCTCGCTAATAGCTTCAATGCTTAATCCTATAGATTTGTCCAGAACATTAATTTTACTTAAACTAGATATCTCTGCATTACTAGGATACACTGGTGCAGTATTTAAACAATTTTTTGGAACTAATTTCGGATTAATTATTTCGTTTATAGCATTATCGCTTTGGGTGATTTTACCAGTATTCAGAATCGTTAGAAAGTCTAAGAAAAAGGATTTTTAATAGTATCGATACATGACTAAAGTCATGCTTCAAACTGGCAACAATTAGTAATTTTGCCCTGATGATTCACTCACAAATACATAGAGTTTTTGCAACCACATTAGTACTCGTGTTACTGTCTAGTAATCTAAGTAATATGCTAATAATTGGAGAGTTTGTAATAAATCAAGACTTTATTGCAAAAACCCTATGTATTGAAAGAGAAGCACAAACAGGCTGTAATGGTAAATGTCAATTACGTAAATCAATATCAGAAAATAATTCTGAAACAAACAATGAAGACCCATTACAATCGAATAAGAGAATAGCCGTTGAATTCGTTTTTATTCAAGGAGTAAGCAGCTTCAAATTCAACACTTTTCATGCAAAAAAATCTTCATTAATATTGAACCCCTTAAATGATAAAATTAGATCTCAGTACTACGATATAGAGACACCTCCACCTCTTTTTAGTTAATTTATTTTTCGATTACGAATCCATCGATTCAATCATAAAACCCTTCTTGAATAAGTGTAGGGAAAGATGACTTATGTCTAAACTCAAATTAATTAAAATGAAACTCAAATATATAATACCCTTAATAGGCATTGCTTTATTTACAGCATGCTCAACAGATAACGACGACACTCCAATTAACGAAATTGAAAACTTAATAAAAGTACAAGATTTCGTGAGTACAAATCACACCATTGAACTATTTAGTGAAACTGGATTATTAAACACTGGTTATAATACTGTATCCCTAAGAATTAAAGACAACACCAATGACCACTATGTAGAGACTGCAAGTATCTCTTGGATGCCAATGATGCAAATGCCTTCAATGCAGCATTCTTGTCCCAAATCTGTGATCTCTAAAGTTCAAGATAAAAACACCCTTTACAATGGTTTTTTAATTTTTCAAATGACTGGAGCAAATGGCTCCGGATGGACCTTAAAATTCAATTATACTATAGATGGTCAAGATTATGAAATCGTTGAAAACATTTCAGTAAACCAAAGTGAGACACAGAATGTCACGGCCTTTTTAGGAAATGATAACACCAAATATGTATTGACATTAATAGAGCCTAAAAACCCTCAAATGGCTACTAATGACCTTGTATTAGGGTTATACAAAATGGAAAACATGATGTCCTTCCCTGTTGTTAAAGATTACAGTATTACCCTCGATCCAAGAATGCCAGGGATGGGCAATCATTCAACACCAAATAACACAAACCTCAATTATAATAATGTTGATCAACTGTATCATGGTGACCTTTCATTAACTATGAGTGGATATTGGGTATTGAACTTAAAGCTTCTTAATGCAACAAATTCTGTATTAAAAGGAGAAGATGTGACGGACATAAACACACAAAGTTCTTTGTATTTAGAACTAGAATTCTAAAATAATACTCATAATTCGCCGTCTCAATTACAGATGGCGAATTATCGTTGTTTGTTAAAAATGATGATATAAACATAAACAGATGAAAAAAGCAATTGTCACAAGTCTTAGTTTTCTAATAAGCTGTATCATGCTTTCTCAAGAAACTACTGATAGAACAAAAGAAATTGATACTGTTATCACCAAACTAGATGAAATAACTATTGTTGGCAGACGAAAACTTAGCAACTACCGACAAGAAAAAACATTGTCTAGTTTGGATACATACTTAGAAAAGTCCAACAGGATTACAATGATAAAACGTGGGAACTATGCATGGGAACCTTCACTAAACAATATGAATACGGACAGACTCAATATCACAATTGATGGGATGCAAATTTTTGGAGCTTGTACAGACAGAATGGATCCCGTTACTTCATATGTGGATGTATCAAACTTAGAAAAAGTAGATGTAAACTCTGGACAAGATGGTGTTGAAAATGCACATTGTATTGGTGGCGGCATCGATTTAAAACTTCCAAATTCCAAGTATTTTGATTCAGGTCTAAAAACAAGTTTGGATATAGGATATGAAACAAATGGAAACTATCATGTCTCTGGAATTGATCTCGAATACTCAAAAAACAAGTTCTATTTAAGTGTAGATGGGATTTATAGAACGTCCGATAATTATGATGCAGGAGGAAACACCGAGATAAAATACACCCAATTTGAAAAGTATAATTTTTCAGTTCATACGGGTTATAAGTTATCTGAGTTTCACACTTTCGATGCGAACCTAATTTACGATAAAGCCAATGATATTGGTTATCCCGCTTTACCTATGGATGTGTCTTTAGCTGAAGCGACTATAGCTTCTATTGCACATACCTATAAAAGTGATACTAAATCGCTTAAACATTGGGAAACTAAATTATATTTTAACACCATAACTCATGTCATGGATGATTCTAAACGTCTAGATGTTCCAATAAGAATGGACATGCCTGGATGGAGTGATACCTATGGCCTATATTCTAAAACACAATTTAAATTTAACAAGCACGATGTATCTTTTAACTTAAATGCTCATTATAATAAATCTCTTGCAGAAATGACCATGTATCCTAATGATCCTTCACAAAGTGAAATGTTTATGTACACATGGCCTGATGTAAGAACTTTATATACTGGAATATATGCAAAAGACGAATATCTAGTATCCAAAAAAGACCTTCTTAGCTTTTCGGCACGATTAGGATACCAATTAAATACAATAAACAATAAAATCGGATTTCAAAGTTTAAAAATATTCTACCCCGAAATAAACGATTATAAAAATAGGTTTTTGTTAAGTCTAATGGCCAATTACAAATTAAACTACACTACACATGATTATAGTTTCGGTCTTGGCTATGGTCAAAGAGCCCCTTCAGTTAGTGAAGGCTATGGTTTTTTCTTGTTCAATAGTTTTGATGGCTATGACTACATAGGAAATCCAACCTTGAAAAATGAAAAATCAGTAGATGTCAATTTTAGCTTCAATTATAAAGCAAAAGCATTGAAACTAGGGTTAGAAACCTCTCTTTTTCATATCAAAGACTACATAATTGGCGCTATTAACAACAACCTAAGTCCAATGACAATTGGTTCAAATGGGGTTCGTGTTTACAACGCATTGGACTATGCGAACATTTTTAATGTTTTTATAAACTCCAATTACAAATTATCTCAAAAGATTGCTTTTAATACCTCTGTTGGTTATAATTATGGTAAAGACAGTAATAAAAATAATTTACCGCTCATTAGTCCAATTACTTATCTCGCTGAATTAAATTATAGCATCTCAAAATTTAATGCTGCTTTAGAATTAAATGGCAATGCCTCTCAAACAAATTATAGTCATGAATATGGTGAAGACAAAACGCCTGCCTTTGCAATTATAAACTTAAACCTTGGTAGTAATTTCTCTCTAAAAAACGGACAATTAATTCTAAAATATGGGGTAGAAAATGTACTAGATAAAAATTACTCCACTTATGCCGATTGGAATAATATTTCTAGACAAGGACGTAATTTCTATATGAATGCCTCCTATATAATTCATTAAGAATTGTTGAAAAGTCTAAGAAATTAAAAAAATATAAAATTATGAAACTAAATTTATTTACAATATCAGTACTTATGCTAGCCTCGTTCAGTTGTAAAAATGAGACTCAAAAAATGGTACCTATCACTACTAAAACCGAAAACATAAGCTTGTTGGACACCTTAACTTTAAAACTTAATAATGGAGAAAAATGGGTTGCTAACCTCGAAACACATCTTGGTGTTACTCAAATGGATTCCTTAATTACAACATTTAAAAAAGGCCATTATAACGACGTTACTGCATTAGGCAATGCATTATCTCAACAAACGGTCATGATCATTAAAAAGTGCAACATGAAAGGGGAAGCTCATGACCAATTACACGTAGTTTTATTACCCATGTTAGATGAAATTACAGCGCTAAAAGAATCGAAAGCTGAAAGGACCTCTGAAAAAGCCATACACGAGTTAGAAAACTTAATTGCTACTTATTTTAAGTATTTTAAAACTCAATAATTATTTCGATACCATACTTTTTGCCATTCACGGCGTAGAATTAAAAAAGCAACTTGCTCGGACAATTTAAGTGTATCACTTCCGTCAAGTTGCTTTATTTTGTTTTCTGAAACGTCTATGATATATAGCAAGTTGAGATACTCGGCAAATTTCTCTTGAATTAACCTATAAATCGTTTCGTGTAGTATCAACTTTAAACTCGTTGGCAAAATCTCTTCATTAAAATCAAGGTCTATATTGGCCAATAAAAAATCTTTATTGAGTTGAATTATTAATTTCTTGTAGAGGCCTAAGTGATTTGCCTCTATAATTAAATCGTCAAAAGTTGCTACGGTATTCATATCCATTACTTCCCTTAAATATTATACCTCCCTAGTAATTAACGATTCCCCAAACTGTAGCAATACCTCTTTTTTCTCATTCGAGATCTGCATTGATTCCAAAATTGAAAAGGCCTTTTTAGTATAGCTTTCAATCTCTTTTTTTGTAGCATCTGCTGAGCCACTATGTTTAAACAAGTATTTCGCTCTATCTATTTTGTCACTGCTATCTTCAGGCGTCGTACTAAACAGCTGTAATAATTCCTCTTTATCATCTTGTGCTAAAAACTCCAGAGCTTTTATATACAAATAGGTTTTTTTATTCTCAATAATATCTCCTCCTACCTGCTTTCCAAAGGTTTTCGGATCTCCGAAAGCATCTAAATAATCATCTTGAAGCTGAAACGCTATTCCTAGATTTTTACCAAACTCATAAATACTATTTTGATCTTCGATAGAGGCTTTCGCAATAATAGCTCCCATTTGCATAGCAGCAGCAACTAAAACTGCGGTTTTATATTCAATCATTTTTAAATATTCAGGAAGCGTTACATCATCCCTTGTTTCAAAATCTATATCGTATTGCTGACCTTCACAAACTTCAAGTGCTGTTTTGCTAAACAATTTTGCTAAGTTCCTAAATGTACTATCGCTATAATTTTCGAACATTTGATAAGCCATAATTAACATAGCGTCTCCCGAAAGAATCCCCGTATTTATATCCCACTTTTCGTGAACAGTTTCCTTAGCTCGACGCAAAGGGGCGTCATCCATAATATCATCATGAACTAATGAAAAATTATGGAACACTTCAATAGCCAAAGCAGCGTCAAGTGATTCTTTATAATCTACTTCAAAAATATCACAAGTCATCAATGTCAATACAGGTCGTAGACGTTTCCCTCCCAATTTAAGAATATACTTAATTGGGTCATAAAGATTTTGAGGTTCTTTAAAGCTTATGTATTGCTCTAAATATTTAACAAATTCCTTTTGATATGTTTCTGTTGTTAGCATGTCACAAAAATAAAGTAATTCAACATATTTAAAAATGTCTAAAAACATTTAATGTTAAATAATTGTAAAACTTTGGAAACTTTTTTGGTTTTTAAAGTTTCCTGACTAATTTTGCGTCTTAAATACTAATAATACGTCTTATAGAAAAATAACGTCCACGGATTAAATGAAGCAAAAAATAATATTAAAATCAACAGAACTCTTTCTTAGTTTCGGGTTTAAAAGTGTAACTATGGATGATATTGCTAATGAACTTGGTATATCAAAAAAAACTATCTATGTTCATTTTGCAAACAAAACAAAACTTGTTGAAGCTGTTACCTTTGTACTTTTCGAAACTATTTGTAATGGCATTGATGGAATTTGTGATGCTTCAAAAAATCCAATTGAAGAATTATATGATATCAAAATGTATGTCATGAATCATTTGAAAAATGAAAAAACATCTCCTCAATATCAACTAAAAAAATATTATCCACAAATTCATGATGCGCTCCGAGTTAAACAGTTTGATTTAATGTACGAGTCGGTTAAAGAAAGTCTTCAAAAAGGTGTTGACACTACTCTTTTTAGAGAGAATATTGATGTAGATTTTATCGCCCGTATGTATTTCAATGGAATGACTGGAATTAAAGACGTCTCGATTTTCCCCCAAGACATTTTCACTATGGACTATTTAATGGAAAGTTATTTAGAATATCACTTAAGAGCAATTGTCACTAACAATGGCATGAAAATATTAAACAATTTTATAAACACAAATCAATCATAAAATGTCAAAAAAATTAACTTTATTCTTTTTACTACTTTACTCAATTGCTGGGTTTTCACAGGAAAATCCTCAGCGATTAAGTTTACAAGAAGCAATAGACTATGCATTAATACATAATAGATCGGCTAAAAAAGCAGGGCTAGATATTGAAGCCGCCAAGCAACAAAAATGGGAAACCACTGCGACTGGTTTACCTCAAATAAGTGCATCAATAGATTACAATCATTGGTTAAAACAGCAAGTCTCACTTATTCCTGCTGAGTTTTTTGGAGGTAATCCTGGAGAATTCACCGAAGTCGCTTTTGGAACTTCAAAAACAATGAATGCCACAGTAAAAGTTGATCAAAAAATATTTGACGGCTCTTATCTCGTTGGACTACAGTCGGCAAAAGTTTTTTTAGAGATTTCTGAAAATGCAAAAGTGAAGACCGATTTAGAAATTAGAAAAGCGGTTATCAATGCTTATGGCAATGTATTATTAGCAACCGAAAGTGTTAACATTCTTGAACGCAATCTTACAGTATTAGAAAAAAACCTCAACGAAACAACCAAAATTTATGAAAATGGCTTGGAAGAAGAGGAAAGTGTTGAACAATTAAAAATAACGCTATCAGGAGTTAAGAGTAATCTTAATAACACTACACGATTAAAAACTCTAGCGCTTCAAATGCTAAACATTACTTTGGGTATTGATTTGGAAGCAAACACATTACTAACTGATAATTTAGAGAGCTTAACCTCTGAACATATTATGTTAGAATTAATAGAAGCTGAGGAAGATGTTGAAAATACCATTGATTATAAAATTGCATCTAACGACAAGGTTTCTAAAGAGCTGTTACTAAAACTTGAAAAAAGCAAAGCCCTCCCAACCTTAAATGCATTTGTAAATGCTGGATACGCAGGAAACAACAATAAATTCGACTTTCTTAAAAAGGACCAAAAATGGTTTGGATCTTCATTATTTGGAGTGAGTATGAACATTCCTATATTTAGTTCACTAGGAAGAAATGCTGCTACCCAACGTGCAGAAATCAATCTTAACAAAGCTAAAGAAGATCTTACCGAAACCGAGCAAAAATTGAAATTACAAATGGCATCTGCAAAAAGTGATTATCAGTTTTCAATCGAGGATTACGAAAACAAAAAGCAAAACTTAAACCTTGCTGAACGTATAGAACGAAAAAATCAGACCAAGTTTTTTGAAGGAATTGCCACGAGTTTCGACTTGAGACAAGCACAAATACAATTATACACTTCACAACAGGAATACTTACAAGCCATGCTGGATGTGGTTAACAAAAAAGCAGAATTGGAAACCGTACTTAATATTATCGATTAAGTAAAATTTATAAACACATAAACTCATCATAACAATGAAAAACATATATTCACTATTACTCGTAACCTTTATTTTAGCCTCTTGTGCTGGCGAAAAGAAAAAATCTGTTGAAGAGATCATTGAAGAAGGTAACTTAACAACAATTCGTACAACACGTGGAGAAGTCGTTGCGAAACAACTAGAAATTGCAGAACAGTTAAATCTATTAGATGCCAAAATAGCGACTCTAGATACTGTGAAAAAAATTCCACTAATCACAACTTTTAAGGCTAAAGAAGAGGTTTTTAACCACTATTTAGAACTTCAAGGAAATGTAAACACTAAAAACTTACTTGTAATTTATCCTGAATATTCAGGAATACTTTCAAAAGTCTATGTCAAAGAAGGTCAAAAAGTCAATAAAGATCAACTTCTTGCATCTATTGATGATGGAGGACTAAACCAACAAGTCGCTCAATTACAAATTCAAGCTAATTTGGCAAAAACTACTTTTGAACGTCAGGAACGGTTATGGAATCAAAAAATTGGAAGTGAAATACAATATTTGCAAACAAAAGCTAATTATGAAGCACAGCTAAAAGCTATAAGCCAACTTGAAACTCAGCTTGCAAAAACAAATGTCAGAGCACCATTTTCAGGAATTATTGATGACGTTATTACCGAGCAAGGAAGTGTTGTTGGAGCTGGTCAATCACAATTAATGCGTATTGTAAATCTTAGTAATATGTACATTGAAACAGATGTTCCTGAAAGTTATCTTACAAATGTTTCTAAAAACAATAATGTTATAGTAGAATTTCCAATTTTAGGAAAAACCATGAATGCTAAAATACGTCAAGCAGGAAACTTTATCAATCCAGCAAATCGAACTTTTAAAATAGAAATTGCCATCCCTAATAAAGATAATGCGATAAAGCCAAACTTAACTGCTAAACTTAAAATTAACGATTACACGAATTCAAACGCCGTATTAATTCCTCAAAGTATTATCTCTGAAAACGAAAAAGGAGAACAATACATTTATATTATTAAAGATAAGAACGGGAACGATGAGGCCATCGCAGAACGCATAATCATTGAGACAGGAAAAACACAAGGCGATGTTATCGAAGTTTTAAATGGCCTTGTAAATGGTGCCGAGATTATTCAGGAAGGTGCTCGTAGTGTTAAAGATGGTCAAACTGTAAAAGTAATAAACCAATAAACGGAACTATGACTAATAATAAACGGAAAATAGATAAAGAATTTGGTTTATCATCATGGGCAATAACTAATAAAACTACTATTTATGTCCTTATGATACTCATCCTGTTTTTAGGGATTTCTGCCTACTTTAGTATGGCTCGAGAAAGCTTCCCTGAAATAAAGGAAACTAAAATATATGTGAGTTCATTATTTCCAGGAAACACTGCCGAGGATATCGAAAAACTAATTACAGATCCCTTAGAAGACAAATTAAAAACAGTAAGTAGTGTTGTAGAAATAACCTCAACATCTCAAGAAGATTATTCGATGGTTATTGTTGAGTTTGATGAAAATATTACCGTAGAACAGGCTAAACAGAAAGTCAAAGATGAAATTGACTCCGAAACTTCTAGTGAAGACTGGCCAACCTTTAATGGTGCTAAGGTAGAACCCAATGTGTTTGAATTGAGCATGTCTGAAGAAATGCCAATATTAAACATCAATATCTCTGGTGATTACCCTGTAGAAAAACTTAAAGAATTTGGTGAATATTTACAAGATGAAATTGAAGATTTATCAGAAATTAAGAAAGTTGATATTCGAGGAGCTCAGGAAAAAGAGGTCGAAGTTGCTGTAGATATTTATAAAATGATGGCTGCTAAGGTAAGTTTTAGTGATATCATTAATGCTATTAACAATGGAAACGTTACTATGTCTGCTGGTAATTACATTACTAGTGGTCAACGACGAACAATTCGCATTTTAGGTGAAATTGAAGATCCTGCAGAGCTTGAAAACTTTGTTATTAA
>Ga0105356_10007458_pt1 | contig 10052 bp, 6 predicted proteins | sample GOMGulsemesocosm_3_FD_83502 | JGI IMG/M metagenome (GOLD analysis project Ga0105356, IMG submission 83502) | Methane-oxidizing microbial communities from mesocosms in the Gulf of Mexico - GOM9D Gulf of Mexico | ecosystem: Environmental > Aquatic > Marine > Cold seeps | place: Gulf of Mexico...
TATTTCAAAAGCGGTTAGTCGTGTTGATGCAACTACAAAAATATTACATGAGTTTGCAGCACAGCTCACGGAAATGCGTGTCAGCCAATTAGAAGAGTTGTTTGCCCTATCTTATCGTAATTTAGCACGAAAGGAAGATCTCAAGCTTTCAGCGAAGATTAATCCTAGCACGTTTGATGTAACACTTGTTGATTCTGATGATATTGCGATTAACAGAAAGTCTATGTCTGCTGGTGAAAAACAAATTTTTGCCTTTGCCATATTAGAGGCTCTAGGCAAGTTATCAGGAAAAGTGTTACCTGTCGTGGTTGATACCCCTTTAGGCAGATTAGATTCAAAACACCGAGACAAATTAGTAAAACATTATTTCCCTGAAGCGGGTGAACAGGTCATTTTATTATCAACAGATACAGAGGTTGATGAAGACTTCTTTAGTGCAATGGCTCATGAAATTTCACATGCTTTTGAAATTGAATTTGATGAGAAAACTAAATGTTCGACATTAAATGAAGGTTACTTCTGGAAAACTAATCCCGTTATTGCTCAGAAGGAGGCAATATAATGTTACCCAACCGAATGCAGCTAAACCGTACTGTAGAAGAGCAGCTTAAAAAACTCAAAGCTAACACTGGTATTACACCCAACGTATCAGCTCGTATCGCTTTTTTCCGTTCAATTGAGTCTGACTACACTTATCAGCCAAACATCGAATATAAGCTTGATGGTAGCCTTACATTGGACAAATTTACATGGCTTGGGAAAACTCGGCTAGTGACGGAGTTACTACTTAAGAAAAAGTATCCAAAGCTTGATGGAAAGGAGCTACAAGTTGCTTGGGCAAGTCATGTTGAATATGGAATTAGTGCATTAAGAAATCATAAAAACATTTCGGATTTAGTAAGTGCGCTTTAAATGAGTATTTCAATTGAGTTCTATAACAATAATGCTGACAATTTCTTTGATAGTACTTTCAATGTAGATATGTCTGAATTATATAAAGAATTTATACCTTATTTAGATAAAAACTCACAAATATTAGATGCGGGATGCGGCTCAGGTAGAGATTCAAAATACTTTATGCAGCGTGAATATGAAGTCACTGCATTTGACGCTTCACCACCATTAGTTAAACTAGCTTCAAAAATTATCCACTTAGATGTCAAGTGCATGGCATTTGAAGATATTAAGTGGGAAGAGAAGTTTTCAGGTATATGGGCTTGCGCTTCTTTATTGCACTTAGATGATTACGAACTCAATAGTGCTTTTTATAAATTGTTTAAGTCTCTTAAAAAAAGGGGGGTTTTATATTGCTCTTTTAAATATGGTGAAACAAACACCGAAATTAATGGACGATTTTTCAACAATATAAATGAGCAAATGATCAAAGATCTGTTATACAAAAGCCAAAACATATCTTTTGAAAAACTTTGGATTACAAGTGATAAACGCCCAGGACGTGAAGATGAAGAATGGCTAAATATCATTATTAAAAAGGACTAGATAATGAATTTTTCGGCAATGTTTTCAAAGCTATTAATAAATACAACAAACTCTTATAAATATCTTTTTCTTAAATCAATAACTGAACGCATAATCCAAGGTGAAGAACTAATTAGCATCGATGACCTGAACATAGATATGCTAGTACTTGCATGGTATCCAAATCAATACTTTAAACTGTCTTTTGGATTACAAGATCAGGTAGGTAATATCTTCAAAGAGCAGAACTTTATCTATAATTCTTCAGTACCAATAACGTCAACATCTTTCAAAAATCAATTAAGATTAGAAATAAATAAACGTATTGATTTAAAAGTAATAAGGAAAAAATTAGCGGAGTATGTTCAGTTTCGTCTATTAACTCCTTTCTTTTCTGATGAATTAAGAGGGAAAAAAGACCAAGTAAAAAATGATTTGATTTTTGATTTAACCCATAGCTATTTTGAGACTAGATTGCCTTTGTATAAGATTAATGCTGACAAAAAATCTATTCTTGTTAATAAAAAGTGGTGTGAATTTATCAAAGCTAATGCTGGCATTATTAATAGCTATCAAAAAATGGAATGGATAAGTTACTTACAGAAAAACAATCCAAATATTCCTGCCATTATTTATAAGACTGAACCACCAATACAGAGAAGGTCATTGTCTAAAGTGCAGAAATATTGGGATCAGTTCATCTTAGAAAATACAGATGAAAAATGTATATATACAGGTAAACAATTAATAACATTAGAACCTAGCATTGATCATTTTTTACCATGGTCATTCGTTTGCCACGATAGACTTTGGAATCTTATTCCTGTAAATGCGAGCACAAACAGTAGTAAGAGTAATACTCTTCCGTCACTAGACTATTACCTTCAGCCATTCATAGAGCAACAATCAAGGGCATTAAGCTTCCATGCAGATAATATAAAGGGCTGGGAAAAGTACGTAGAGTACTTTATCCAAGATTTAGGTTTCAAAAATCAAAGAGAACTTTTAGATCAGCAAATTTTTGCTGATAGGCTTGGCCATACTATTGAAAATCAATATAGCATGGCTAAACAGCTAGGCTTTTCCTCACACTGGAAATATAAACAAAACTAAATTAGCAACGTTTTTTATTAAAAGTAAGCTAATGTTTGCGAATTAAGGTCGCATTGAACCTTGTTGAAACTCAAACAAAAAACTGAATAGAGGTTAATTCCTGTTAGAGTTTTCAATAAGTTTGTTATAAATACTATTCATCCCTTTAGTGGATGCTGGAAATTGAGTGCTATCTGAGAAATTGGTGCTTTCAGATTTTTGCAATAGACTAGGCAAAACTTCTAACATTGTATTTTTGGAAACACCGTGTTCATTTAGCACAAATTTTAAAAACTTAAACAATGCCATGAAGCCAATCGTCTTTATCATAGCCGAATTTTCATAACCTTCCTTGCTCCAAAATACTTTATCAGCAGCTTCTAACGTATATTGAACAACTTCTTCAATTGCTTTGTCATTATTTGAAATGTATAAATCTCTTAATGGAAAATTAGAATCGTCTTTTAAAGCACTTCTTCCTTTGATATCAATGATGTCTCGTTGATTCATTGTATATCTATCATCTTTAGGGTTACGGCTTATTAAGGATATTATGGCTTCTACCACTGCCGCAGTTGAAAGTGTCCAGTCAACTTTCACAGGAGTTCTTTTTTCATCTGAAGTTCTATATCTAACTCTCCCCTTCAGTGGTCCATCTTCATTAAACAGCCTTGCAAAATAGACAGCTAAAGTTTCAGGAGGCCAAAGCTTAGAGTCTTCACTATCCAACTCGTAACCAAACAGTTGATAAGCCAAGCTTTTATCAACCTTACCTTGATTAAAGTTAATTGTAGAAAATAAATATGCTTGGTACGGAGTAGGCAAATCAAAATATATTGAACACACCAAATCCATATCTTTGTGCTTGGCATAATCAAATGCAAATAATCTATGTTGTCCATCAATAATGGATAGGATTTTGGATTGTTTAGGAATTCTTATTTCATACAAATCAAAGTCTTTGTCAACCTCTTTGAAAGTACAACGATTTTCCTCTTCTTCTAGGCGACCTGATGGTAAATAGTTAGCAGCAAGTATTATTGGGTTTGGAAAAGCTGCTGATTCACTATCTATAAATTTAGCAATATCCAGTAGACGGTCTTTACGGAGAAAGCGCTGCACACCTTCAATACTACCACCAGTATTAGTCGCTTCGAATGAGTAACTTATTTCACGAAGAATATCTGCTGGTATCTTACAAGAAAAATAATCACCAAATGGCTGCTCAATTTTAAGTGCTTTAAATGTATGAAAATCACTCATTATTCTAATCCCCTGCCTTGAACATTTGTGTTATTGGCCTCAGGTAGAGGACTATCTTCTGTCAATCCTTCACCTTCAAGCTTTTGCACACCTTCGGTACTTACACCTAAAATACTTTGTGCGTCATTTAAAGTGTACTCTTTTCTTTTTAGGTTAGTGCAAATCCATAAAGAGATACTTAGCAATGAAGCAATCACAACATTAAAACTATCTCCCATAGGTTCTCTTAGCCCGGTGAAAGAAAGGATTAATGCAATAAACCAACAAAAAAATCCTGCGTATTCTTTTACGTGGTATTCATCTTGTTTAATTGTATTTTCAAAGTCTCTATTTTCTACTTTTGATCTAATAAAATATTCCGCTGCAATACCGCCAAGTATGCCAAGATTAAACATAAAAATAGAGAAATTTTGTAAAAGTCGAGTATCTAATTTTTTCACATATCTACATGAGTTATTGAACGTTTCTTGAGCGAAAACATGTGCATTAGTTTGATTTACAAACACTTTAGCTGCCGTTTCTTTAGTCACATCTAAATTACAAACCATTGATAAATCAATATTAAAAAACCATGGTATCCATACCCCTGAGCTGGAAATAGACATTATCACCAGCATGGAAAAAATAAACTTTGGATTTTTTATGGTTAACTTAGGCACATTTTTAATATACGCACCTAATCTAATCCAATGTATCCAATAGTCTTTTAGTTTATTTTTTTCAACTTCCCACTTTGATTCACTCATTGAATCAGCTCCCAAAACGCTTTATCTTTAATTTTTGTAATGCTAGTGCCACCAATAACAAAAAGGCTATGATGCTTTTTCAATTCTCTAATTGCTTTCATTAATTGATCTTGTTCTGTTTTATCATCCTTATTAAACAAAGCTTTTATATCCTTATTACTGATATTAGGAACTTCATGGACTACCCAGCTCCTAATAGAAGAGGAGTAGTCATTATCTGAGGTTTTAAAATGAGTAATTTCTTGTGTGGATAGTATTATCCCTACACCATATTCTCGACTTTCATTCAATATTTTACGTAAGCTAATAAAATTCTGCTTCATGAAGTTGTCAGCTTCATCGACCAAAACAAATTTGGTAATTTGCCTAAAATTTCCGTCTACTTTTGGCTTACCACTTTTTTGCATTTGTGCGTAAAAAACATCTAATGTTAATGCGACAACAAGGTTTTTTAATTCATCTGAATAGCCTTTACCTAACTCGATAATGGTAATTCCATCGACAAGTTCGTACAGACTACCGCACTTTTTCACATCTGGTTCAAACACTTCTAGTTCATGCAAACTCTCTAAAGCGGCATACAATGAATCTTCAGCAGGTTCACTTTCTTCAAACAGCGCCCAAATATCAGCAATTGTAGGTGCTGCCTTACTCCAAGTAGTTGAATCAGCCTTTTTAATGCCCGCTAATTCGTAAGCTTCTGATATTAGCTTGCGCAGTTTCAATTGCTGCTTGGTTCCTAATCCAAATGCTTTACTCATTGTTTCAGAAAAGCTTCTCGCTGTTAAAACAGGTAACATTGGAGTATCACCATACAAACTAAGCGGGTTATATGGTAGGCGGTGTAAGTTAAAGGTTTTGGAGTTGGTTAACTCTTTAAAGGCAGCATCAACATAATCTTCTTTATAATCAAATATAAGAATACCAATACTTTTTCCGTCAACATTGTTGTGTTGATTTCTATAAAGCTGGGTCAACACTGATTTGGTACATTGTGTTTTCCCGGTACCTGATACCCCTACAATTCCCATGTGAGCATTCAAAAATCTATTTGTATTAGTAGGCTCCCAAAGCACATCTTCGTCATCTTGAACGTTATTGCCAATGAGTACTTTTAATGTATCAGTTAAAGGTGATGTCTCTTTTAATTCATCAATATTTTTTGATATTTCAGGTACTTCTGAACTTTCTAATGTTTTCAATTCTGAGCTATCTTCTACTATGTGTTCAGAAATTTCTTTTAGCGAAGAGCTTTCATTTTTTTTTCTAGTTATTTTAAGGTTTGGCACTTTAAATTTTTTAGGCAACCCTTCGCCCTCTAAGAAGTCTTTTAATGAACCTTTCACTAGTGAAGTTAAGAGACTATCTGGTAAGTCTATAAGTAAAATATTATCTTCTTCTCTATAATCAGGTTCAAAAATACTTTCACTACTTAAGTGGCTAACCACTAACCCTTTTGGTAAGCCCCCAGCTTCTTGAACGGCATATTCTCCTCTCAGCCATTCATTTTTTACAGTTAACTCTTTATCAAAATAACTAGTTGGGAATACGCTATAAAGTTTATATTTATCAACTTGAGCGAGCAACTGTCTGAAGAATAAAGCTCGGTTTAATTTCCCTTTCAAAGTCTTAGGTTGAAGCTGTTTTTCTAAGTGATTTTTTAAGTTTAATACCTGCTCTTTGGCTTTTTTATAATCAGGTGTGCTACCTGTTTTTACCTCAACAGGCAGTAAAAACATTTCCTGGTTTTGTAAGCCAACCATCAATACATCATCTGACATTGCACCAACATGGCCCGCATTAGCAGCTGAAAGATCACTATCTAGTATTTTTAAACCTATGTTGCCAGAGACTCTAACCATCTCCCCCACAGAAAGAGGCACCCAAGTTATATCTTTTGAGTGCAGCAGTGCAGTTATTAATTTATAAGCACCTATTTCACCTTCCATTCCAAGTTTTGCTTTGTCTGTATATGTCAGCATTTTCAACAACCAATCGCCATTGAAGGAGTTTAAATCACCTATATTTGTACCATTTCCCAGTTTTAACACATCATTAAATAGTTTCTTTTTTCGGCTCACAGTTATCGCATCAAAACCTGCCGATGATGTATATTGATCTGAGTAATGAATTAAGACTTTATCCTGGGTTTCGAAGAAGTCTAAAGTCACTTTTGGATCAATAATTGTTGTCCAAATAGATGAGTCACATGTTTGGTCAAGTAATTTTTTGAAGCTCTCATTAACAGCTAATGCGGTTGCATCTTTACCTGAGTATGGTGTATTAGATTCTCTGGCTGGTCGAATTAATGAACCAAACAACTTAGCCGTTTTCAGGTGAATATTGTCTTGATAATCAATTCCATTTAGGCCAAAAGCGGTGTGGTAGCTACCTTCCTGGCTTTCTGAAGACTCACCACCTAATAAGCCGTCAGCAGCAATTCCGCTTGGTTTTGAGTCCATATTCACTGGAATACAATCGACTTTTTCATCGTTATAAAAGAAGGATATATGAGCGTAATCATAGGCACTTACATCACTAGTTCTAAATTTACTATAAGTAAGCCTAGTTCTAAGTAGTTCTATTATGCCATCGGCAGTGTCTTTATATTTTTTTGCAGAAACGCCTAAGGAATCTTTTAGAGATTCAGTATTAATTGACTCTGCAAATACGTCAAATGAATTTAATGTTAACTCATTATCGTAAATGTTTACATGAACAAATGAAGCACCTTCTAGATTATCTTTAAAGTAATCGACTAGTCCTAAAAATAACTCATGACAATTTCCCTGATTTACTGAATTAATTACTAGCTTACATTGATCATGATTATCAAAGAGATCTGTAAAGGCGGTTTGAAATTCATTAATTTTTTCTTTTACGAGTTTAGTTACAAAGTCATATTGGCTTTGTTCATGAGGAATTGCTTCTAACCAAAATGAATTTTCTTTACATACATTAACATGCGAGAATTCATTATTTTTGTTGTATAGGTAAGGAATTAAACCTCTTGGATTTAACCTTTCTACAGTAACTTTTGGTAAATATTTAAAGCTGACCTCGCTACCTTGTTCATTAGCCAGCATTTTGTCAGCATCAAATTGCTTTGTCAGAGATAGGTAGTAAGATAAAATAAGCGGATGAAATGGTGATAATAATTCGGTATTTTTACGTTGCACTAAACCTATTTTTAAGGCCAGTTTCAACCCTGTAGTAATAACCTTGTCAATTTCAGCTTTTTCTAATAATGAAATGTAACTTTCAACAACAGTTGAAACTATCTCTCTAAACTCAGCTCCCCAAGATAGCAACGATGGTAATGAGCCTCTTTCTTCACAATATTCATAAAGATACCTATACGCTTGGTACAAGTCATTATCAATATCTTCAAGTTCATTTAAATTAATTGTTGTATCTGCTACTTCATCAAAAGAAATGATTTTTTCATCGATAAACCGAGCTTCTAAACGCATTTTTATTAACCGTTCAGAAACGAGTTGTACTTCTTTATAATCAATAACGACTTTATCTTTATCTCTATTAAATACTCCGAAGTAGTCATCATTTAGAATAGATTTGACTCTTTCTCTATCAAAAATTAAAGGAAGGGATAAAGATGAGTCTGCGACTTCACCTTCAATAATGAAATCTAGATGACATTCACCGTTGACTATTGTAAATTCGACATCATTTGATTTGTCTGAAAGCGTTTTAAAGTCAATTGCCTTGGTGTCACTCCACGGTATTTTCTGATTTGGTTCATTCAGTTCAAGTGTAGAGAATGCACTAGGGTTAACTGTTAATTTACTGTCGTTTGTTAATAGTCTAATAAGCTTCTTTCTGGGATTCAGTAAAAATGTACTTTTAATAGCTTCGATATTGAATTGACCTTCGCGGACAATTAAAAAGTGAAGCCTGTATCTATCACTTGCCTTATCTCTATTCTCTGTGCCTATAGTAAAAAATAAAGGTTGTCCGTCAAATGGTACAGATAATTTAGTTTTACTATTTTTCGAGCCTTTCGATGTAACTTTAAATACACTCCCATTAGGTAATAATTTGTTGGGCATGCTTAATTGTGAGTTTTCTAAGTCCCCACCTTTCCATAAAAGTTCTAAATCAAGTTGCTCTAATTCAGTTGGGCATTGAATAATTACATGCCATTCTCTTTGTTGTGTTTTTGAACTGCCTTTAGTCTTGGGAAATATACGGTCTTTATCAAAAACTATATCTTCCAAAGACAGCGTAGGCTTTTGGTTTTTCTTAATCTCATCTCTGTAATCATCAAATGAAACCTTCTTCCATGATTCATGGTCGCCTTTTGGAAATTTGGATTTTATAAACTTCGAACTAAATTTTCCTGCTAAGCGATCTTCTAATTGGTTTGGAAATTCAGAGACTTCTGATTCTAAGTCTTTATATAGTTTTCTATTTTCATCCAGACGTTTTCTTAACTGTTTAGGGTTTTCAGTAAAATCATGAATAATAGGATCTTCTAGTAAAAACAATTCATCAAACTTTATTTTTCGGTCATCTTTAATGGCGTCAAAAAGCTCTTCAAATCCGAACAAAGTGGCATCATCTTGCTTGATTGCATCAAATTGATAATCAAGAAGTACTAAAGATAAGTCTTTATCTTTTTCTTGTTCTTCAATTAGTTTTTTCAAAGAGCCTTTAATTTCTTCATTATTCCAAACATAATCTTGCTGAGCTAAGTCTCGTGAACTATTGATTATGGTGTCTAATTTACTGTTATGTAAAATAACCAAACAACTTGAAGACAGTACACTTTGTGGTTTAGTTACTTCATCTCTTAAGTGCGATATAAAGTTTTCTGTAAAGCCTTTGTCTGAAGATGAATGCAGTAAAGGTATTAGCTTTATTCCGTTTACAGGAATAAATGGCAGTTCAACAGGGTCCTCATGATGCTCGGAAGTGAACTTAATAAAGTATCCTTGAGTGTGCTTAATGAGGGCATCAAATAATTTCTCACTATTGGACGAATTTGGCGATTTAAATTGATACCTAAAGCCTGAACTAACATTTTCAGGTGCCCAATTTAGAAATTCGGCAATTATATAATCTTCAAATTTACTAGACTGTTTGACGTACATACAAATCATCTCCGCTATCACTCATTCGCTCTACATTCCCTATACGTTCATAAAACTCGATGAGCCGTTCTTCTGTCGTATCATCGAAATATATACCTCGAACCTTGAACTCTTCTATTAAGTCATTAAACCTTACTTGCTTGTTTTTTCCGATAATGACATTAGTTAAAAGCAATAAATTATCTTGTGTTAAAACAAGTACATTTCCAATTCGTGGTCCTTTGTATTTAACAAAACCTTTTGCCGAGTATTCTTTTAACGCTGATACAACTTTCCCATTTGCTTGATAACGGGTTGTTGATGGGTCTGCATAATTTTTATCAAACTGAGCACTAGCTAAATCAAACAACTGATAGAA
>Ga0105356_10007462_pt1 | contig 10049 bp, 7 predicted proteins | sample GOMGulsemesocosm_3_FD_83502 | JGI IMG/M metagenome (GOLD analysis project Ga0105356, IMG submission 83502) | Methane-oxidizing microbial communities from mesocosms in the Gulf of Mexico - GOM9D Gulf of Mexico | ecosystem: Environmental > Aquatic > Marine > Cold seeps | place: Gulf of Mexico...
CGGTAGCTTTGTTAGTCAACTTGGAAAGGGCTCGCCATTCCACTGCGTTGACTGCCGCACATCTGATCGCTTTAGAGCCCGCAGAGAAGATACCGGACTTAATTGCATGTTCCCTAACTACTGTGTTGAGAGTCTCTAAAAAATTAGAAGTAATACCGGTACACTCCTGACTTACCGGGCGGTTCGAACTCCAGTTGTCGATGCAGACCCACTGGTCTGAAACATCGATAACCACGAATTCGAACTGTCTGCTAAGTCCTACGCAGGCATTAGTAAAACCGCTAAGCTAAACAGAAAAACAATTGTTCAATAAATTAGCAGATCCAATAGTCCGGTATGGAACATCAATATACTTGGTTGCAAGTAACTAAAATAATTCAGTAATTGTGAGCACGTCATGAATGATTTATTACGTTTCATATTAAAAAGAACAGTGACCACAGCCTTTGTCTTAATGGCGATCATTGTGCTGATTTTCCTTATAACCCATATGATGCCAGGCGATGCTGTTGACATCATGCTAGGTGGCATAGCAACCCAGTCATTGGGCGATAATACTATCGCAGATTTACGGCACTCTTTAGGCTTAGATCTCCCTCTTTACCAGCAGTTATTTAACTGGCTGTGGGCACTATCTCAAGGTGACATGGGTACTTCCTATGTTTTTGACACCCCAATAGCCCCCCTTATTGCAGAACGTTTACAAAACTCTCTGCTGCTGGCTGTTCCCGCCGCCTTGATGATGATTATATTTGGCCTCACTTCAGGGGTAATATCAGCGGTCAAAAAGGATAGTTGGGTAGATCACAGTATCTCTTTTTTCAACTTAGTGATGTTGTCGATACCCCCGTTTTTGGTCGGCGCGTTGTTTATCTATATTTTCTCAGTACAGCTACATTGGATCCCGGCGGCATTCAACGCAATCGATATGGATGATATGAGTTTCTGGACTAAGTTGACCACTTACTCCTCCATTTTAATTTTTCCCAGTTTGACTATGGCTTTTGGCAGTATCGCCTATGTCAGTCGCCAGACCCGAGCTTCGATGATTGAAGAGTTGAAAAATAATTACGTTCGCACCGCTGTATTAAAAGGGGTCTCACCGCGCAATGTCATAATTCGTCACGCTTTGCGCAATGGATTGTTACCTGCAATTACGGTGATTGCCTTCAATATTGGGCAAATTATCGCTGGAACCATCATTATTGAGGTGGTTTTTTCATATCCAGGCATTGGCGACTTGATGATTCTGGCGCTGAAATATCGAGATATTCCGCTTATCTTGGCCACTATGGTGGTCGTTTCAGCAGCGTATGTGCTCGCCAATTTAATCGCTGATGTTTTGTACACACAATTAAATCCAAAAATAGCCTATTAAATATCATAAATTAGGAAATTATCATGGCAGGTTTAACCCAGGCCTTATCGATAGGAAAAGCCAGGCAGTTTTTATTAAAAAGGCGTATCACAGCCAATTTATTGATTGGGGGCTGCATAATTTTCGCTTTTCTAATCGTAGCCATTTTTGCACCTTTAATTGCCCCTTATTCTTCCAGTGAAATGTTCACCGATCATCTAAAAGAAAGACCCTCCGCTGAGTTTTGGCTCGGGACAGATCGATTTGGTCGAGATGTATTAAGTCGAGTGATTGTCGGCACCAGAGCAACGCTATTAATAGCGACAATAAGTACGCTTTTGGCACTGACTTTAGGCACAATTATCGGTACTAGTAGCGCCTATTTTGGCGGAAAAATAGACAACATTATCATGCGTATTAATGATATTTTCATGTCTTTTCCGACCTTGGTTTTCGCTATTTTGGTGATTGGTGTATTGGGACCGAGCATGCTCAATGGAATGATAGCCATAGGCATTATCTATGCCCCTCGCGCCATCCGGGTAGTACGTTCACAGGCATTGAATGTAGTGCATTTAGAATACATTGATGCCGCAAAAGTATCCGGAGAATCCTCTGCATATATCATTTTCAAAGAGATGATACCGAACCTCTGGCCTACCATCATTGTTGAGGGTTCCATAAGATTAGGCTATGCCATCTTATTAACTGCCAGCTTGGGATATATTGGCTTAGGGCCGCCACCGCCAACTCCCGATTGGGGTTTAATGGCCTATAGCGAACGCGGTTACATGATGGAAACCTATTGGCCAGTGTTTGCACCTTGTATTGCCATCGTTATTGCCGTGATAGGTGTTAATCTTTTTGGCGAGGGGCTCAAAGACATATTGCTAGCAAAAGGGTCACGCGCTAAATAAGTGTCAATAGAATAAATTTGAATACCGGTAAATAAAATATGAAAAATCGAGCCCACAATATTGAAAGTAACTGCTTGCAAGTCAATAATCTTGATATTGATTACCTGATTGGCGGCAAATCCATCCCAGCGCTGCGCAATATCTCTTTTGATATAGCTCCAGGAGAAACATTGGGATTAGTTGGCGAGTCAGGCAGTGGAAAAAGCACCATCGCCTATTCAATAGTCAAATACCTTGCAAGCAACGGTAGAGTCTCTGGCGGATCGATTCAATTTAAAGATAAAGATATCTTTAGCCTCAACAATGCCGAACTGTTGAAAATAAGAGGTTCAAAGATCGCACTGGTACCGCAAGACCCTTTGACCAGCCTTAATCCAAGTCACCGCATTGGCGCGCAGATCTCAGAAATATTAGATATTCATTTTGACCTGACTAAGCAACAGCTGTGGGACAGAACTATTGCCGCCTTGCACTCGGTACACATTGCGATGCCAGAGACAACAGCGCTGAAATACCCGCATCAAATCAGTGGCGGGCAACAGCAGCGGGTGCTAATTGCCATGGCCTTTTGCACCGACCCCGAACTCTTAGTGATGGATGAGCCGACTACTGGTTTAGATGTAACTACCCAGGCGCGCATTTTAGATTTAATCAATGAAATGAAAGCATTGCACAATACCTCTATTTTGTACATTACACACGACTTAGGGGTAAGCAAAAAAATATGCGATAAAGTCACTATCATCTATGCCGGTGAAGTGGTTGAGCAAGGCGCGGTAGATGAAATATTTTCTGCTCCGGCACACCCCTATACTCAAGGATTGATTGATTGTATTCCGCCGACTTGTGCCTCAGAACAAGATGGAAATAGATTGAGTTCCATTGAGGGGTTTCTGCCAAATATAGAGCAGTTAGAAAACGCTTGTATTTTTGCACCTCGTTGTCCACAGGTTCAAGACCAATGTCATCAAGAAGTACCTCCTTTGCAGCAAATATCTGTTGGCCACCAATCGAAATGCTTTTTTCGGGCATTTGCACCCACTAACAAAACAGCAATGGTTGCCAGGCCACAATCGCCGACCATAAGAAGTGAAACACTGCTGGAAGTCAAACATCTTAAAAAGTCATTTCCGACTAAAAAAGGCAGTTTCTTTGCCGTGGATGGTGTGGACTTTAAGTGTAACAAAGGCGAAATTTTAGGTATCGTTGGCGAAAGTGGTTGTGGTAAAACCACCATTGCCCGCATGTTAGTCGGTCTTGAAGAAAAAACCTCTGGTAGCATTTCCTTCAATAACCACAAGCTTGGCTCGTATAGAGAGCGGGGCAAAGACATCAGTAAAAAAATACAAATGGTTTTTCAAAATCCAGAAGCGACCTTAAATCCGCAGAAAACCATTGAGCAAATCATCACCAGGCCGTTAGCACTTTACGATATGGTGCCAAAAAATAAACGCCGCGAAAAAGCCATTGAATTACTCAATTCAGTGAATCTTGGCTCTCATTATCTAAGCAAATATCCCCATGAAATATCTGGCGGTGAAAAACAACGGATTGGCATCGCCAGGGCGTTCGCCACTGACCCTGAATTAATCATTTTAGATGAGCCTATCTCTAGCTTAGATGTTTCTGTGCAAGCCAACATACTGAATTTATTGCAAGAACTAAGAGAAAAACGTAACATAACTTACATATTTATTGGCCACAACCTCGGGGTGATTCGTCACTTATGTGACCGTATTATGGTCATTTACAAAGGTAAAATATGTGAAATGGGTACGCCTGAGCAGGTATTTCAACCGCCCTATCACCCCTATACCGAAACACTGTTGGCGGCGATACCGGTGATCGAGCCAGATATTGAACAGAGATCAGTAAGGGTCGAAGACGAGGGAGCGCAAGTTGAGCTGACTTGCAGTGGTTGTGCATTTCATCAGCGCTGCCGCTTTAATATTTTTGAGACTTGTCAACTTAGAGCGCCGCCAGTTCTAGACTGCGGATCCGGGCATGATATAGCCTGCCATGCACCATTGGAACAGCTGAGATTACTCGAACCGGTTTTTAAAAAAACAGCCAAAGATCGGGTAATACTCAAGAAATAAGGTATTAATTGATGACGTACCAAGCAAAGTACTTTAACAAGCTGTTGCAGACAAAAACCAATGGCTCCATGGGATTCGCTATCCCCGCGCTAGATAATCAACTAGCCCGTAAGTTAAAAGAACGAATACAAAATATCCAGCTCTACGCTCACCGTTATAGTTTTGTACTGAACTGTCAGTACAGCGAGTATGGGGTAAAAAACTTGTTAGATTTTGCTTATATGAATAACTTGGCGGGTGTTGCCGTGCACATTGCAGCGTTTAAGCAACACTTGACTCAAGCTTCACAGGCCGAGCTATTAGCCATCAAAGAATACGCACAAAGCCTTGATTTAATCATTAATATCGACATTAGCAGCATTGATGAAAAAGAGTTTTCTCAGGCAGTTTATCTGGCAACATTTTTTAATAGCAAGGATATTCGCCTGTACATCCGGGAGAGCGGTTATATTTCCGAGATCATAGAAACCGCTGTGGTACGCTTGACGAGATTATCAGCAATTGCGGAAAAAAAGGGTATCAACTTGCTATTGGAGCCTCATGAGGATTTGAAGTCCATTGAGCTGATGGAAATAATCCGTCGTGTGGATTGCGACAACCTAAAATTGCTGTTTGATTATGGCAATATGATTAATGCGGGTGAAACGCCATTAAGCGCATTAGAGACTATGGCTCCTTCAATTCGCCATGTTCACATAAAAGGGGTGAAGATCATCGCTGATGGCAACGGTTTCGCCCACCTAGGTGTTGCCGAGAGAGAGGACGACCTCCCTCAGGCAAAAATGCTCTTTGACCTGTTGATGTTGGGAGACGAGCGACCACAAGTAGAGGCTTTTTGTTTAGAGGAAGTCATTGGTTATTATGCCCCTGCTTATCGGCATCAAAATGAAAATGGTGATCCTTTTTTAGCCCCCAGAGCAGCAAGTTCAACATCCCTTAAACAAGACGTCCCTCTGGGCCGAATTTTATTAGACGAGCGGCGAGAAGCACAGCGGCAAGTAGAGTTCGTGCAAAGTTTACTTACTCGGCTGTTAACTATTGCTGAAGTTCAGTTAGCCGGTAGCGATTAATAAATCACTACAACAATAACCGCGCTTGAGAAGTTGTCTTTATTGAAAATTAGTCAACTCTCGCTTTAGGTAATTCATTGATAACAGCTATTTTAAATACTGGAGCAAGACGATTAAAAAATTAACGATGACAGAGCAAGCATTTAATAAGCTGGAAGAGCTGATAGTTACATTGCAGCTGAAACCGGGCCAAATAGTGACCGAAAATGAATTAAGTAACATGATCGGTATTGGTAGAACTCCAGTGCGAGAGGCGGTAAAAATGCTCAATAATGCCAGCTTGGTAAAGGTCATCCCGCATCGAGGTATCATAATCTCCGAATTAAACCTCGAGGAAATGTTTTTACAAATAGAAGTGCGTCGTGTGTTGGAGGGGTTAATAGCAGAACGTGCCGCTAAATTTTCCACGGCGCAAGAACGCGGCAGATTTTTGCAGTTACGTGATGCATTCCAAAAGGCGATCACTGAAGACGATGCGGTCGAAGTTATCAAGGTCGATACAGAGTTCCATGCGCTTATATCTGAGGCGGCACGAAATGTGTACGCATCAAAGGCCGTCGTCTTATTGCAATCATTAGCAAAAAGATATTATTTTAGTCGATATCAAAGTGACGATGAATTAATTCAACGGATCAATATTTCCCATATGGATTTAATGGAGGCAGTTGCTTCAGGGGATGTAGCTAAATCCAAACAAGTATCTGATGAACTGATTGATCAGATTCAGAAACTTTACAGCCATTCTTTTAAGGAGCACTTAGGCTATTCAGCGTAAATGTAATTGGGAGCTAGTTTACATTTCTATATAAAACCAACCAATTTTCAGCAGTCATTCGGGTTTTATCGAATATATCCGGGCTCCTGGGATAATCTGTTTGTGGACACAAGATATGACTTAAGAAAGCTGGCTCTGACTTGATTACCTCTAAAAATATAGTAATAAGGATTCTCATGAACACTGTAGAACTTTCTCTCGATGACATTTTTCAGTTGGCATTTAACTGTTTAACCCAGGCGGGTGCCAACTACGCCAATGCCGAGGCAGTGGCTGATACTGTGATGCGCGCCGAGCGCGATGGCTCGGTATCCCATGGCCTGTTTCGTATCCCCGGTTATGTCGCTACCTTAAAGAGCGGCAAAGTAAACCCCAATGCCGACCCCCAACCCGAGCAGGTGACACCTGCAATGGTCCGCTGTCACGGACAAAATGGTCATGCACCGCTGGCACTTGCCCGCAGCGTAGAAATGCTTGCACAATCTGCTAAGACCTGTGGCATCGCGGCGTTGAGTCTAACACACTCACATCACTTTGCTGCACTTTGGCCAGAGACAGAAGCGTTAGCCGAACGCGGTTTAGTCGGTTTCGCCTGCGTATCCTATACGCCGATGGTTGCTCCAACCGGGGGCGGCGAGGCGCTGTTTGGTACCAACCCAATATCGTTTGCCTGGCCCCGACCTGGTGAGACTCCGCTGGTTTTCGATATGGCTACCGCGGCGATGGCGATGGGTGAAGTACAAATTGCGGCACGCGATGGACATCAAGTGCCTATCGGCACTGGGCTAGGGCCCAATGGTGAATTAACCAGCGATCCCAGAGAAATTCTCAAAGGCGTACTACTGCCCTTTGGCGGTCACAAAGGATCTGCTATTTCCATGATGGTAGAGCTGATGGCGGGTCCTATGGTGGGTGAAGGATTCAGCTTTGAAGCAGCCGAAAATGACAATGGTGATGGCGGGCCGCCGCAGGGCGGAGAATTTATCTTAGCGATAGACCCCAAAATCATGGGAGGTGACAATTGGGCGGTTCACGCTGACAAATTGTTTAACAAGCTCGAAGCTATGGATGGCATTCGCCTGCCTGGCCAGCGCCGCCACAAGTTTCGCCAAGACACTGGCACAAGAAAGGTAAATGGTGAGTTAATTACTGAACTGCGGGCTTTAACTGCAATTGCACCTTAGAAGCCTGTCGGTTGTTGTGGGAATTTAGGCACTAATTCACTGCGGTGACGACCAGTTCACAGCCGACAAGGTTTTCTGTAATATAGGTGCCCAACACTAAGGCACCTCTGCGGTTGAACTTGCTAATTGCACAGCCCCTGAGCGAAGCTTTATAACTGCCTGAATCCGAGGCTTCCTCTGAACTTCTGAGTAATGAGATTTCCAGAAAACCAGTCTGTAACTGCGTTTTAAAGGTATCCCAACAAAGCTATAAAAAAGACAATGTGGTTAAAAAACAATAAACTATATTGGTTAAGTTGGTTTTTTTGCAGGTTGTGTACGAGCCTTATAATTAAGAATTGTAAGGATGAAGTCATTTAATAATCAATAAGCCAAGCGGCGTGCAATTCGTTCTGTACCGCTTTATAGCCCGCCCGCAGTGGCAGTTAGAGCATACCGGTCTCATTGTTATCACACCTAAGGGCATAATAACTTTGCGACAGGCAACCAACATGTCTGTTGTTAGTATGCCCCTAAGCTGCGAAGCCTGGGGCTGCACTATACTGCTATACCGCAGATGTCTCTTTCCTGACACTTATCATCCTACTGATGAATGAGCTGTTTAGCCAAGTAATCAATCTCTACGACGCATTAAGTATATAAAGAATACTCCACCTAATAGCCCGGTAATGATACCGATAGGAAGATCCTGAGGTGCGAGAAGCTTGCGGGCGATGATATCGACTATGACAAGAAAGATCGCTCCTGAAATTGCCGACAATGGAATAAGTTGGCGATTATCAGCGCCGACAAAGATCCGTAAAATATGTGGAATCATTAAACCGACAAAGCCTATAGCGCCAGAAAACGCCACCATTACACTGGTCATTAATGCTGCAAATACAAAGACTTTTAGTCGAAAGTTGGCCACATTTAAACCTAGGGTAGCCGCCATTTCCTCCCCTGCCAACAGCGCATTAATGTTGCGGCTATTGAGACTAAACCAGAAAAAGCAAATAAAAAATGCCACTAGTGGATAGATCAAATCATGCCACTGAGCCAAGCCCAAACCGCCTAACATCCAGAACATTACGTTGTGAGCTGCGCGGTGGTCTCCCAGAAAGATCAGTAGATTAGCTGCTGACATGATCACGAATGAAACAGCGACTCCAGACAATATCAGTTTATTTGGCTGTAAAAACCCTTCTTTTCTGGCGACCAGTATCACTATGCTAATAGCGGCTAATGCACCGACAAATGCAAACAGTGGCAAAGTTAAACTACCGAATATCAGACCCACATGCATAATCGCGGTAATAGCGCCAAAGGCTGCACCGGAACTAACCCCTAGCAAGTGCGGGTCGGCCAGGGCGTTACCCGTTGTGGTCTGTAAGACACAACCGGTCACCGCAAGGCCCGCGCCAACCAGCGCAGCTAAGATGGCTCTTGGAAAGCGTATTTGCCAGATAATATTCTCAGTGCCATTACTCCAGTCCAACCCCAGTAACTGCTTAGTGACTAACTCGGGAAACAGCTGGTTGAGTGCGATTCCCCAGCTCACTTGCATAGAGATATCTGCCGTTCCAGTACTGACAGCGATACTTATTGATAGGGCTAATATGATCAGACCGAGTAATAATTTGTAAGATAATGTCATGTGATTTTCATGTTTTAAATTAGTTTTTATAAGAGGCTATTGGTGGTGTTTGCTAGCTAGTTGGTGAATTGCAACCCAGAAGGAACAAGTTCTAAAGCGCCCATCTGACGTGCATGGGTGTCATTGCATTGTAAGAGCCTTCGCCATCTGAACTTTTAAAATCCGCGAAATATCCGCGGATTATTTTTGATACTCCTCAGTGCCAGCAGAGCAATCGGGAATCTTGGGTTAATACATCAATCTCTGTTAAAGGCTGAAATTAATTTTTTAATCGACGCGATATTACGAGGGCCAGGGGTTGCCTCATCGTATTGTAAGGTAACAAAATGATCGTTTATGACCGCGTCAATGTCTTTAAATGCGGGGTTTTGTTTCATAAAATCGATTTTTTGTTCGGCGCTAACTTCGCCGTAGTTGATGATCACTACTATTTCGGGGTTGCGCTCTACCACAGACTCCCAACCTACGCGCACCCAGCTTTTTTCTACATCGTCCATGATATTTTTCCCTCCTGCTGCTTCAATCAGAGCCGTTGGCATGGCGTATTTACCGGCGCTGAAAGGCTTATCTTCACCGCTGTCATAAACAAAGACTCTGACAGGCTGCTCCTTCTCAGGTACGCTCTTCAGTGCTGCGGATAATTCGCTCTGGTAATGGCTAATCAACTTTTCCGCGCGCTCAGACACGTCAAAAATTTCCCCTAAATTTCTAAAATCAGTGTAAATATCTTCAATGGATACTCGGTCGCGTTTCATCACATGAATGCAAGATTCACTGAGTTCATAGCTTTGGATACCAATTTTCTTCAGTGCTAGTGGGGTCAGCTCTCCTCCCACTTTTAGCCCATAATTCCAACCGGCAAAATAGAAATCTGCATCGGCATTTAACAACACTTCTTTGCTCGGGTACTTAGGTGACAACTGAGGCAGTTCACCCAAATTATCGATTAATCCAGCAGATAATGTTTTCCAACCAGTGACGCCGCTGTAACCCACCATTTTGTCGTGTAAA
>Ga0105356_10007464_pt1 | contig 10047 bp, 8 predicted proteins | sample GOMGulsemesocosm_3_FD_83502 | JGI IMG/M metagenome (GOLD analysis project Ga0105356, IMG submission 83502) | Methane-oxidizing microbial communities from mesocosms in the Gulf of Mexico - GOM9D Gulf of Mexico | ecosystem: Environmental > Aquatic > Marine > Cold seeps | place: Gulf of Mexico...
GAGAGATTCGAACTCTCGAAAAGATTTCTCCTTTACACCCTTAGCAGGGGCGCGCTTTCAGCCACTCAGCCACCTCTCCTGAACACGGCAAGAATAATACCATGTTTTTTTCTTTTGCATAGTCTTATTTATAAATAAATACGAATTTATTCATAAATATTAATACGTTAGAAGTTTCCGGTCGGTTCGCCTTCACCATTTTTCTCACGCTGAATACGCTGATAAATTTCTTCACGGTGAACAGCAACTTCTTTAGGAGCATCAACACCTATGCGAACCTGATTACCTTTAACGCCTAAAACGGTTACGGTAACTTCATCACCTATCATTAATGTTTCGCCTACGCGACGAGTCAAAATTAGCATTAGATTCTCCCAATCTTTCCTTTGTACTTTATAAAGTACATTTAATATTTTGCGAACTGCTTGTTACTAGGGTGGTTGCCTACCTATTTATCCTAATAGCTAGACGAGATATTTCCCTACCGTTCTATTCAGTATTGCCTACCTTTGACAAAATGAAAGAAAAAGCAGGGAATAATCCAGAACTTTTAGTGCTGTGCGGGAACTCCGCCCCACACGGAAGCATATATCAGACTAATGCCTGAATATTACGCTTCATCCTTAGCATCAAGGTCGAACGCTGTGTGCAAAGCGCGCACCGCTAGCTCTAGATATTTTTCTGCAATCACGACTGAGATTTTAATTTCTGAGGTCGTAATTGCTTGAATATTGATGGACTCGTCCGCCAATACCTTAAACATTTTGCTAGCAACGCCTGCATGAGAACGCATACCTACACCTACCATAGACACCTTACAGATGTCATCAGTTCCCGAAGTTGATCGAGCACCGAGTTCAGTAGCCGTATTTTGCAAAATTTCTAACGCTTTATTGTAGTCATTACGATGCACCGTAAAAGTGAAGTCGGTAGTACCGTCTTCCGCTACGTTTTGCACAATCATATCAACTTCAATATTTGCATCACTAATAGGACACAAAATCTTAGAGGCAACACCTGGAATATCAGGCACGCCTTTTACTGTTACTTTGGCTTCATCGCGATTAAATGCGATACCGGAAATTACTGGATTTTCCACAGAGCTATTCTCCTCCATTGTAATGAGTGTGCCAGGTCCATCATCAAAAGTAGAAAGTACACGTAAAGGTACTTTATATTTCCCAGCAAATTCGACCGCGCGGATCTGTAATATCTTAGAACCCAAGCTTGCCATTTCTAGCATTTCTTCGAACGTCACTTTTTCCATGCGACGCGCACAAGAAACTACTCGAGGGTCTGTCGTATAAACGCCATCCACATCGGTATATATTTGGGCTTCATCAGCACCTAGCGCTGCAGCAAGAGCAACACCCGTGGTATCCGAACCACCACGACCTAACGTCGTAATATTGTTATCGCTATCCACACCTTGAAAGCCAGCTACGATGCAAACATTGCCAGCATCTAATTGCTTGCGCATTGCATCGGTATCGATTTCTTCGATTCGAGCCTTCATATGTGAGCTATCAGTTTTAATACCCACCTGCCAACCGGTGAATGATTTCGCACCAATACCGCGCTTCTGCAAGGCCATTGCTAACAATGCAATGGTTACCTGCTCACCGGTTGATATCAATACATCCATCTCTCTTGGAGCGGGGTTATCTGATATACCATTCGCAAGACCAATAAGACGATTTGTCTCACCACTCATTGCAGATACAGCAACCACCAACTGGTGACCTGCATCGTGGAAGGACTTAACTTTATCTGCGACATGCTCTATGCGCTCGACGGTGCCTACCGAAGTACCGCCGTACTTTTGTACATATAACGCCATGATTCGGACTTGCTGAAGAAAAAAGGGCCACAATTAAACACTAAATTCACTTTCTTTTGAATACAAAAAAGGCGATTGATTAAATTATCAACCGCCTTTAGAGGTATTATTTGATCTAAAGCCAATAAGTTTGCATTTATTGACTCTGACTCGATCTAGTTCTGAGCCTAGCTTTAAATTAAAAGAGACTTAAAGCTTTTCGACTAAAGTTTTCCTACTAATGCACTAAATGCTTCTAATGCTTGTGGAATTCCCTCGGCATTTTTACCACCGGCTTGTGCCATCTCTGGCTTACCGCCACCACGACCATCGACATAAGGAGCACATTCTTTAACGATATCACCGGCTTTCACTGTGCCAATTAAATCCTTAGTAACACCTGCTAGAAGTGTGACCTTACCTTCAGTTTCAGCCGCCAACATAATGACTGCACTGCCAAGCTTATCTTTTAGCTGATCTAAGGTTGTTTTCATGGTCGGAACATCTGTGCCATCAATACGCGCCGCCAGAATTTTAAAACCATTCCCATCTACTGCCTGAGACGCTAGATCGGAACCTGCAGAACTCGCAAGCTTCGCTTTTAATGCTTCTAATTCTTTTTCTAACTGACGATTTTTAGCAATGACCTGCTCAACTTTTGAGCCTACATTATCACTACTGCCCTTAACCGAACGAGCAATAGTATTCAATGTCGCTTCTTGATTAGAGATGAAATCTAATGCCGCCTGACCTGCAACCGCTTCGATTCGACGAACACCTGCAGCAGCACTGGCTTCAGATATAATTTTAAATACACCTAAGTCGCCCGTACGCTTAGCGTGAGTACCACCACATAATTCAATTGAGAATTGATCAGCAGCATCTCCTGTACCCATGGCTAATACACGAACTTCATCATCGTACTTCTCACCAAACAAGGCCATCGCGCCACTATTTTTTGCATCATCAACATTCATCAAGCGTGTAGTAATTTCACTATTATCACGAATCTCTGCGTTAACACGCTGCTCGATAGTTGCAATTTCTTTCGCAGTCATCGCTTCCAAGTTAGAGAAGTCAAAACGTAATTTATCATACGTCACTAGGGAGCCTTTCTGCGCAACGTGCTCGCCTAATAAATTACGCAGGGCAGCATGTAAAATATGCGTTGCTGAGTGGTGTAAAGTAATCGCAGCACGCTTGTTGCCATCAACCTCTGCATTAAGTTGGTCGCCAACATTAACGACACCCTCAACTAAAATACCCTGATGAATATGATTACCACTTTCCTTGACGGTATTCTTAACTTGGAAAACCACGCCGTCAGCTTTTAAGAAACCACTGTCCCCAGACTGACCACCTGACTCGCCATAAAAAGCAGTTTCGTCCAAAACGATTAACGCTTCTGTGCCAACGGCGATATTCTCAACTTTATTACCATCAACAAATAAAGCCTGCACAGAACCTTGATTAGCGAGACTATCGTAGCCTAAGAAAGCCGTCTGACCCTCTAGTTCTAAAGCCTTGCCGCCTTTCAAGCCGAAGTTGCCTGCCGCTCTTGCCGTAGCTCGCTGATGCTCCATTGCAGTTTCAAAACCTGCCTCATCAACCTTCAAATTCTTTTCACGCGCAACATCGGCGGTTAAGTCCATAGGGAAGCCGTAAGTATCGTAAAGCTTAAATACGGTTTCACCAGGAATGGTATCGCCTTTCAAAGCACTGATCGCATCGTTTAAAATGCCCATACCCTTGTCGAGTGTCTTAGCAAACTGCTCTTCTTCTAAGCGCAATACTTTCTCTACTTGAGCCTGCAATTTAACCAACTCAGGATAAGCCTCACCCATTTGTTCAACTAACGCAGGGACTAGCTTATTAAAGAAGCCTATTTTCGCACCTAACATATGGCCATGACGAACAGCACGTCGAATAATACGACGCAATACATAACCGCGCCCTTCATTAGAAGGATACACACCATCTACAACCAAAAAGCTGGTTGAACGAATGTGATCGGCGATAACGCGCAATGATTTATTTTCTAAGTCAGTACAGCCCGTGACTTCTGCTGCCGCTTTTAATAATGCTTGGAATAAATCGATTTCGTAATTGCTGTGCACTCCCTGCTTAATAGCAGAAATACGCTCAAGACCCATACCGGTATCAACCGAAGGCTTAGGCAAAGGATGCATAACACCGTCTTCAGTACGGTTGAACTGCATGAAAACGTTGTTCCATATTTCGATAAAACGATCACCGTCTTCTTCTGGAGTCCCCGGCTTACCACCCCAGATATGCTCACCGTGATCATAAAAAATCTCGGTGCAAGGACCACAAGGCCCAGTATCACCCATTGACCAGAAGTTATCTGACGCGTATTTCGCGCCTTTATTATCGCCAATACGAATAATTTTATCTTCGCTTAAGCCCATATCTTTATGCCAGATGTCATAGGCTTCTTGGTCATCCGCATACACAGTTACCAACAATTTATCTTCTGGAATATTCATCCAATCTTTAGACGTCAGGAATTCCCAAGCAAACTTGATAGCGTCTTGCTTGAAATAATCACCGAAGCTGAAGTTACCCAGCATTTCAAAGAAAGTATGGTGTCGTGCGGTATAACCAACGTTTTCTAAATCGTTATGTTTACCACCGGCACGAACACAGCGCTGTGAAGAGGTCGCTCGGGTATAACTACGATCATCTTGGCCTAAAAATACATCTTTAAACTGAACCATACCTGCATTGGTAAACAATAACGTTGGGTCATTACCCGGTATCAAAGGGCTAGAGGCGACAATCTCATGCCCATTAGCATTGAAATAGTTCAAGAACGATTGGCGAATATCAGAGCTTTTCATAGTTTAGATGTGTCCATAAATACTGGTTTAAATATCAACATGCCAGCTGGGTAGATATATTTGGGCGTGATTATAGCTCGCCTAAGCACGAATAAATAGCATCCAAGAAAAATCATCAACCCCAATTAATACTGACATTTGTAGCAGAAAAAATAGAATCCTTGACCGATGGAGATAACTAAATAAGAATAAAGGAATGCACTTAAATATTTCGGAGTTACACCATGAATATTGATCGCTTAGTTTTCGCCATTGCAGGTACATTCATCTTAGCGAGCCTGGCCTTATCTCAAATGCATTCTCCTTACTGGCTTGGCCTTACAGCATTTGTTGGCATCAACATGCTGCAAGCTGCTTTTACAGGCTTCTGTCCTCTCGCCAAAATATTAAAAGCTATTGGGAAGCCTTCAGGCTCTGCATTTAACTAAACGGGCGATAAAACCAAACTCGAGCCATAATCACCCAAAGTGCGTAGCTTCAGAAATAATCCGCTCTTGTGACGCACATTGTCCTAATTGTCGGATATAATGCGCAAAATACCCACCTTTGATAGGATTTAATTGTGCATAAAATAGTGATAGTTGGCGGCGGCGCGGGCGGTTTAGAGCTTGCAACTCAACTGGGCCATAAATGGGGTAAAAAAGGCAAAGCTGAAATCCACCTTGTGGATGCCAACCATACTCACTTATGGAAACCTTTATTACACGAGGTTGCGACTGGCGCATTAGATTCAGGAATCGATGAATTAAACTATCAAGCACACGGTAAAAAGCATGGATTCAATTTCCACGTAGGCAGAATGTGCGGACTCAACCGCGATACAAAAACAATTCAACTCAAAGCAATCTACGATGAAAATGAAGAAATCTTACCTTTGCGCGGATTGGTATATGACCAGTTAGTGATGGCACTAGGCAGTGTCACTAATGATTTTGGTACAAAAGGCGCTGCTGAACACTGTTACTTTTTAGACGGTCGCCAGCAAGCTGAAACATTCCACCAAAAATTATTAAACCAATTCATTAAAGCTAACGGCAGCAATAATCCTGAAGAGCTAAGCATCGCTATTGTCGGCGCCGGCGCGACTGGAGTGGAACTGTCAGCAGAGCTTTACAATACAACGGAAGCCTTAGCCAGCTATGACATGAGCCAATTCAATACGGATAAGCTTAAAGTATCACTAGTTGAAGCAGGCCCACAAATTTTACCGGCCCTACCTCGCAGAATTTCAAATGCTGCCAAGCATGAACTAGAAAAGCTGGGGGTCAGCGTATTAACCGATACAATGATTACTGAAATCACTGAAGAAGGTTTTATCACCAAATCAGGTGAGGTTATAAAAGCTAAATTAAAGGTTTGGGCTGCTGGCGTTAAAGCACCAGACTTTTTAGCCAATATCGGTGGGCTTGAAACTAATCGGGTGAATCAATTAACGGTTAAAGCGAATTTACAAACCACACTCGATCAAAATATTTTTGCCATCGGTGATTGTGCATTTTTATTACAAGCGGATGGTAAGGCTGTCCCTCCTCGTGCTCAAGCCGCTCACCAGCAAGCCAGTCATTTAATAAAAGTATTGGCAGCCATTCGAGCAGGGAAAACACCACCTGACTTTATCTATCGAGATAAAGGCTCTCTAGTTTCATTAAGTCGCTATAGTACAGTCGGAAGTTTAATGGGGAATTTGAGCAAAGGCTCAATGATGATCGAAGGCCGCATAGCACGTATTGTTTATGTTTCATTATATCGCATGCATCAAGTTGCTTTACATGGTTATGCACACACCTTGTTACTGTCTTTAGTTGGGCATATCAACAAAGTGATTCGCCCACGCCTTAAACTACACTAAAACTGTGTTAACTTAGCTTGTCACCCTCTCACCAATGACAGACTGATCGATTTGCAACAAAACGTCTTGGCGATAGTCTCCAGGACGCTTTCCAGTCCAGCGCCTAAAGGCTTTATAGAAAGCACTAGGCTCAGTAAAGCCAACAAGAAATGAAATTTCATATAGCGGCATCGTTAAATCTTTGATTAAACTTAAAGCTAATGCTTCACGACTATCATCCAAAATAACTTGGTAAGATGTTCCAACCTCTTTTAACTGACGCTGTAAATTTCTAACACTTAAATTTAGTTGATTAGCAACATTCTCTTGAGTTGCACAGTGCTGCAACAAGCATTCATTAATCCCTGATCTTACCGCAGTGTATAATTCAAGCCTCTGTATACGCTTTGATATTACTTTTTTTGCTTGTGCTAAAATTTGATCGAATAGCTTGTCATCTGCATACGGATTCTCTCGTTCAAGAAGGCTTTTCGATATTTCAAGGTACGTATCGTTAGCTCGACATACGACCCCTTTTAATAATCCCTTATGCTCGACACCATTCACGTCAGTATCATTATAAAAATATTTTACGTAGTTATTGGCGTCGAGAAATACATTAGCAAACCAACTGTTAATCGCTGCAAAAATCATATCCTTTTGATAACAATTAACGATAACACCACGAGTAGGAATAAAAGATAATCGAACCGATTCACTGCTAATGTCGGTTAATTCAAACCGGCCTGACTCAGATATCATCATCGAATGAGCCATGAATGCCTCGAGACCAATAGTAAGTGTTTTCGATTTCAGAAATATTTCACCAAGAGTTAAATCAGAGGCCGCAATATATTGACCCAGCTTTAAACCTAAAGCTGGGTCATTAGCATGTTCTACAGCCGCTTGGTGTAGCCTAGTCATTTTATTACTTGGAATTCCAAACTTGTTATTACCTTCTACTGTTATATCTATGCCTAAAATATCATCCAATACTTTTTTAGGCACATCATGGTCTAACCAGAATTTATACAGAAGTCGAACAAGAGGCATTGCTACCTGTGACAAAATAGCCATATTTTCCCTCGATATAACAGTGGTATTTATTATTAGAATCAGCGCAAAAGACAAGTTTAGAGCACCAATATTCTGACCATCCGTTCTTTCTTGTTTTTTATTGAGAACGATATTCGTTTTAAGTAGTGACTCTGTCAATAGATTCTGACGACAGTATGGAAGGTTATGCGGACTTGAAAGGCGTTTTAAACTAATAGTCTAAGAAGTAATATTTTTATAACTATATATTTATATTCTATGTAACTCTTGGTAATTTTCTACTGCAAAATGTATCTAATCCATCGCAAAACCTCGATAAGCCAAGTAGCGAAATGCTTTTTGCTTTTTGCTTGTCCTTATAATCACTTAAATCCAATGAGTGAAACTTTCGTAGACCACTTTCGTACGCTAACTCAAATCAATCAACATCACCTTGCAAACACAGCTCGATAAGGTCTTGATCTATTCCTTTCTCTTTTAATTCTCGCTCTATTCTCATTTGTCCTAAACCGCGATTAATTCGAGAACGCAAAAATGATTCGGTGAAACGCTGGTCGCTTTGATAGTCGGATTCTGCAAGCTGATCGAGTAATTCTAATAAATACGTGTCGCTAGAGGTGCGAACAATTAACTTTTGATAAAGTTCATGGCGAGAGAATTCACGACGTGACAGCAAGTTGATTGCTGCCACGCGTAATTCATTTTCAGAGAGTTCCGTTGGTTTAGTAAACCCCTGAATGTTTCTTATACACTGGTAATCCTATGACCCAGCTTTTTCTTTTGTTTCTTTTGTCTTTTCAGCTTTCGCAGGTTTTTCTGCTTTCTCTGCTTTTTCTTTACTTTCAGAATCTTTCGGCATCTGACTCGTCATCAATTGTGCACGAATCTGGCTTTCGATCTCTTCAGCAATCGCTGGATTTTCAGATAAATACTTAGCAGCATTTGCCTTACCTTGACCAATTTTATCGCCTTGGTAAGCATACCAAGCGCCTGATTTATCAATCAAGTCACACTTAACGCCAAGATCAACAACTTCACCCATATGGTAAATACCTTGACCATATAAGATTTGGAATTCAGCTTGTCTGAACGGAGGAGCAACCTTGTTCTTAACAACTTTAACGCGTGTTTCGTTACCCGTAACTTCATCACCTTGCTTCACTGCACCGGTACGACGAATATCCAAACGAACAGAAGAGTAAAACTTTAATGCGTTACCGCCTGTTGTTGTTTCAGGGTTACCGAACATCACACCAATTTTCATACGAATTTGGTTAATGAAGATCACTAAGCAATTTGCATTTTTAACATTGGCCGTCATTTTACGTAATGCCTGAGACATTAAACGAGCCTGCAGACCAACATGGTGATCACCCATGTCGCCTTCGATTTCAGCTTTAGGTGTCAACGCTGCAACCGAGTCGATTACGATAACGTCAACAGCACCTGAACGAACCAAGCTATCTGTAATCTCTAAACCTTGCTCACCGGTATCTGGCTGAGAGACCAATAACGTATCTAGATTGATACCTAGTTTTTCTGCGTATAACGGATCTAAAGCATGCTCGGCATCAACAATAGCAACAGTCTTACCCTGCTTTTGCGCTTCAGCCATTACTGATAAGCATAAAGTCGTTTTACCCGAGCTTTCTGGACCGTATATTTCAACGATACGGCCATAAGGTAAACCACCTATACCCAGCGCAACATCCAGAGTTAGAGAACCTGTTGATACAGACGGAATTGCTTCACGCGGCTGATCACCCATTTTCATAATGGAGCCTTTACCAAACTGACGCTCAATCTGGCCTAGTGCTGCATCAAGTGCTTTTTGCTTATTTGCATCCATTATGACGTTCCTTTAAGTAGTCTGAATGATCAGATTGTTCTAACCATCTTTGCTTTACTGTAGATTTAACCAGTATTTAAGCATAGCTATTGCAATTGGCCAAGTCATATTCTGAAATATTTATAATAAAAACAACTAGCAGCTCCACAAGCACCATGAATAGTACACCTCAAGGTCACAGATATTTTTAATCAGGTCTAAATCCTCAGGAGATAAGACAATATATACAGTATTTCATCCAGTACTAAATCCTCATTAACACAGTACTTTCTAGTATTAAAGCTGTCATTTATAATAACTTTACCGATTAACATTACGCAGATGCTTTGTTCAATTACCTCTCAATCACTTACAATGCTGTTTTTAATGTTTAGATTTAGGGTTTCAGCGCAGATATGAGCAAAGCAGCAGCGACACATACACCTATGATGCAGGAGTGTGTAAGCCTTGATTTACAATCACTTACCTATCAAATCAGAATAAAGCTATACTAAATACTATACTTATTCGTGAGATTCATTAGGTATAGATAGCCCTAAATAGTCTTAAGTAAGTCCTTTTGAGCACATTCAAACCTCAATAGAGCCAATTAGGACAAGTAAAAATTATCCATTTAGCTTTCAACCCAAGCCGC
>Ga0105356_10007467_pt1 | contig 10040 bp, 14 predicted proteins | sample GOMGulsemesocosm_3_FD_83502 | JGI IMG/M metagenome (GOLD analysis project Ga0105356, IMG submission 83502) | Methane-oxidizing microbial communities from mesocosms in the Gulf of Mexico - GOM9D Gulf of Mexico | ecosystem: Environmental > Aquatic > Marine > Cold seeps | place: Gulf of Mexico...
CGAGTAGCAAAATGCCATTACGATAACTTTTGATAAAATATTTGTTGATTACTCAAGTATTCTTATTGAAATTTAGCGTAAAATAGAGATTATAGAAAATAGTTAAAATACTGAAATTAGTGTTTAAGACACTATTGCTATCTTATTGGCTGAGGGCAGTTAATCTTAAAGTGGTACGATCTAAAGACTATAAATCTCTCCGTTGATTTTCCAGAAACGGGGTATAAATGGAACCAATATGATTGAAGCAGTAATTTTTGATATGGATGGTATTCTTATTGATTCTGAACCGATGTGGAAAATAGCTGAGAAGCATGTATTTTCTTCAGTTGGTGTAGACGTTAATGAAGCGTTATCGATTCACACGGCATCAATGACAACGAACGAAGTCACTAAATTCTGGTATGAGCATTTTCCATGGCAAGATAAAAGTTTGCAGCAAGTGGAAAATGAAGTGATTGAACATGTGAAAAGTCTTATTATAGCTGAAGGGACCCAAATGGCAGGGGTTAAAGATATTTTAGATTTTTTCAAAAATAAAGACTTAAAAATCGGCCTATCAACAAACTCCCCAGCTAGATTAATTCCAGTGATTTTAAATAAACTTAATATCGCGGGATATTTTGATGCTATCTCTTCCTCTGAATACGAGGAAAAAGGTAAACCGCATCCCGCTGTATATTTATCTACGGCAAAAAAACTAAAAGTAGCCCCTTCAAAGTGCGTAGCATTTGAAGATTCTCTTTCTGGGATTATTGCCGCTAAGAAAGCTAATATTAAAACGGTGGCGGTTCCTGCAAAAGCAGAGTTTATCGACAAGAAATTTGAAATATCTCATTTGAAAATTAGGCGATTATCGGATTTTTCTGACAAGCATTTAGACAAACTATTGCATTGTGATTAAATGCCATTCGACAAAATGTACCTTTAACGTTACTAAAAATAACGCACAACGACAGACAGTGTTAAGTCTTTGTTATGTTGTCAGGGTTTAGCACAAGTGAGGTTATGGAGACAAAGTGGAAAAGATTCTTATGAGTGCTTGCCTGTTAGGTAAGAGGGTAAGGTATGACGGAAATGCGTTAACTGTGTCCGAAAATATTATTGATAAGTGGCAGGCCGAGGGGAGAATTGTTTCCATTTGCCCTGAAGTCGATGCAGGGATGAGCATTCCTAGAGCACCGGCCGAAATATTAGCTGCAGATGGTTATGATGTTTTGCTTGGTACTGCTGCCGTTGTTGACGATACTGGCATTGATGTTAGCGACCTTTTCAAAAAGGGTGCCCAAATGGCGCTGGAATTATGTAAAAAACACGATATTAAAGTCGCAATATTGACCGACAATAGCCCCTCCTGTGGAAGTTCGGCGATATACGATGGCAGTTTTACAGGTCAAAAAATAATTGGTGTTGGCGTGACAGTCGCTCTACTTAGAAAAAATGGTATCGAAGTCTTTAGTCAGCATAATATTCCTGACGCTAATCAAGCATTACATCGATATCAAGAGTAAGTCTAATCATAATTTAAATAATTATACGTTATAGACAAAGAAAAATATTATTGTTGTCTCTGGATTATTTACGAATAATAATTCGCTAAAAAAGGCAAACTATAGTTAATTTTTGTTTATTAAATGGGCGTTACGCCTTCATTTCTTATCGTAAATATAGGTGTGTAAGTTTACATGGTTCAATACATTGTAATAGCAGCATTATTAACCGGCTCTATGGGGTTAATGCTATTTGTTATCGGTTCAATTTTTAGTGCCGTTGTTGCTTTAGGTAATAAACAGCAGTTATTTGGTTGGTCAGTCTTTTTGTTTTTACCTCTATCATTGGTTTATTGTGCAATGAATTGGGATATAGCATCATACTCTGGAAAAATGGTCTATTGGGGCGCTACTTTGTTAATAGTAACCGCACTTATTTTGAAATTTGGTGGGGTAATGTCGCTAATTGTTTAAAGCGATGTTAATTGTAGAAGTATCTTTAGGTTCAATTTATGAGTTTGAGAAGTTGTGAATATGGCGTAGGAGATAATTCTTATACCATGGCCGGAGGGTTATCAGGGATCACTAAACTCGTTAACGAGTTTTATAATAATATGGATGTTTTTTCACGATCGAAAAAAATTCGCCGCATGCATGCTAATAATCTGTCAGAGTCTCGCAAAAAATTAGCCTATTTTTTATCTGGTTGGCTTGGTGGTCCCAAATTGTATGCCGAGAGTTATGGAAGTATCAATATACCACTTGCCCATAAGCATTTGTCAGTAGGTATTGAGGAAAGTGAAGCATGGCTGTTTTGTATGCAAGAGGCTATTGAAAAACAGCCATTTGAAGAAGCATTTAAAATTTATTTAATGGCACAATTACGCATTCCAGCGCAAAGAATTAGAATGGCCTCAGCTACCTAACAATACCAAAAAGAAAAATACGATTATTTTGTTATTCTGGTTAACGTTATTGATTATTTATCTATGCTGTCGATTAAACAATTAGCAAGAGGGAAAAAATGAGTATTACATCAGAAGAATTGTTTGTGGAGATTGAAGGTGGAACGCTCTATATCAAGCAATGGATTCCTGAGAAAATAAAATGCACCTCCCCCATCGTGCTTATGCATGATTCATTAGGCTGTGTAGATTTATGGCGCGATTTTCCTGAACAATTGGCTCGCGCATCATCACGCATTGTTATTGCATATGACCGTCTTGGTTTTGGACGTTCAAGTATTAATAAACAATCGCCTAGTATTGACTTTATTTGGCAAGAGGCTGACTGTTTTTTTCATGAGATAAAAATAGCTGTTCAATTTAGCCAATACTATTTGTTTGGTCATAGCGTTGGAGGTGCAATGGCGATAGAAATAGCAGCTATTGATAAAGGTTGCCTTGGTGTTATTACTGAGTCGGCACAGTCATTTGTGGAAGATTTAACAATTAAAGGCATTCGAGAAGCAAAAACAATATTTCAACAGCCTGAGCAAATGGAACGTTTAAAAAAATGGCACGGAAACAAAGCAAATTGGGTATTAAAGGCTTGGGTTGATGTTTGGTTGTCTTCAGAGTTTTCTACATGGAGTCTTGAACCTCGCATAGGTCAAATAACATGCCCAGTATTGGCACTTCATGGAGATAACGATGAATATGGCTCAATAGCATTTCCTAAATTCATTACGAGCAAGGTATCAGGAAAATCTAGAATGATAATTTTAGAGAATTGTGGCCATGTTCCTCATAAAGAAAAAGCAGATGAAGTTATTGATCATACGGCGTCATTTCTTGATGGTATCGGTACTGCTTGATACTTATAGGTGGTAAATAAAGTGTTATTAATCATATTGTTATGTTTGTTTTTTTGTCAGTTAACATACATTCTTTAAGCTAGCCACGAGTTTAAAGTTTGTTTTATTAGCAATTCTATTTTTTGTAAATACGGAAAAAGTCGCAAACAAGGGGAAAATAGAATTTGTGATGGATGTAGCGGTAAGTGGTTTTTAGCCCAAAATTAAAATCAGCGAAAGCAATTTCTATCAGAGTCAAATTCTAATGCTGAGAAAGTAAGGATGAAAATTAGCGATAAGTTGGTCACTGTACTTAAATGCCTATTTCCGCGCTTCCAGCAAAAGAAGCTAAAACGTTAATGACTAAAAATCAGTAACACTATTTTATTCTCTTTTCGTCGCCCAACCAAACGATTTAACTGGTTAAATTGCTTTTAGAATAAAAATATAACAAACTAATAAATAAAGAAAAATGATAGTTAGTTGTTTTGATTCTTCAATGTTATTCCTATTCTTCGGCGTTCGCTAGAACAAACGTTAACTTAGGGATAGGGCGTTAAATAACAGGTAGGCAATTCTATGATATCCCACACAACATTAGGTACTAATAATCTAGTTAAAGCTGAATCTTTCTATTTTGATATTCTGGCTGCAATTGGTGGCATACAGATATATAAATCAGATGAAGTGATTTTTTGGGAGTTTGAAGGTGGCGGCTCAAAATTGGCGCTAACAGTTCCGTTTGACGGCGAGCTAGCAACTCACGGGAATGGAACTATGGTGGCGTTAAACCTCGCTAGTATCAGTAAAGTAGATCAAGTATTTTCGATGGCCATTGAGGCGGGTGCTACGAGCGAAGGAGAACCCGGTAAAAGGAATGAGGGCGCATATTATGGTGCTTATTTTAGAGATCTTGATGGCAATAAAATAGCTATTTTTCATCGCTAATTGATTTGCCATGCACAGCAAATCAACTATATAAAAATGATGCGTTGGTAAAGACAATAATTCTAATTCTAATTCTGGATGATTTATGATCAAAATAAAAGTGACAGCATGTATCGATGCCAGTCCTAAAGCTACTTGGGATGTACTCTCTGATTTAGAAAGTATTTCCTTATGGTCAGAACCCGTTCTGTTAGCACAATGCCATGGTGCACAAAAGCAAGGCGTTGGAGCAGAACGAATTTGTCACTTAGGGAAACGAGTGGTAATAACTGAACGTTGGACTTCGTGGGAGGAAGGTGAATCTTATACCTACGAAGGCTTCGATTTAACTTTAGTTAAATCGGCTAAAAATACTTGGTCGGTGAAAGCTAATAATGGCAAGACGTTATTAACATCACAATCTTATATCGTGCTTAAAGGAGGGATGTTTGGCAAGTTACTGGAGCCGTTAATGCTATTTATTTCAAATAAAATGGCCGCCGATGCCCTTGCTGCATTTAAATATTTGGTAGAAAATGGAAAACCTTATGAAGGTAAACACTCATTACTACCTAGAGTTTCCGCTGTTTGCTAAATTCTCTAAGTATGTAGCGACGGTATAAAATATAGAAACTAATTATTAAAAAGAATCGTAAATTTCTTTAGTCCATAAACTACGTATTAACAATCATTTATCCATTAATAGACATAATGTTCAACGAGGAAATTATCATGAATCCAGCAGCTATTAAGAAACTTATAACCTTTGACGATTTTGCAAAGTTGGACATCCGCGTAGGCACAATTACCTTAGTTTCAGAAGTAGCCAAGTCAGATAAATTAATGAAATTAACCGTCGATTTTGGTGACCATGTGCGTACAATACTTGCAGGTATTAAACAAGAACGTGAGAACCCTAGTGAAATAGAGGGAAAACAAGCACTTTTTGTTGTGAACCTCCCTGAAAGAAAAATGGCTGGTGAATTATCACAAGGTATGTTGTTTGATATTGGCTATGAAGACAAGCTCACGCCATGTTTGGCTATACCTGAAGTAGCAATCCCCAATGGCAGTCGAGCTGGTTAACTAGAAGCTTGCAGCTTTTTATTAGGAAAAGCCAATATCCTTATTCTTTCATTGTTTATCATCTGCAATAAACGATAAGCAATAAATTTACGATTATTAGCCTATTAGGTAATGAGTCATTGAAAAAGAAATTTGTTTCGAATGAAAGACCTATTTAGCTCATTTCAGCCAACAATCACTCGTTCCGGTCTGGCTAATTTTGGCCTTTCTTTAGAGTACTTCTCGCCTTGTGACGTATTAAAGGGAGTTGTTCATTCCTATTTGCAAATTAGTGCCCAATACCCGACGCCATACCCAGTGATCCCTGATGGCACACAATCAATATTTATATCCCCTCATGGTTCTTTTATCGGTGGAACTCAGCTGCAAACTCGTAACATCCAAATTTTAGCCGCGGGTGAGTATTTTGGTATCAGATTTTACGCTGGTGCGTTACGACATCTTTTCAAATTAGATCTTTCTGAAATTACTGATCAGTTTGTTGGTGAGGAATACCTGCCATGCAATATCTTCAATCGTCTTTCTCAGTTAATTTATCAACAAGACAATTTTCATAAGCGTGTTGATATTTGTGAAAATTGGTTAATGAAAAATTTTAAACCTCAACCAAAAAGCCGTTTTGACCAAGCATTATCTTCGATATATCAATCCTCTGGGAATGTGAAAGTAAATGATCTCGCCCAGAGTGTGGCTTGGAGTAGTCGTCATTTGAATCGATTGTTCCAACTCCATACTGGTCTAGGTACTAAGACCTTTACTAAAATAGTTCGCATGCAACATGCTTGCAGGCAGTTATATGTAACGCCTCGTACATCACTAAATTCGGCTTTGGAATTAGGTTTTTTCGACCAATCTCATTTCATAAAAGACTTCAGAAAACATCTATTATCAAAACCTTCAGATTTTTCTAATCACTTTATGTCCGATTTTTACAATAAATAACCTTCTGAAATTGTTAAAAATGCATTCTGTTTTATTATTTGGAAATTAGCGTGCAGTATTCAAACATAGAAGTTCTAGAAATGGCTAAAGGTGGTTTTTTTGGCGAAGGTAACGCCCAACTACCTAATTCGTTGATGTTAATGATTGATGAGATAAGTCACATTTCCAATGAAGGGGGGGCATTTGATAAAGGAGAGGTAAATGCAAATTTAAAAATCTGTCCTGAGCATTGGTTTTTTTCTTGTCATTTCCAGGGAGACCCGGTGATGCCGGGTTGTTTAGGTTTAGATGCGTTGTGGCAACTGTTAGGTGTTTATCTCGGTTGGTCGGGTTTGCAAGGAAAAGGGCGAGCTTTAGGTGTAGGTAAAGTGAAATTTAGTGGACAAGTTTATCCAGACGCCGGTTCTATTCAATATAAGCTACATATCAAGCGGATATTTAAAAAACCGATTGCAATGGCCGTTGCTGATGGCGTAGTCATCCACAATGGCAGCATTATTTATGAGGCCAAAGATTTGAAAGTCGGTCTGATTGATGAGTGACAACTTATAGCTGACACGTCAAGCCGTATACGCAGAAATACCAGCTAAAAAAACATTATTTTTTGCAACGTTCAGATATAGTCTACAATCCCTAGCCTATTATTTGGACGTTGGTTTTGGTAATCAATGGAGTTGAGTATGAAATCGAAAATCTTATTGCAGGTAGTAAGTTTTGTATTACTGTTTTTAGTCTGGCAACCACAGGTGCATGCCCGAGGCTGCGGTACAGTTGAATCATTAAAGTGGTTAGTTGGTGATTGGCATTCTGAAAACGGCACATTGAAAATAAATGAATCATGGCAGAAAATAAGCGCGAAAACGTTTGAAGGTTATGGTTCTACCTATTCGATTGAAAAAAACAAGGTTGTAAGTTCTGAAACATTACGGTTAGTCGAAATGTCCGGAGAGATTTTTTATATAGCAAAAGTTGCAAGTAATAAACTACCTATTACTTTCAAATTAACAAGCTGCACGGCGAACAGTGTAATTTTTGAAAACTCAGCCCATGACTTCCCTCAGAGGATCAGTTACCAATTAAAGAATGAACAAAGTATGATTGTTTTTGTTTCAGGTGAGAAAAATAAGGGCTTTTCAATTAAATTTAATCGTGCAGATGATACTACAAGGTAATAAGCGCAAGCTAATTTACAGAAAAGTTGCCATACATCCCTATTATATCTACGAAAAATTTATGCTAAGTTTGTATCGGATGTGATCATTGTAGCAATCGTTAATTCTGGAACGTTAAAGATGTTCTTGGTGATATTACTACACCTTAAGAGTACGTTAACCCAGTCATTGTTAAGGAAAATCACAATAAATTAATACCTGAGCGATCGACACTATAATTCCCTAATAAATGGAGAAGTTTATGAAAACTATGACGTGTAAGCAATTAGGTGGTGCATGTGATAAGAAATTCCAAGGAAGTTCTTTTGATGAAATAGCTGAATTAAGTAAAGTACATGGCATGGAAATGTTTCAAAAGCAAGATGCAGAGCACCTTGCCGCTATGGGTAAGATAAGTGAGTTAATGCAACAACCTCAAGCATTGAAAGATTGGTTTGAAGCTAAAAAACAAATGTTTAACGAATTAGCTGAAGACTAACCTAGTATGCAATGATTTGCTGTAACTCATTCGCAAGTCGCATTTGATTATGGAACATAAGTGATTGTCTGTATTTTGCACACGGACAATACTTCGCCCATTAAAGGGGTCGCTATATTTAACGAGAAGTAGATGGATATTCGAATTATAAAGTGGGACGAGGCTTTGCCCATTAGACATGAAGTTTTGTGGCCAAATAAACCTTTGTTGTTTTGTAAAGTTGATGGAGATGAGGTAGCAAAGCACTACGGAGTTTATTTGAATGATAAATTGGTCAGTGTCGCATCCGTCTATATTGAAGGTCGCATTGCAAGGTTGCGGAAATTTGCCACGTTAGTGGAGTTTCAAGGTTGTGGAATCGGTTCAAAACTGATTAAACATATTATCAGTGAACTTAAAAATATTGGTATCGCGTCTTTTTGGTGTGATGCTCGAAAAACAGCCATAGGCTTTTATAATAAATTTGATATGGAAAAACAAGGCGTTGAATTTAATAAATCTGGTATTTTGTATGTCAAGATGCAAATAATTCTTTTGCAGAGTAAAGAATAAAACTTTGTTAGGTATCCGCTAGTTAGGGTTAAAATAAGCGGCTCAAGCGACATTTATCATTTCCCCTATGCAACAATTATTATTGTTTCGAATTGAGTTGTTAGTAACACAATAAAAAGGGGGGACTCAGTAATGATTGTCCATTTTAGTGCTGCTATTACGCTGTACAGGCTAGTAATATTAATAACTTTACTACCCGCTTGTTAATGATCTGCGCAACTAGCTTAGCTGTAGAATGAAGTATTGCCAATCTAGGATCTAATTTGCATTCCAATTTGCAGTTTGAAAAAATTCCTGCTGTTCTTGATTTCTTTTATGTTGTTAGGTATTTGATTTTTATCTTGTTGTTCTGTTTGGTATAGAATATGCCTTAGATTAGATAGGTTTCGTTAAAGGTGCTCCGTTATGAACTTATCGCTAAAGTCATTAAATACTAAAAACACGGCATGTACAGCTATCCAAATTACCAATACTTCACATGTTTTGCACTTGTTTCAGACCACATTGCTCAAATTGTCAGAAGCCTCAGATTTACCTATTAAGATTATTTGTGGTGAAAAAGATAAGTACCTTATTAGGCAACAGCTAAGTGAGATGAATTGCCAGTCAGATGTCTATTTAAATGATGATACCTCAAATGCGGAACCTTCTATAATTTTCACCATAACTTTACCTTAAGCTCATAATTTTTATAAATTATTTAATAAAATAACAAAAGAGCAACAAGCTGATAGTTATCGGCTTTTTGTTATTTTTTCTTTTCTTGGTTTTTTCGATACAAAAATTATTATTCTGATCTGTGCTTAAAAGGTTAGTCTAGTTAAACATGGATCATGGTAAGTCGATTTTTATTAACTAGCCTCAGCTACTTTTTTAAACGGCTAAGCTCTTCGTCACGTTAATTTATTATTGCTCATCCCTCTGTTCCTGCCTCAATATTTAAACTCTCCATTATTAACCTGATCTGATTTTTGTAAAATACAATTTCTCTTTAATTGAAAAGCAATATGCAAATAAATTTAGTCTATTATTTTTTAATATTATGTAAAGTATGACTTTTATTTGTTGGAATGGTCTTTGCAATAATTGTGTTAAGTCTTTGTGAGGGAGTAAATTTATGAGTAAATTTCAGTACAGTTTCTACATCTTTCTTGTTGTCATTTTACTTATTGGTAAATCAGGTCGAGCATCACCTTTTGAGTCATGTCCATCTAAAGCATTTTTAATGCAACAACAAGTCGCGCAACTTTACGGTGTGAATTTGGTTACCGGTGAATATTCATTGCTTTCCGATGATTTAGGCACCAATGATAAAATTAATGCCATTGGTTTTAACTTTCACGATAATTATATATATGGCTGGGGTTACGAGTGGGGCACTATTGTACGAATAGGTAGTGACTTTCAAGCAGAAGCTTTGAACATCGAAGATAACCCAGGTATTAACTTCTTTGTGGGAGACATCGCATTAAATGAGAATACCTATTACTTTTATAAAAAAGGCCAAAGTTATGGCTTGTATAAAGTTTCATTAGACTCGCAAGATGTTAACTACTTAAAAGCAATCAAAATCGAAAATGGCAGTGCATTATCGATGA
>Ga0105356_10007468_pt1 | contig 10040 bp, 9 predicted proteins | sample GOMGulsemesocosm_3_FD_83502 | JGI IMG/M metagenome (GOLD analysis project Ga0105356, IMG submission 83502) | Methane-oxidizing microbial communities from mesocosms in the Gulf of Mexico - GOM9D Gulf of Mexico | ecosystem: Environmental > Aquatic > Marine > Cold seeps | place: Gulf of Mexico...
TCAAAGAAAGCTGCAGGATATGGCTAATAAAAACCCTCAAGTTTCACAGCTAAGAGCTCTTGGGTATGTGGAGGGTGACTTTTCTGCTCAGCAACAGAATGCCATGCAGAACAAAGGAAATAGAACTATTGCAAGTCAGATGATTACCCAGTTGAATGCAGATACATTGCGTGTTGAAAACAATCAGGAAGGAAAAATCAAACAGTCTGTTTATCCTCTACAATTTGCAATGGGAGTATCTTGTAAGACGGGAACTTGGGATTTAAGTGGTAGGCCCGGCTTCATTCGAATAAAAACCTTAACTAAAATGTTGGTTGACGACTGGAATGATCGTTGTGATTTTGGGGAAGAATTGGACGTTAAGGGGGTGAATCTTACTGATGAAGCTTTGGATAGATGCCATAGCAGATCTTGGTTTCATATCAGACAGTTAGTCGAAGATTATCTTAATGGAAACACGACAAAGACAGATTTCATTTCTAACACTAATAGTCTATATGGAGAGTCTCCATCCGGGGGTTGGTATGATGATATGGTAGGGGCACGATCATCAGTTATCTCCAGTCCAGATACAAGTAACGTGGAAGAACTTTGCAAAAATTTAAATAGTGCTCCGCCAAATTTAAGGTTAGATGATTCTGAAATGAATCAGTTCATTAAGGAAGATAACGATCCCAAACTTGTTCAGGATTCAGATGGAGAATGGGAAATGACCCCAAACACATACTTTAATATGCAACATGAAGATTATGGAGGGATGCCTTTATCACCTGGAGGGACTACTTTTTATAACTCATCTGCTGGTCGTATTGGCATCGATGAGGTTAAAAAAGATGATAGAAAAATATTATTTGATTAAAGAAAGCCCATAACAAAACCTAAAAGCCATTACCCTTCGGCAAAAGCTCAGGGACTAGTTTTTAGCTCAATTGTACTGTACACAAAAGATCAAAGAAGAGAGAAAAAGCAAGCCATTATTACCACAAAAAGCAATGCCTTTCTTTTTCTTGAAGAAGATAATTAGTGGTAAGTTAGAACATAAGTTATAGGAATAAAAACATATGAACAATAAATAATGCCAACAAATGAAGTATTTCGTGTATAGGAAATAAGGAAGATAAAAGTATTACGAATGAATTCATTTGGAAATTTTAAGATGTGGGCGGCTGTAATGATTACTTATCTTATCATTATGGGTTTTATAGGTTATATCGCTTTTTTTCCGATGGCATTTAATGATCCAGATCATACCGTAAAAAAGTATGTGGATATATTCGAAAATTATCAGGGAGGGAGATATCATACTGAAGAAAGTGTTGATTTTAAAGAGACCTTGGAAGATATGATGAGAAAATCTCAAGATTCTGCCAATGATTTGCAGGAGCTGGCTTCACAGTCGTTCAATATTGCTCTTGGAGCGTTATTGTCATTTTTGTCGGCCACTATTGCTATGTTATTACAAAATGAAGCAGCATCAAAAAAAAAATAATTAAAAATAATAGGAATATGGAAAATCAACTGTTTTATATGAAGGATGAATATGGAAATTATAAACCCTATAAAATGGTGCCGGCTGATGAACCAACCACTGAAAGTGATGCGCAGAATACCAAGGTAGCTTTTGTGATTGGGCATTATAGTGAGGACAAAGGTGCGAATTCATCCTTTTTAGATAGCAGTGAATACACTTTCTGGAAAGATTTTTACGATGCTCAATTAAAAACGTTGGGAGATGTTTTTCTTCATTCTGACAACTCAAGTTATACTCAACGACAAGAAGAAACGGCTGAAAAAACCAAAGACTACGATTTAGTTTTTGAATTGCATTTTAACGCATCAGAATCAATATCGGCCAATGGAGTAGAGGCCTTGGTGTATTTTTCTAATGAATTAACGAAAAAAGTAGGACAGTTTTATTGCGATACAATGGCTGAGGATATGCACTATAAAAATAGGAATGTAAAGGCAGTTACATCAGGTAATGGTTATAGGTTCTTACAAAAAACAAAAGGCGATGCCATTCTATTAGAACCCTTTTTTGGATCAAATGAAGCAGATTGTAGTTTATTTAATCCGGAGCAATACAAAGAAGTCATAAAAAAGACCATTACTAAGTATACGATTCTTAAAAAATCTTGATTAAATTTGGAGCATTAAAAGCATATTATTGCTGTAACAGTAGTTTAAGTCATTAGTAGAGACTGTTTTGATTAAGTTATTGAAAACAATGTGAGATTATTTGCTATAGAGTAAGTTGTCAATATTAATTTCAGTATAATTATCATTATTGAAGAATGTCTACATTGTACATTACAATGTACTAGTTTAGATCCAATTAAATTTAGTTAAGAAGCAATTGAAATGTTTTCTATTACAAGGTAGATTGTATTAATTTACTAAGCTAATTTTTAACTAGATTTAAAAAGGAGGGTCTATAGAGAAATATGAGTAATCAAGATAAAATATTTAATTTTTTCAATACAAAATTTCCTTTTAACACTTCTGGGTTAGAATTTTTTGTAAACTCCTTTGAAGTGAGGAGGTATCAAAAAGGGGATCACATTTTAAAGTCTGGACAAATAGAAAATGAGTTAAGGTTTCTAGATCTAGGGACTGTTAGAGATTTTTATGGGTATAAAGATAAAGAAATGAATACTTACTTTTATGTAGAATCTGGCTTTATAACTGATTTTAATTCATTTGTAAAAGGCTCGCAATCTAGGAAGTTTCAGGAATGTTTATCAGATGTTCAATTAAGAGTGTTGCCTAGAGAAACTTTTGAAAATTTTTTAAGTAAGTATGAGTGTGGTCAGGATTTTGTTGAACAGATATTTCAACAAATTATTGATTTTAAAGAACTGGAAGATTTTAGACATTTTAGTCTTTCTCCGGACGAGTTATATATTGATTTGGTAGAGCGTAAACCAAGTTGGTTGCAAGGGATTCCTCAATATCACATTGCTTCTTATTTAAGGATGACACCGGAGACTTTAAGTAGGATTAGAAAAAGAAATTAGACCTTTCTTGATTCAAATCAAGCGTTTTGTTATTCAATGATATCGAAATTTGTAGTGTAAATTAAAAACAACAAATTATGAAAGTACATCATTTAAGAAACGCCACTATGGTAATTGAATCAGGCGATAAGTTTATTTTAGTAGACCCAATGTTAGGAGAAAAAGGAACAGGAATGCCTTTTACATTATTTCGTTTTAAGCCACAGAAAAATCCGATTATTAATTTACCCGAGGGAAGTTTTGATATAATCAATAAAGCAACACATTGTTTGATTACGCATTTGCATCCTGACCATATAGATGAAGCAGGGTTCGAATTTTTGAAGAACAATAGAATTACTGTTATTTGTAGTTCATTAGATGAAAAAGTACTCAGAAAAAAAGGGTTAAATGTTCAATTGTCATTAGATTATTGGTTGCCACAAATAATGGAAGATTTTGTGGTAACTGGTGTTCCCGCCATTCACGGATATGGATTTGTGACTAAAATAACAGGAAACGTTATGGGGTTTATGGTTGAACTGAAAAATGATAAATCAATTTATATTAGTGCTGATACGGTATATACAAATGATGTGGATAAGGTTTTAAAGGGAAATAAACCTGATTTAGCTGTGTTTGCTGCAGGAATAGCCCAGATGGATATTGGTAAACCACTTTTAATGGATAAAAAAGACATTGTTAAATTTATAAAAAATGCTCCTGGTGCTGTTTTGGCGAATCATATGGAAGCTTTAAATCATTGTCCAAATTCCAGAAAAGATCTAAAAGAGTTGTTGGGTAAAAACAAACTATTAAATAAGGTAAGTATACCTGATGATGGGGATACAATTTCTTTATAATAACAAAATAAAAAAGCGCTTTATTTTGAGCGCTTTATTTAATTATTATACCGAAAAGGCTTTGTGCCAATTCTACAGAATTTAGAAATAGGAATAATAGCTGTTAAAATTCTTTCTGAATCTAGATTTAACTGTTCCAAAACATCACTATCAAAAGAAACTATAATTGAATTCCATCTATTGTTCGAGATGTCTTCCATTCTGGATTTGCAGGGAAGCCTTTCATAGTATGGATGAAATAAAAATAAGGGATCCCATAGTGCGATACTTTCTGCAACATTTTTATTAAAAAAATGGTTTTATCTAAGCATACAGAAATTCAAGTTCTAGATTTGATAGGAGAAGTTTTGTTAATTAAACGTGTATTATTTGAAGAGAATAGTTTTTCATAAACATTTTGAAGAAGATAACTCTTCAATAGTTTTAAGGCTTATTTTTGAATGGCCTTTTATAGAAAATTCATTAAACTTTATGAATTTACTTGAATATGAAAGGGGTTAAGAATATGCGAAAAATTGGAATAACACATTCAGATTAAGAATTGCTTTAAATATATGCGCGAATTGGGTAATCTTACATCGATAATAAGAGCAGCTATGAAAAGTAAATCGTACTGGATAGAAAAGTTACAATTAGAAAAACATCCTGAGGGAGGTTATTTTAAAGAAACATACAGATCAAAAGAAGATGTAATTAACAGAAATGGAGCGAAAAGAAATGCTTCAACAGGAATATATTTTTTGATGACGGATACTGCCTTTTCGGCCTTTCATAAAATTGAATCTGATGAAATGTGGCATTTTTATGATGGTGCAGCTTTGTCTGTTTATATAATTAGTCCAACTGGAGAACTAGAGATTTTAAAGATTGGTAATGATATTGATAATGGGGAGCAATTGCAAGGAGTTGTTCCTGCAGGTTGTTGGTTTGCTTCAAAAGTGGATGTACCCAATGCATTTTCATTAGTGGGGTGTACGGTTGCTCCAGGCTTCGATTTTAATGATTTTGTAATGGCTGATAGAGCAGCTTTAACTCAGGAATATCCAGCGCATGCGCCAATCATTAAGGAATTAACAAGAAGTTAATATGGAAATCAAAGAAACTGTTGTTCAGAACATCTATTTAACTAAAAAGGAAACTTTAAAGTGTGTAACTTGTAAGAAACCCGTTGCGTTAGGGCAGGCTTATGTAGCAGAAACAGAAAAGCATAAAGGAACTTGTTTTACGTGTTCCCCTTTTGTGAAATCAGCTTTTTTAGAACCAGGCAATGCCGCATTAACGAGACGATCTAAAAAGCATTCAAGTTATTGTGGGATTTTATTTAAATGGAATGCAAAGAGAAAACGTTTCGAACGTAAAGGACAGTATGTTGAAGCTTCGGCAATCATTAAGGCAAAAGAAGAGTGTGCTGAAGATGAAGTGAAAAGAGCCAACAAAAATGCAAAGGCTGCCATTAAAAGAGTAACTGAAGACAAAATTTATGTAGCTGAATTTTCTGTAGCCATTAGAAATCGTTATCCCAATTGTCCTATAAATAGAGAGGTTGAGATTGCACAACATGCGTGTGAGAAATATAGTGGAAGAGTAGGACGAACAGCAAATGCCAAACAGTTTGATGGAGAAATGATTGATTTAGCGGTTGAGGCGCACATCAGACACAAAGAAACCAATTACGACAGTCAGTTTAATAAAGGAATCACAAAACGGACCATTCGTTCTTCGGTAAAAGAAGATATTACAAAGGTGCTGCATAGGTGGGGTAAATCTTAATAACATTAATTCAATGTAAGAGCGTATGAATTGTAATTGTGGAAGTGGTAAAACGTATAGCGAATGTTGTGAAATAGCACATCATTTTTTAAAAGCTGTAGTAACAGCGGAGCAACTCATGCGATCGCGTTATGCTGCATTTACATTAGCGAATGGCGATTACTTAATGGAATCTCACCATATTTCGACTCGTCCTTTATCAGAAAAAGAGACTATTGTTGCCTGGGCAAAGTCTGTAGATTGGGTGGAATTGAAGATATTATCTACCACCAAAGGATTAGAAAAGGATACGGAAGGAACTGTAGCTTTTGAGGCTTTTTTTAAAGAAAACGGAAAGCTAAATTCTATTCAAGAGCATTCTAAATTTGTAAAGGAAAATGGGTGTTGGTATTATTTAGGGTTTGCATAAAAATTACGGACTATTACTCTTTCCTCGTTCAGGTAGATTTTCCAGACTCATACTCCTTCTTCTCGCATGCGGGAAACGAAGTTTAGCGAAGCCATCCAATGATTGTATAATAAGTACCAGAACTATAGTTGGAATGATGTAGATATTATACTGGAGACCTAATTATCATTATATTTAGTCAGGGAAGGAGTTGGGGGCTGAAGTAATTTTTAAATGGCTTTATCTGTAGAAAAATATTGTTCCTTATATTTGTTTTCACACACACATTAATTCAATAGAATGATACAGATACCTAGCGTAGATTTGAAAGATTTTATTTCATCTTCACCATCAAAAAAAGAACGGTTTATAAACGACATAGGTAAAGCTTATGAAGAGATTGGTTTTGTAGCTTTAAAAGGTCATTTTTTAGATGAGGAGTTAGTTGATAAACTGTATGCTGAGATTAAGCAGTTTTTTGATATGTCTATTGAAGATAAACAGAAATATGAAATTACAGGTATTGGTGGACAAAGAGGTTATGTGTCATTTGGTAAAGAAAGTGCCAAAGGAAAAGAAGAGGGAGACTTAAAAGAGTTTTTTCATTTCGGTCAGTACGTTGAAAATAATGATGAGTTGGCTAAGACTTATCCTAATAATGTAAATGTTTCTGAATTACCAGGATTTAATGCCGTGGGTAAAGAGGCCTACAAGATGTTAGAAAAGACAGCCAAGTATGTCTTAAGAGCATTAGCTCTACATTTGAAATTAGAAGAAACTTATTTTGATGCTTACATCGTTAATGGAAATTCAATTTTAAGACCCATCCATTATCCGCCAATTACAGAAGAACCAAAAGATGCTGAAAGAGCTGCTGCCCATGGTGATATTAATTTGATTACCTTGTTGATGGGGGCTCAAGGAAAAGGTTTGCAAGTGCAAAATAATGATGGAGAGTGGATTGATGCAATTGCTCAGCCTGATGAGATGATGATTAATGTAGGAGATATGTTATCGCGACATACCAATAACAAACTAAAATCGACCATACATAGAGTTATTAACCCGCCCCGAGAGCAGTGGGATACATCTCGTTATTCTATTCCATTTTTTATGCATCCAATTAGTGAAATGAAATTAGATGTATTGGACAGTTGTATTTCTAAAGAAAAACCAAAACAGTTTGAAGATATTACTGCAGGAGAATTTTTGTATGAAAGATTAGTAGAGTTAGGATTGGTAAAGGAATAAATAATTCCAATTATTGTGTCACCTGAATTACACAGTTGTAGAATTTTAAAAGAAGTGCAGTTTTATACTGTAAATTTGTTATTCAATAAAAATAAAATATATGAAAAAAATGATGAAGATAGCAGCAATGCTTTTAGTGGTTGTTACAGCTACAAATGCCGTTGCACAAGAGTTACCTCAACCAAGTCCTGCGGCTAAAGTAGAACAACGTATTGGTTTAACAGATGTAACAGTTGAGTATTCTAGACCAAGTGTAAAAGGAAGAGAAATTTTTGGAGGGTTAGTGCCTTACGATAAAATTTGGAGAACGGGAGCAAATGCAAACACATTAATTACGTTTACTGATGATGTGAAAATTAATGGAGATGTATTAAGTGCTGGAACATATTCCATATTTACGATTCCATATGCAAATGAAATGGCTTGGAAAGTAGTGTTCAATTCTGTAATTGACGGTTGGGGAGAAGGAAAGTATGATGAAGCCAATAATGTGCTAGAAGCAAAAGTGATGATTGCAACTATTACTAAACAAGAATCAATGCTTTTTTCTTTTGATAACTTAACGGCTAATTCAGGTATTTTGACTTTAGCTTGGGATAAGGTTGCTATTAGCTTAAGTATTGAAGTTGAGGTTGAGGCGAAAGCTTGGGCAAATATTAAAAAAGCAATGAAGGGTGCTACAGATGAAAATAAAGCGAATATCTATAGAAATGCGGCTAAATATGCAGTATCATCTAATACACACTTAGAGAATGGTTTTGCATGGATTAACGAATCCATTGAAACTAAAGAGTCTTGGTATAGTTACTGGGTGAAAGCTGATGTACAACATGCTATGGGAGATAAAAAAGGTGCAATTTCAAGTATTAAAAAGGCGATTAAGATAGGTGAAGCTGGAGCTGAAGAAAGCGGAAAACCTTTTGGTTATAAAGAAAAGTTAGAGGCAGCAATTGTAAAGTATAAAAAGTAAAAATATGACTCATGAAAGTGAGTTTATATTTGATATAAAAAAACCATTAGCATTTGCTAATGGTTTTTTTTTTTTTTGATGTAAAGATGTTCGTTTATGAATTCTAATTTTCAATTTAAAGGGATACTAGCTTATATTATACTGTTTGGTCTAATTAGCAGGGATCTTATTTCATCGTGAAAAACCATCATAATTCGTTTTAACGAAGAAAGACTTTTCCTTTATTATTGATCTATTGTGACGTGTTAGAAATCATAGGGTATAAAAAATCTATTTGCTAAGTAGTACTTAGGCATTTGTTTTGTCAAACGGGTTAATGATCGAAGCAAAGAAAATTACCAATCCACAACCAATAATATTATACCATAAATAAGCTATTTCTTGTACTTCGTAGCCCATAATTAAAGAGCTTAATTGTTGTCCATAAAAGAAGTAAATGATAACTAAAACTTGTGTAATAATAGCAGCGCTAAATGTTGCTTTTCCTTTTATTTTTTTTAGGAAAAAAGCTATCAGGAATATACCTAGTATTGTGCCGTAAAATATTGATCCTAATATGTTTACTGCTTCTATTAAATTCTCTACTAGATGCGCAAATAAAGCAAATAATATAGCGACAACTCCCCAGGCAGCAGTCAATACTTTAGAAGCAATAAGATAATGATTTTCTGAATGATCTTTGGTGTTTAGTCGCTTATAAAAGTCTATAGTAGTTGTTGTGGCTAAAGCATTCAGCTCACCAGAAGTAGATGACATGGCAGCAGAGAAGATGACAGCTAACAGCAATCCGATTAAGCCCAAAGGCAAGTAATTCATAATAAAAGAAAGAAAGACGTAGTCCGAATCTTTAGAATTGTTGTCTGGCACAGCTTTATTTACCAGTGCTTTCGCTTTATCTCTTAAGGCTAATGCTTCAGTTTCGTTATTTTTAACAGTTTGAATGGAATAGTCTAATGTTTCTTGACTATAATTACTATTATCATAATTATCTATAACAATTTTTAAAGCTTCTTTTTTACGATTATATACTTCAGAATAATCGGCTTCAATGGCTCGCATATCATCGGCATATTCTGTTTGATAAACTTTTTCGGTAGCATTCTCATTGAATAGAACAGGATGCTCTTGGTATTGAAAGAATACAAATACCATAACACCAACAAATAGAATAAAGAATTGCATGGGTACTTTCATGATGGCATTAAACATTAACCCCATTCTACTTTCATAAACAGAACTGCCACTTAAGTAACGTTGTACTTGTGATTGATCTGTTCCGAAGTAGGAGAGCGCTAAAAAAGTTCCTCCAGTAATTCCTGTCCAAAAAGTATAACGTTTATCTACATCTAAAGAGAAATCGATTACATCAAGTTTTCCCATTATCCCTGCCACATTGATGGCGTCACCAAAAGAAACAAAATCGGGTAGTTTGTAAATGATAATAAAAAATGCAGCAAACATACCAGACATAATTATGCCCATTTGCCATTTCTGCGTTAAACTAACTGCTTTTGTACCTCCTGATACGGTGTAAATAATAACCAGTATTCCGATGAGTAGGATGGTTAAACTTAAGTTCCAGCCCATAGCCGTAGATAGGATAATTGCAGGGGCATAAATGGTAATGCCAGCTGCTAATCCACGTTGTACTAAAAATAAGAAAGCAGCTAATAATCTACTTGAAACTCCAAAACGAGATTCTAAATATTCATAAGCAGTAAATACTTTTAGTTTGTAATATATGGGAATAAATACCGCAGATACTATAATTAAGGCAATGGGCAGCCCAAAGTAATTTTGCA
>Ga0105356_10007471_pt1 | contig 10039 bp, 9 predicted proteins | sample GOMGulsemesocosm_3_FD_83502 | JGI IMG/M metagenome (GOLD analysis project Ga0105356, IMG submission 83502) | Methane-oxidizing microbial communities from mesocosms in the Gulf of Mexico - GOM9D Gulf of Mexico | ecosystem: Environmental > Aquatic > Marine > Cold seeps | place: Gulf of Mexico...
CACCAAAGATTAAAAGGCAAGCATAGCTCCAAACCGCATAGAATTAAAGCTTTGTCTGTAAAAAATGCGATCTAGGATATGCGAATTGGAAATATAAAATAACGGGAATATTTACGTTTTATTGAAGGAAAGTTTTTACATTAAAGTTTGCAGTAATGTAAGGAGAATAAATTACTGCAAACTTTGGAAAATAAGTCAGTTTAAAAAATATCACTTAGCGCTGCAATTAAGCCGATAATACCACCAAATACGCCGCCCCAAACGACCAGCCAGCCTAAGTGTTTACGGATCATTGTTTGAATTATCTCTTTCACTAATTGCGGGGTTAATTCATTTAAGCGCTTTTCGATAATATCTGAAACTTTTTCTCGCATGCCTTCGATAACGTTTGGCTGTTCTAGCTCTTCACGTAACATCGCATTGAATTCATCACTTTGGCTAATTTCACTTACTGTCACTTTCATCTTTTCAATAAAAGGTTCTTTTAAAGGCACAAGTGCTTCACTGCCGCCAACCATCGCCAACATGCCGCCAAAAGACGAGTTTTCTATAACATCAACTAAGCTATCAAATGCGGGCGTTAAATCGACTTTTTCAATAACAGGGGCTAAATCTAGCGTTGAAGCTTTACCTGAGCTATCAGACAAAAACCGATCAATATTTTCTTCAGTGAAGAATTGATCCATCATCAAACTGCGAATACCTAATTTAAAATCTTCAAAACGAGCCGGAATAACACCAGAACCGTATAATCCAGGCACTTTTTCAAACAGCATATGCACAGCAAGCCAGTTCGTTACCGCCCCTGACAAGGCAAAAAGGCCAATGGTAAAGAGGATAGGCTGTTGGATAAAGTAACCCGCTAAGGTACAAATTAAAGCGATTAAATTAGTGACAATGCTTTTATTCACAAAAAGGCTCCGAATGATTAGGCTAAAGGGTATAAATCTGATGCGCTATGGTATACCAATATCTAATTAAAACGATAATTGTTTATAGTAAATTTTATTATTTTTAACAGAACAGCTAGCACTATCTTAAAGAATTTGCTTAACTCGACTAAAACCCGACTCGACTAAAAATAGAAAATAATAAAAAGGATAGATTAAGCAATATGAAAAATTTCACTTTTAAAAAGCTAGCATTTACCTTAGCAAGTGTTTTTGTTATTTCATCTTGTAGTGCACAAGAAGATGAAACCCAGTGGCGAAAATTAGATCCTGATCACACGGTATTACTGACCTTGCCACAGGGAAAAGTTGTAATTGAATTGGCACCACAATTCTCACCTAAACATGTTGCTCAGTTTGAAAAACTTAGTCGTGCTGGTTTTTACGATAACACTAAGTTTTATCGTGTAATTGATGGTTTTGTCGCCCAAGCAGGGCCTGAAGATGAAAGTGAAAAAGACAAATCAGTGCCGATTTTGAAAATTGAAGAAGAATGGCAAACGGACAAAAATTTCACATTTAGCAAAGTGCAAGATAATGACATGTTTGCTGAACAAACAGGTTTTAAAGATGGCTTTGCCATTGGCACTAACCCGAGCGAGCATAAAGCATGGTTAGCGCATTGCCCTGGCGTATTAGCAATGGCACGCAGTAGCGAACCAAATACGGCTTCAAGTCACTTCTATTTTGTTAATGGTCAAGCGCCACGGTATTTAGATCGCATTATGACAATCTTTGGTCGTGTGGTTTATGGTATGAATCATATTCAGTCTATTCAACGAACATCGGTGATTGATGGCGAGCATGCTGTCGATGCAAGAGATCATACGCCTATACTCTCAATGCAAATGATGAATGATGTGCCAGCGGCGGAAAAAATATTTATCGAAGTAGAAGTAACAAAAGGGCCCGTATTTGAGAAAAGAATAGAAAAACGTAGAGCAAGACCGAATGAGTTTTTCTATAAAAAACCGCCACCGGTTTTAGATGTTTGTCAGGTACCTATTCGCAGTCGTTTGATCAGTGCTAAATAATATTGGAAGCAAAGGTAACCTACACATTATCTCGTTAAAGTAAGCCTAATTAATTTATTAGGCTTACTAAAAAAGTTATTCAAGAAAATGGTAATAAGTTACAAGCATAAGTATGCCGAGCCGATTTATTTATATCGAATGTCAATAATATCAAAGACCTTTTCGCCTTCTGGAGTATTAACGACAATTTCATCGTCGACTTGTTTTCCCAGTAGTGCTCTTGCCATAGGTGAGTCGATACTTATTTCACCCTTTTTAACATTCCATTCATCAGGGCCCACCAAACGATAAACAAATTCTTTATCATCTTCATTTACTACAGTGACCCAGGCACCAAAATACACCTTACCTTCTTGCTGTTTCTCAGGATAAACAATCGTTAAATCATCTAGACGATTCATCAAAAATCGTACTCTACGGTCTATTTCTCTTAAACGCTTTTTACCATATATATATTCCGCGTTTTCACTACGATCACCTTGTGCCGCAGCCTCAGACACCGAACGAGTAATTTTGGGTCTTTCATCTTTCCAAAGGTATTTGAGCTCTTTATCGAGCACATCCCAACCTTCACGCGTTATATAGTTTGATTTTTTCACTAGTAATAATTAAATTTGGCATTGATGGCCCATATTCTAAAGGCAATTTAATTTCGATACAAAAACAAATTCTGTTAACTAAAAAACATCAAGCCTGTAATTAAGTGAGTTATGTGTGATTAATTTTCACTAAGCATTCAAGATAATTGCTGGTAGAATGCGGATATTAACAAAATGAACTATTACGGATTTTCGACTAAATGACCACAATCGCGGAACAAATCGCTCAAGAACTCGAGGTAAAAACCTCTCAAATAACTTCAGCAATAAGCTTATTAGATGAAGGTGCTACTGTTCCTTTTATTGCGCGCTACCGTAAAGAAGCAACCCAAGGTTTGGACGATAATCATTTACGTCATTTAGATCAGCGTTTGCATTATTTACGTGATTTAGCCGATCGCCGTCAAACAATATTAACCAGTATTAAACAACAAAATAAATTAACCCCCGAATTAGTTAAGCAAATTGAGCAAGCTGATAACAAAACCCGCTTAGAAGATTTATATTTGCCTTACAAGCCTAAACGTAGAACCAAAGGTCAAATTGCTATTGAGGCAGGAATAGAGCCATTAGCCAATAGCCTTTTTAATAACTGGCAATTAGATCCCGAAGTTGAAGCAAAGGCTTATGTCAATGTTCAAGCTGGTTTCGAAGACAACAAAGCGGTTTTAGAAGGAGCGAGCTATATTCTAATTGAGCGTTTTGCCGAAGACGCCAATTTATTACAAAAACTACGTCGTCATTTATTAAAGCAAGCTCACTTAACGAGTCATGTGGTTAAAGGTAAAGATAAAGAAGCGGTAAAATATCGCGATTATTTCCACCATTCAGAGAAATTAAACACTGTACCTTCTCATCGAATTTTGGCAATGCTAAGGGGTAGAAACGAAGGTTTCCTTCAACTACATATCGATGTAGACCCTCAACAAGAAAGCCAATCAACATCAAGTGCAGAACAAGTTATTAGCGAGCATTTAACCCTAAGGTTAACAGGGCAAGCGGCGGCTGTTTTTTTAACCAAAGTTGTGAGAATGGCTTGGAAAGTTAAACTGAGTTCAAGTTTGGAAACTGAATTTTTAGGCAATTTACGTGACCAAGCAGAATTGGAAGCGATTAAAGTTTTTGCTAGTAATTTAGGTGACTTGCTAATGGCAGCACCTGCAGGAGCGAAAACGACATTAGGTATAGATCCAGGTTTAAGAACAGGCTGTAAAATCGCTGTAGTAGATGCCACAGGTAAATTATTACATACTGCAACAATATTCCCACACGCGCCGCAAAATCATTGGGAAAAATCGTTAAGAACTTTAGTTAATGTTTGCCAGCAATTTAAAGTACAACTCATTGCTATTGGTAATGGCACGGGGTCGCGTGAAAGTGATAAATTGGCTGGGGAAGTTATACAGCAATTAGAAAAGAACAAGCCAAATAAAATGATTGTTAGTGAAGCGGGAGCATCTGTTTACTCTGCGTCAGAATTTGCGGCAAATGAATTTCCAGACTTAGATGTATCTATTCGTGGTGCGGTTTCAATTGCCCGCCGCTTGCAAGACCCATTGGCAGAACTGGTTAAAATAGATCCTAAAGCTATCGGAGTAGGGCAATATCAACACGATGTTAGTCAAAGCAAGTTAAGTCAAAGTCTCGACAATGTAGTTGAAGATTGTGTAAATGCTGTAGGCGTTGATCTTAACAGTGCCTCTGTTCCTTTATTAGCGAGAGTGTCGGGTTTAAATAAAACGATGGCAAAGAATATCGTTCAATTTAGAGATCAGCAAGGTCAATTTACTGATAGAAAAGAACTAAAGAAAGTACCACGTTTAGGGCCCAAAGCATTTGAACAAGCCGCAGGTTTTTTACGTATTCACGATGGTCATAACCCCTTAGATAAGTCAGGCGTGCACCCTGAAACTTATCCCGTTGTTGAAGAGATCATTAAACAGCTTAACAGTGATGTTGCCAGCTTGTTGGGCAATGATGAACAATTAAAAGCCCTTGATGTTAACGCTGTCGTTTCTGATAAATTTGGTGAAATGACGATCAAAGATATCGTTCTGGAATTGGAAAAACCTGGTCGAGATCCTAGGCCAGAATTTAAAACGGCCACCTTTAAAGAAGGTGTTAATAGTATCAATGATTTAGAAGTCGGCATGATACTCGAGGGTGTTATTTCGAATGTTGCCAACTTTGGTGCATTTGTTGACATTGGTGTGCATCAAGATGGCTTAGTGCATATATCTTCTTTAACGGATAAGTTTGTCAGCGATCCTCGAGAAATTGTTAAAGCGGGTGAAATCGTTAAAGTTAAAGTGGTTGAAGTTGATGCCGGGCGAAAACGTATTAGTTTAACGATGCGATTAGATGAAAATATTGCTAACAAATCAATGAATAAACCTGCAAATAAATCTTCTAACAACAGGGGTGAATACAAGGCTGATATCAAAAAAGCTGCAGGCAAAAAGCCTTTCGATAATCGTGGCAAAGTAAATCACAATAAAAAACCCAATAAAGCAAAAGAGTCAACTAATGCCGCTATGGGTAATGCGTTTGCTGACGCCTTTGCTAAGATGAAAAAGTAATGCTCTTAAAAGGCTATGGCTGTTATTGTTTCTTAGGTGAGTACAAAACCAAGCTAAATTTATCTTAATAGATTGTCAGCTTTTCTAGCAAAGCGATTGTTCACGATAAACTCACAAAGCCAGTCGATAAAAATGTCTGGTTTTTTTTTGCCTTAAATTATAATCTTATACCATTCCATCCAAATAGGTGATCAATGATTGCTCAGGAAAAACGAATAAGAGCAAGGGTGAGAAAATGTTTAGATGGATTGGTATTATACCAATTGTATTAATTGATTTTTTAAAGGGATATTTATGCGAGGAGCAGGCGGTACATCGGGCGGATTAGGACAGTTTTTTATTGGCTTAATTATGATGTGTGGAGGATTTTATTTATTACTAAATTCGATATCAGTAAGCTCTAGTTTTGGTATGGGGGCCAGTCTATATGGCTTTTCTGCTAATGGCGGAAATTATAATATAACCAGCGGTATGGTCATGTTTCCCTTTATGTTTGGTGTTGGTTTAATTTTTTATAATAGTAAAAATATCTTAGGCTGGTTATTAGCTATTGGAGCAATTGCCGCACTAATTTTTGGTGTAATAGCGTCAATACGTTTTAATTTTAGAGCGATGAGTGCTTTTGATTTAATCACTATTTTGGTGTTAGCTATTGGTGGTTTAGGGTTGTTCCTTCGCTCACTTAAGAGTTTTGATCAGGTTCAAACCGATTAAAATTAATTTTAATCGGTAAATCATAGTAAGAGAGCAAGCGTATGAATATACATCAAATATATACCTATAATGAATTACGTAATTTTACTTATGTTCTTGAACTGGCAGATGAAACTGCGATAGTTATTGACCCATGGGATAGTGAAGAAATAAATAAAAAGCTCAATGCATTAAACCTTAAGCTCAAAGCTATCATCAATACACACGAGCATTGGGATCATACTCAAGGCAATGAAGCGTTAGTGAGTTTACATGGTTGTGAAGTTTGGGCCCATACCAATGGAAAAGATAAAATCCCCGGACTTTCTCGCTGTTTGGTTGGCGGTGAATTGATTGATTTAGGGGGGAATAGTCAAATTCAAGTTGTTGATACTCCGGGACATACGTTTGCCCATTTGTGTTTTATCGTTAAAGAAGACCAGATTGAGCGAGCTATTTTTACTGGCGATACTTTATTTAATGCAGGCGTTGGTCATTGCCGTTTAGGTGGCGAAGAAGATGTTTTATACGACACAATAAGTCAGAAATTTCAGCACTTAGCAGATAATATCAAAGTGTATCCTGGTCATGATTATTTAGAAAATAACTTACGTTTTACCTTAAATCTTGAACCGCATAATCAAATCGCCAAAAATTGGCTCACTAAAGTCGTTTCAGCTGATTATGTTCCTGGCAGTATTCAAACAACAATAGCGGATGAAAAAAGTTTTAATACTTTTTTACGACTTGATAACGAAGACATTATTGCTAATCTGGCTTTAGATAAACCCGATGCCAAAACTGTGTTTATTGCTTTAAGAAAACTGCGTGATAATTGGTGATTTATTGGCTTAGGTTAGTTACATATAGTGAATAAATTTAAGACCATTCTTGCTGTAGTAACTGTGTAATAGTCTTAACCGTCATATCCGAAAGACTTTGCTCAAGGGATGAATGAATACTGCCCTCCTTGTTACCTAGTGCAATGTTAACCATTGCTGGTTTGTCATCATGAATAAGGAAAACGATTTTTTTATCTAAACTCATACATTCAATCGTTATTGCGTCGGCATTCATTCCTTGCTGACGCAAGATTTTGTCCATAATACCCATTGTAGTTTTTATCGAAGGGTTTAATTCAAAATATAAATCGTTTGCTTTAGCGATAATTTCAGCTAGTTGTTTAAGGTTTTTATTCATTATTTTAAATATGCTCGGATTAAGCGTTTATTTTTAAATGTCGTCATTCCCGAGGTGTTTTTATCGGGAATTTGTACTTCAAACGTTGCGAATTCCAGTTCAAAAAGACTACCAGAATGACACGCTCTGGTAATGTTTTTCTTATACCAAGTTGACGTTAATTATTTTAAATTCACTAAATTACGTATTAAACAATACGATGCAATAATTGATTGGCATTTTGATACTCGCCCTGCTGTTCTAATGTTTTAGCAAAAGCAGTTAAATCAAGCTGATCATATCGTTCACCTTCAAGGTTTAATAAACTATGAAATGCTTTTTCAGCCATTTGCCATTGACCGCCCTTTAAAGCTAAGTGCGCTAAGCAACTTAACCATTTCGGATTTTGTTGATCGTTATGTAAATGCTTTTGCACAATAATAATAAGTTCGTCAGTTTGTTTAAGTGGTAAAGTTCTTAGTTGATGCAAAAAACTTGAACTGGCGTCTTTTTTAAGTGGTTTCACTAAGATTTTATTCAAAGGTTCAACAATATTCTGCTCTGCCAAAACCAAACAGTAGGCAAATAAAACTGCTTCACTTTCTTTAACTTTCCGTGCTAATTTTTTCCAGTATAAGGTTAGCGAATTATTATCTTTTTGAATCAGTAAATTATTGAAGGCGCCGTAATAAGCACGGGCTTCCCAGTTATTGATACTGGATTGCGCAATTTCTTTTTGCTTACGGGCGGAAGTTAAATAATCAACGGCGCTCTCAAAACGACTTTCTGATAAACATAAGTCAATTTCCAAGCTCAGTAATCTCGCGTCATGGCCTATGTGTTTGTGATGTTCATCAATTAAAATTCTTGCTTGCGCTAGATTCTCTTTATTGTATGAATCTTGTGCAAGTAATAACTTAATTTTAATTAATACGCCTTCTAGCCCAACTGATTTCAACGTTTGACCGTGATCTTCCAATGCCAGTAAATAATGATTACTGTTTGAAGTTAGCGCCTGTTTTTGCGCTGCTGATGCGGCTAAAAGGTAAGCGGTTTGTTGAAACTGTGTGGCATCGGCACATTTGGCCAATAACTTTTCTGCTTGTGCATAATCTTCTAACGCATAAGCAGCAATACCTTGGTTAAACTGACGAAGTGCCTTTCTTCGATTGGCAAAAATTAGTTTATCCCACGTACCTAAACCTAATTTTAAGCCGCCACGAAAGGCTTTTAATAATATCAGTAAGGCAACAAAAAGTATGATCAACATGATACATGCTGTGATGACAGTAGACTCAATTGTTAAGTCACCCATGGCAATTAGAATATAGCCTTTTTCATTAATTAGCATCGGGCTTATAGCAACAGCAGCAAAAAACAGTATCAGTAAAACTAGAAGGCGTTTCATCAAATTGCCTCACTTATATCATTGTTTTTTTCTGATTCGATAGCGTTATCTTGCGGTTTACTTTCACTCGGTGGGGCCTCTTGATTCGCCTCTGGGTCTTTTTCTGTTTTAATTCTTTTGCTTGATTGTGGTGTAACGTCAATATTTGTAGTTTTAACCGTGGTGATCAATGAACGCATCATCTGCAGAGAATCTAAGCTACTTGGGTAATTATAGCTAATCAACTGCTTTTCAAGCGCTTTAATATTCTTATGAAACTCTTGGTTAAAAGTATTTTTTGTATCGAAATATTCGGTTAACCACAATTGAGTTTCAACTAATGTCTGTTGGTATAATTGAGCGTTTTCTTGACTTGCGGCCCATTGTGTTAATTGAATCTTTAAACTTAAATTCTCACGTAAATTCTGTTGATGCTCAGGGGACATTAATGGCTCTACATTCGCTGTCCGTCTACTAACTGTAATAAAGTCCTTCAGAAACTTTTTCCAAGTCTTACTTAAGTTATCTCTCCAATCAGCTGCACTTTCTGATAATTCAAAGTTTTCAGTTGCTTGGTTGCTCTCAGGAATATATACCATGGCAAGTTTAAGTGAGGAAATTTGTTTGTTCAACGCCATTAATTTTAAAATAACATCTTCAGTTTCTAATACAGGCATTAACCTGAGCGCGGCTATATCTTGATGAATTAACTGCCTAACGGGTAGAAACTTAGGATCATTTAACTCTTTTAATCTTTCTTGTGCGTCATTTAGCAAGCCAATCGCCGCTTTGGTATCTCTTTCTAGCCACATGGTTCGCGCAGCGATGCGAATAAGGTATTCTGCTTCATGAGTTAACCAATCACTAGGGTTACTTTGACTTAAACGGGTAATAGTATTTTCAAGTTGAGCAATTTTCTCAGCGCTAGTGGCTTGAATATCTACAGCTGTTCGTTTTAATTGTTGCTCTACATTTTGTTGTTGTTGACTGAGTAACTGCTTTATTTGTGCTTGATTTTTTTCCAATGCTTGCGCATTTTGTTGAATTAAGCTCTGTTCAAGCACTACTTGCTGTTGCATGTACCAATAGTACATGCCGCCAATGCCAGCAATGGCAAGAAATGAGAGCAATAAAGCGAATAATGCCGTTTTTGATATTTTATTGGATTTAGCTATATTCATGTCAGGTTGTTTACTCGTTTTAGGCTGCTTAGTTTTTGCTGTTGAAGATGAGCTTGGTTTTGATGAAGGAATAACATCAGCAGACTTTTCTTGTTCCGAATTATCCGCTGCCAGAACTTTCTTGCTATCAGTCATTGTTTGTTTCCTTTCAATCTAGGTGATAATGGCTATTTTATAATGCTAATTGTTTAAGTGCTGATAACATCACTTCATCGCTTGCCCCATGGGCATTAATTACATTGGATAAACCATAATGTCGTGCACAATCCGCGATTCTTTGGCTGGCAACAATCCAAAGGCAATTTTTCTTCCAACAGTTATCTTCATTTACCACGAGCAATTCAACCAATTTTCTTAGCGCGGCATTGCTTGTTACTACGATAGCGTTTATTTTCTCGGCTTGCCATTTTTGTCCAACATTTAATGATAACTGACGC
>Ga0105356_10007472_pt1 | contig 10037 bp, 9 predicted proteins | sample GOMGulsemesocosm_3_FD_83502 | JGI IMG/M metagenome (GOLD analysis project Ga0105356, IMG submission 83502) | Methane-oxidizing microbial communities from mesocosms in the Gulf of Mexico - GOM9D Gulf of Mexico | ecosystem: Environmental > Aquatic > Marine > Cold seeps | place: Gulf of Mexico...
CGCGTATTAAGGCGCGTTCGATCGACACCAAAGATATGCCGTTCTTGAATAAGAGCAGTATGACAGACGAGGAGCGCGCCACGGTGGGCAGCTGGATTGCGTCGGGTGCGCCGGGGCTTTAGTAAAATCTCACAAAGGTTGTGATGAAGGCGCAGCAACGGCTTTTACGCTGCCGCTGTCTAAATAAGTAACAACTATTAAGGCGTTTTAATCGACGCCATAATAGCGCCCAACCCCGGTTTGTTATCGATTATTTCCCGCTCGCTGAGGCCCACCATTTCGTAGGGCAATACCAACCACTGATTGGATGTATTAATGTAAAAGTCGGGCTGGCGATCGGTGCGATTATTAGTCGGTTTATACCAGGGCACCGCCACCCTAACATCTTCAGGCATATTGCGTTTATTACGCGCTTGTAATTGATCAATGACCGCCTTAATACTTAAACCTGAGCTAAAAACATCATCAACAATCAGCAGCTTGTTGTCGCGATTCAAATTTTCCAACAGATACTGCAGCCCATGCACCTTAATACCCGTGTCACTGTCTATCATTTCTTGATAGCCGGGCTGACCCTGATAAGAGGTACGAATAGAGATATGGTCGGTCTCAACTCCTAAGTACTGTAGACACTCCTGTACATAGATGCCCACCGTACTGCCGCCGCGCCAAATACCGACCAAAAAGTCGGGGCGATAGCCGCTGTTAAATATCTCCACACCTAGGCGAAAGGAGTCTTGAATCAGGGCATCTTCGCTTATATAAATTTTTTCCACTGCACCACCGAGCGCCATCAGGCATTGATCAACAAATCTGACAGCACACAAACTACTCGCCGCCACTACAAGATCGCGTATAATACGCCTTTACCAACTGATTTGCTAAGCCATCATGACTGAAAAAACCTATCTCGCAGCACAGGATTTATTAGAAGATTCCTTTCGCCTTGGCGCCAAGGTTATCAACGACGGTTTCAAACCCAATTACATTATTGCTATTTGGCGCGGAGGCACGCCTATAGGGGTTGCGGTACAGGAAATACTGCAATACAACGGCATCGACAGTGACCATATCGCCATACGCACTTCCTCCTATGAGGGCATTGATGGGCGCTCCAAGAATGTTCGCATTCACGGCATGAACTATCTGATCAAACATATTTGCGCTACAGATCGCCTGTTGATTGTCGACGATGTATTCGACACAGGCTTGACGATTGCCGCGGTTATAAGGCACTTGAAGGAAAAAACCCGGCTCAATGCTCCGGCGGATATCCGCGTCGCGGTACCCTACTTCAAACCTACGCGCAATAAAACTGACATGGTACCCGACTACTATCTGCACGCTACCGAGAGCTGGCTTAAATACCCCCACTCTTTGGAAGGCCTAACAGAACAGGAAATTGCCGAGTACCGACCCGAGCTGTTCGATATCATTAAGCAGGCCAAAACAAGCTAGTCCTGAACACAAGTAGAGTCTAACCAATTTGTTTATCGCGGCCCCGCCAATAGGGTTCACGCAACTCCCGTTTCAATACCTTCATCGCCCCGGACAACGGCAACGGCTGGTCGCGAAAATCTACTGACTTAGGTATTTTGTAACCGGCAATCAGCTCTCTGGCATGGTCGATGATCTCAGCGGCACTGGCACTTGCCCCCGGCGCCAGCACCACTACCGCGTGTACAGCCTCCCCCCACTTGTCGTCGGGAATGCCAATAATCGCCACCTGGGCCACCGCGGCATGGGTGCTAATAGCACTCTCCACCTCCGCCGAATACACATTTTCACCGCCGCTGACAATCATATCCTTAACCCGGTCTACCAGAAATACATAGCTGTCCTGGTCAATATAACCGGCATCACCACTGTGATACCAACCGCCGCGAAAGGCCTCGGCTGTGGCCTCGGGCTTGTTCCAGTACTCACGCATCAAGTTGCCGCCACGCAGGCACAGCTCACCGATCTCACCCCGGGGCAATTCACGCCCCTCATCGTCCTGAATCGAAAGCTGCAAGCCCATCACAGGCTTACCCACCGAGGCAAGGCGAGGCGAACCCGGGATATGATCCTTCGCCGGTAAAATCGTTGCCGTGGAGCAGCCCTCGGTCATACCGTAGCCCTGTACTAAAGCCAGCTGCGGTAGATCGCGCTGCAGTAGCGCGAGAGTGGCCGCAGGCATCGGCGAGGCGCCATAAATTAGCATTTGCAGTGAAGCCAAACGCTCTGGACGATAATTTTCTGAGGCCAAGCACAGCCCAATCATGGTCGGCACCATAACGGTGTCAGTCACCTGATACTGCTCGATCAACTGCAGTACGCCTTCCGGTTCAAACATGGGAATAATGACCGTGCGAGCACCAGTAATGGCGCCGCCGAGAATGCCGTACATGGAAGCTGCGTGAAACATTGGTGTCTGCAGCAATGATGTTTCCGGCTCTAAGCCTTTTATTGACATGGTGCCGTGATAAATATTGAGTATTTCGGCTCGATGTTCGATTAACACCCCCTTGGGTAAGCCGGTAGTACCACCGGTATACATTAACACTACCGCGTCGTTTTCTTCAGGTTCCGCAGGTAGCTGCGGCTGGGCTGCGGCCAACAAAGTCTCGTAGCTGATGTCAAAGGGTACATCGCCATCGCCTATTAACACCACTTGGCGTATCGGATCGCGGGCCATTTTCGCCCTGGCAGCAGCGACTAGCGGCGCAAATGTCGCGTCGACAAAAATCACTTCAGTGCCAGAATCTTCGATGATGTAAGCCAGCTCCGCAGCGGCCAAACGCAAATTAAGCGGGTTGATTATGCCGGCCCCCATAAAGGCTGCATGCCACAGCTCCAAATAGGCATGACCGTTTAACGCCAACACCGCAAAGCGATCTTCGGGATTCACCCCCAGCGGGCCTGCTAGAGCATCGCACAGGCGGCTCAGTCGATCCAGGTGCTGGTGCCAGCTGGCACTATAATCACCGTCGACAACGGCATCGTCATCGCCGTACTGGGCCACGGCGGGCAGTAAAATTCGCGGGAAGATTAGTTCTTTCATGACAGCGGGCCCTGTTATTGACAGTTGCGGTGAGAGAAAATGCGAGGTACTGAAATTATTGTTTTCCTTACTTTACACCGGCGCTAAGACCGGCGCAAATCCCGATAACCGGGCTAAGGTCCCGTTTCTTCGAACAGAACGGTACAGCGATATTACCGCCGCAGTGCCGGCCTCATTGGTATACGTGCAGCTTGCTCTACTTTTGTTTCATGCACTGCACACAGTAGTGGGATAAAAGCGGAGTATCAACAACAGCTCATTGATGGCCTAATACTATCGATGCCATCAATATAATCAATTTTACCTATCCCTAGTTTTCCTCGATACTATTGTCATTAAGTCGGTGCTGCTAGCCGCTGCGACTTTTTACCGGTGTCCAGCCAAATACTGCAGCACCGGCCAATACCATCTCCATTTATTGACGAGGAAAAAGCAATGACAAAAAAAGTCCCCAATATCGTATTCAAAACCCGTGTTCGCGATGAAGGTATCGACCACGAGAACCCATTCCGCTGGGAAGACAAAAGTTCTACCGATATTTTTGCCGGCAAGAATATTGTGGTTGTGGCCCTGCCTGGGGCATTTACCCCTACCTGTTCTAGCACCCACCTGCCAGGTTATGAAAATAACTACGAGCAGTTAAAAGCCAAGGGCGTTGACGAAGTGTATTGTGTTAGCGTGAACGATGCCTTCTCGATGTTCCAGTGGAGCAAGCAATTGGGCGTAGAGAAAGTAAAAATGTTGCCCGATGGAAACGGTGACTTTACCCGCTTAATGGGTATGTTAGTGAAAAAAGAAAATTTGGGCTTTGGCAACCGCTCCTGGCGCTATTCCATGCATGTGGTAGATGGCGAGATAAAAGCGCAGTTTGTTGAGCCCGGCTTAATGGACAACTGCCCTGAGGACCCCTTTACGGTGAGTGATGTTGATACCATGCTGGAATATTTAAACCAATAGGCACGCAGCGGTATTCCGTGATTGCATCAGCCTATGTAGGCTGCACGTTGCTCAGCCTACATACTGTTCACTGCGGGACTGTGGTGTGAGCTACGTACCGTATAATTGACACTGGTTTTTCCTAAGATATTTGCAACTTTTTATTATTTTCGCGAAAACCTCTCGCAGAAAATGTCACAGTTCGGTCGATCTAACTTTCGGAGGCAAGGGCACCAGCCTCAGTTTTTCGTTGCGGCTTCTTCAAAAACAATATCATAATGGCGCTAATCACATTGGCAGCTGCCACGGTTAATATGGCGCCATCATAATTGCCCACTACGTCGTAGTAATAGGATGTTCCCAGCGGCGCAGCAGCAGTAATCAACAACGTGAAGGGCATGGCGGCACTTCGTACTGCGCCGAGATAACGGCGACCAAAAAATGAAGCCCATATGACTTCCTGCAGTGGAATCATACCGCCCCAACCCAAACCCAGCAGGGCGAAACCAGCGATGAGCCCGGTTAAAGATGCTGCCTGCGCAGTGAATACAATAACAAACAGGGAGCAGCCGGTAATGCCAGCACTAACCGCGGCTAAGGGCTTGGGCTGCAATCCATCTATCAACCAGCCCCAGATGGGTTTCGACAACAGTGCCGGAATCGACGCCACGGTAATCATTAAAGCTGCCGTCGTTCTGTCATAACCGGCATCGGTCATAAAGGGAACGGTTTGCAATAACATCACCTGTATGGTGATACCGAACATGCCAAATGCCAGCACCAGCCAGTAAAATGTCAAACTGCGTAGGGCCTCAGGGCGGGTCATGGATTGATTAAAATCATCGATAGCCCGCTGGGTCAGGCCCATTTCTACATCACTGGCACTGCGCCCGTCGGGAAGTAAGCCATGGTCCTCTGGGGCCCGGCGCATAGCTAAGGCCCCGGGAATAACAAACACCACCGAACCCAGGGCTAACATTTGCCAGGCGGCGCGCCAACCATACAAATCAATGGCCCAAGTAACAGCCGGTGTCAGCAATACGCCGGCAAACGATATACCCATCGCGGCGAAGGCTATGGCACGGCCGCGGTAATCAACAAACCACTTGGCCAGGGTAACGTTAACCACTAAATTCCCGATCAGCGCCGCTCCGATAGTCAGCGCAATACCGTTTAATGCAATCCAGTGCCACAGGGTGCGAACTTCGGATAGGCCAAACAGTGACAGTGCCAGCACCACGGTACCGGCTAACATAAAGCCCCTAGCGCCCTTTCGGTCCACCAGGCCACCGATAAAAAACCCGGTAAAAGCCATCACCACCTGCCCTATTGTTCGCGGTAAGGTGAATTCAGCCCGACTCCATTCCAGTTCGCTAATCATCGGCACCATAAAGGGCCCGATAACATAATTTTGCACACCTATGGCAACAAACTGGGCAATAAAGGCTGCCAGTACTAACCAGTAACCATAGTAGATTTGACGCAACGAAACGTTCTCCTAACTAGTGCTCATCCATAAATAGAGCATTTTTTGTGGGTCAGATTTCAGCGGGCCAACATGTCTACAGCATACTGTAAACGTGTAGATTAGTTGGGTTGATTGGACGGCATGATTGGCCGCTTATAAGTATTGCCTGATGAAACATTGCACCCATTCACAAGACAACAGTAATCTGCCTAGGGTTATAACGCCAATGGCGGTAACCGCCTCCGAGGTGCTGTTATCTGTGGATGCCAGCGAACAGCGTTCATCGTCAGTCCTGCGCGGGTAACTACACAAAATGCTCAACAACCCTCTTCCTGCGGCATTCGTTTTCCTCAACTAACGCCTTGGCTCATCACCAGCACAGCTCATTGGCGATGGGTAACGCTTGCACCCTCATAGTGAGCAAACTCTAAGGAGCTGCGGGACGCACTTTTCACCAGCATCCGAGGATGTTAACTACCGACCAACAACACGCCATTGCGGCCCAGTGAGAATCTACGCTTATTCAGGTTTTACCCGAACAAGTTTACCACTGTCACTATCGGTTAGCAGATAAATGAACCCGTCTGGACCGACCCTCACTTCGCGGATTCTCGCCTCTAATTCGGAGAACAAAGACTCTTCCGCCACGACTTTACCATTATCCATATCAACTCTTCTGACTTCTTGGTCAACCAGAGCGCCAACAAAAAAGTCTCCTCGCCAGGCGGGGAAGGCATCACCTTGATAAAGTGCGAAACCCGAGGGTGCGATACTTGGCACCCAAACCTTTATGGGCTGTTCCATACCCGGCGCTTGTTGGAACGGGGAAACATAGGCGCCAGAATAGTTGATACCGTAGGTTATAGCAGGCCAGCCATAATTTTTACCAGCTTGTACCCGGTTGATCTCGTCGCCACCCTGGGGGCCGTGTTCATGGTTGTAAACCGTGTTTGTTTGATTATCAACCACCAGACCCTGGGTGTTGCGGTGACCATATGACCACACATAGGGATTACCCTTTTCACCGTTGGCAAACAGATTGTCTGCCGGTACAGAGCCATCACTATTGAGACGGATAATCTTGCCCAGTTGGCTGAAGGTGTCCTGGGCTGCTTCTCGATAATCGAAACCATCGCCGGTCGACAAAATAATGGTATTGTCGGCAAGCTGAACCATTTTGCCACCGAAGTGTGCGCCACCCACTTTGCTCGGCGACACTGTAAACAGCACCTGTGCATCCTCAAGGCCCGCAGCACCCAGTTTTGCTTTCACTATTCTAGTGGCATTGGCATCAAAGTCGCCCCAGGCGAAAGAGAGATAAACTGTTCGATTGGTTGCAAAGTCATTGTCGAGCATGATGTCGAAGTAGCCGCCTTGACTATTTACAAACGCCTCGGGGGTACCACTTAATGGCTCACTGACCTCACCAGTGGGTGAAACCCGAAGTATTTGTCCGGGACGGGTTGCCACCAAATAGTCTCCATCGGGTAGGAACGCGACAGACCAGGGGAAGTTCAAGCCCTCGGCAATCGTTTCCAATTGATAGTCGGCTCGGGCAGACGTAGTAGATAGTGCCAATAATGGCGTTAATAACAGTGCGACAAGGTAACGAGATATCATTTATTCTCTCTCTATCGTAGAATTCAAGCCATTATACCCAGTCACAACTGAATCAGGATAGAAAAATGATAAAAACCACTGCTGCCTTCCTCTTGGCCGTTATCGGCACCTATACAGTAGGTGTTTTACTTATCGGCCAGGGCAACCTCGCTAATGTTACCGAGATGGGACTTACCGTCAATTTTGGCGACCGAGTTGATACATTTTTACATGATCTTACTCACATGACCGCTATTTATTTACCGCTTGTAAGCATCAGCTCCCTGATCGCCTTCCCCGTTGCCGCAGGTATTTTTCGACTGAAACCAGATTATCGCCTTTTCGGTTATGTGGCTGCAGGTTTCGTTGCGCTAATCGCGATGCACGTCATCATGAAAATGGTAGTGGGCCTAACCGGTGTCGCGTCCACTCGTACCCTCACAGGGCTATTGGCACAGGGAATGGCCGGAGCCATCGGCGGATATTTATTCCATATAATGACGCAGAAAAAGACTGTAGACTCTTAACAACGAAAGAAGCACTGAACACTGAGAAATCCCGGGAAACCTGAACAGCTTTCTCAGTGGTTTCTGGTCCGATTAAGGAGTTCACATTGCTGGCAACGTGAATTCTCCGATAATAACGTCTCGTCGTCTCAAGTCGGTATTCTACAACCGCCACCGCGCAGCTCATAACCGCTTTGTGTTGATAACCCACGCCCGCTAGCGGTCATAGCCCGCCCGCTACTCTGCGCGGGGAGTACATTTTCAATACCACACCGGCACTCGCTGGCAATCACTCACGTCATTGCATGTTTTTATGAGGGCGAGTCATTTGAATGATTCAGTTCAATGTGCTGGAATTTCAGCATTTACATGTTTTTAAACAAATGCCCATAAGATTGACTGGCGCGAAGAACATCCGGATGATCGCGTAAAGTAATGGTATAGCGACTGCGAAAATCTCTCTTCGCCATGGCTATTTGCTCTACCCTGACAATCACGCCGCGGTGAATTCGCCAGAATTGATTGGGGTCCAAATTCGACTCTAACTCTTTTATACTGCGACGAACAATGTACTGTCCATCGCTAGTATAAACTTCGGTATACTTTAGATCGGCCTTAAAATAGACGACGTCCTGTACCGGCACCAACTGCGTGGTATCATTAAGCCCTGCTCTAATCCATTGTAAATAAGCTTTTGGCTGATGAGACATGTCGCCAATTAAATTCGCTAGACCCGAACGATCCAGCCCGGGTGCTGAGCGCAAACGCTCAATGGTCTGCATTAGCCTTGCATCGCTAACCGGTTTCAATAGATAGTCGATGGCTGCACGTTGAAATGCATCGACGGCATAGTCATCAAATGCGGTAACAAACACAACTTTAATATCAGCGGATAACGCTTCCGCAACGTGCAGGCCACTGAGGCCCGGCATATGAATATCCAAAAATGCAACATCTGGTTTTACTTCATGGGCTAGGGAGAGAGCACTGCGTCCATTCATCGCTGTTCCGACTATATCGAGTTCTGGCCACAGCACTTTCAATTTGCCTACCAAATAGTCAACAAGATGCGGTTCATCATCAACCACAATGGCACTAGTCGTCATTATTGGGCTCTCGGGATAGTCAATGTGACAATTAGGCCGGTCGGCGAGTTGTCGGATATGCTCATGCTGGCCTTACCACCATAAAGGGTTTTCAATCGATTTCGAACATTACTGAGTCCCGTTCCATTGCCTGATTTATTCGCGGCCGGCGCTACCGTATTATGGGTGTTAATGCCTAAGCCCGTATCGGCAACGGTAATGTGAAGCTCATCATTGTTGCACTGTGCCGTCACCACCACATTGCCTCCCGCTTCGCAGGGGTCGATACCGTGTTTGATCGCATTTTCAACTAGGGGCTGTATCAACAACGGCGGCAACGGGCACTGAGACAAAACTTTGTCCTTTGCCCACTGTTGCGGCGAAAACTCATAGTGCAAACGCCCCTGCATTCGAATCGCCTGAATTTCAAGATAGGCCTTAACAATGGTAAATTCTTCACCCAAGGTCACCGATTGCGCTCGCGTACGTTTTAGCGACGACCGCAACAGCGTGGTCAAATTGAGTAATGTTTGCTCGGCAGCATCCGGTTCTTTGCGGATAAGACCAACAATATTCGATAAGGTATTGAACAAAAAATGCGGTTCAATCTGCGCCTGCAGCAATTTCAACTCAGTTTCTAAAAGCAGTTTTTCTTGCGCTTGACGCCTCGTTTCTGCCTGTGCCAGTTCTGCCTGGGCTGCCAGTAGTCGAGTGCGACTGGCAGAGATGACAAAACCCAGTATCCCAAAAAACACCCCGATTATTAATGTCGCATAATTATCAGCGAAAAAATAAAACGCCTGACCGTGAATAATACTACCCGCTGCTACTAAGCCAAACAGTAAACCAACGGCGGTTTGCGGTATCGGAGCGAGATAAGGGGGCAATAGACGATCCACTGCTTCACCAAAAATAACAAACGTCAGATGAATGGACCACCCTATGCAAAGTGATAATACCGTTGTAGGGCCCATCGACGAAGAGACGCCTAACACGAACAGCAGGGCCGCAATAGCAATGCAAAAGCTGCTGGTGTAAACAAAGGACAAAGCCCGATTTTTTACGCCGTATTTAAACTTAACTTGCAACAAATTTTCCATGTAAACCTAAGGGTAGTGCATAGGATAAGGTAGCGGTAGCGATAGGGCCGGCAGAGATAGCCTCAACATCAAAAACATTAAGCAGTGTAGCGTGTTTTTGCCAGTCATGGACTGTACCAATAACCCAACCTTTCGTTTCGGGTGCGCTTCCTGGCTTGGCGACAAACAAATGTTCCTCAGGGATTTGGCTATCGGGGTAGCGGTAGACATCACGTATTCCCGATTCCAAATCAAAACTACACACTTCATTATGGTTGAGATGCACGGCGGGTGTCTGATCGCTATTCGACAACATAACTA
>Ga0105356_10007474_pt1 | contig 10036 bp, 8 predicted proteins | sample GOMGulsemesocosm_3_FD_83502 | JGI IMG/M metagenome (GOLD analysis project Ga0105356, IMG submission 83502) | Methane-oxidizing microbial communities from mesocosms in the Gulf of Mexico - GOM9D Gulf of Mexico | ecosystem: Environmental > Aquatic > Marine > Cold seeps | place: Gulf of Mexico...
AAAATCTGCTAAAAATTGTTCTTGATTTTGTGTTTCTTCAGCCATAGCTGTAGTAATAATTTGTATTCCGAGTTGTTTTGAGTGTCTAAGCATACAACTTCAGAAGTTGTTATAGTTATATTTTTTCAGTCCCTTCCTCACTCAATTCTGCTAAAAGGACTGCAAAAGTACAACTATATTCATTGAATTACAATAATTTATATTTATAAAATCATGGCACAGTGTTTGAAACGTAAAAAGCAAGTCAAATAAGTAACTTTTATAATTGAATTTAAAGTACTATATTTGAGTAAATCAATATTAACAAAACAAAATTATAACAATTATGCCAGTAAAAGCAAAGTATCAAGATCTATTAGATTTAGGAGAAAAATTAGGAATTGCTGACGGTGACGTTAGAATAGAAGACGGTATCTTGAAAGTAAAAGGAACTGCAAACACACAATACGAAAAAAACTTAATGTGGGATTCAATTAAAGCAATTGGAGGAGATAGCCCAACAGATTTAATGGCTAATATTACTGTAGCTGATGATTCTGTATACCACAGACATACAGTTGTAAGTGGAGAAACTTTAGGAGGGATTGCAAAACATTACTTTAAAAATGCAATGAAGTATAAAGAAATTTTTGCTGCAAATACTAATGTATTAGACAACCCAGATTTAATTAAAGTTGGTCAGGTTTTAGACATTCCTAACTTGTAATAAACTATTACATATAGTACATAAAAAAAGAAGCTCAAATTGAGCTTCTTTTTTTATGTACTTTTATTGTTTAAGTAAACTAGTTACTCGTTTTAATAACTAATTTTAGTATCTTTTCAAACTGTTCTTCAATAGTTAAATCAGAATTATCTATCTCTATTGCATCTGATGCTTTTTTAAGAGGTGAGTTTTCGCGATGTGTATCAATGTAATCTCGTTCTTTTACATTGTGTAACACCTCCTCATAAGTTACTTTATCACCCTTTGCTACGAGCTCATCAAAACGACGAGTAGCTCTTACCTTATCAGAAGCCGTCATGAATAATTTTAATTCAGCATTTGGAAAAACAACTGTACCAATATCTCTACCGTCCATTACAACGCCTGTTCCCTCACCTATTTGTTGTTGCTGTTTTACCAATCTATAACGTACTTCCGGAACAGCTGCAATTTTGCTCACAAAACTAGATACATGCATGGTACGAATTTCTTTTTCTACATTTACTCCGTTTAAATATACTTCGGCAAATTGTAGTTCTGAATTGAATTTAAATGATATACCTATTTTATCTAATTCTAAAACAAAATCATTTGTATTAAAATGATTTTCAGAAATAAAACCTTTATTTAAAGCGTACAGTGTTGTAACACGATACATTGCACCAGTATCTACATACACGTATCCTAATTTATTAGCTAATTGCTTAGCAAGAGTACTTTTACCTGTAGAGGAATACCCGTCTATCGCTATAATTATTTTTTTTAAATTCAATTTATTTCAAATTAATATTTAAACCGAAGGTGTGTACATTTGCAGCAGCACTATACTTTTGGAAAGCATAATTTACACGAAATCTATTCAATTTTAAACCAAAACCTGCAGTAATTCCTGCAAAAACTCTATTTCCATCAATTTTTAACTCATGGCCTCTTCTAAAGTTATATCCAAACCTAAGGTTTATCGCTTTTCCATGAAATAACTCTCCTCCAACTACAAAATGCTGTGTTAATTTATTAAAAAAAGAAATATCTTCAGGTGTTGAGTTTCCATCCAAGTCTACCTGAGCACGAGATGGATTACTAAATGACAAATCCCATTGTTGTAAGTTTTCAAAAACGATGTGCCATTTTAACGGTAATTTATCTAGCTTTCTTCCAAACGCCAAATCTACGTGAAAAGGAATTTTTTCTTTAGTATTCTCATAAGTCGTAAACTGTGTTCCTATATTTGAAGCCACCAATGTTAATTGTGAGTTGGACTTTTTAAAATCATATAATAAAGCCAAATCTAAAGCCCCACCAATTGATGAGTACGTTTCTAATTTAGACGATATAAACTTACCGTTTGCCCCTAATTTTAAATCTGAATCTGGAACAGCGTACATATACCCTACTGTTAAAGCAAATTCATTACCAGAAAAATCACCTGTACTTACACCGTTTTCATCAAAACCATTAAAACTTCCATAATCTACATAAGTTACTCCGGCAGCTATAATATGTTTCTTTTCTCCAAAACTATTAGCATAAGCTAAACTTCCGTAATTTATATCTGCGAAATAATTCACGAAGTTTAACGCCAATTGCCCATCCATATCACTATTAATAGCTGCAGGATTATGCAAAGCCTGAGACGTGTCCCAATCCATATTGGTTAAGACTTTCCCTCCAAGTGCTGCCTGACGTGGAGAAGAAATTAAATTTAAAAACTCATATGTATATTTACCACCAATTTGAGCAGTTGCATTAAATGCACTAAAAAAAACAATGAGTACTAAAACTTTTTTAATCATAAATACAAAATAAGTAAATCTTAAATTGAAAACGCTATTATTTAAAAAATATTTTACAAAAAAAAGAGCCTCTTAGTGAGGCTCATTAATGTTATATTTTTTTTGCGTTTTTAACGGATTGATTTGTTACCGCTAATTTTACTACGTCAATCATATCAGATACATAATGAAACGTTAACCCTTTTAAATATTCAGGTTTAATTTCTAGAATATCTTTTTCGTTATCAATACAAAGAATCAGTTCTTTGATTTTTGCGCGTTTAGCAGCCAATATTTTTTCTTTAATTCCTCCTACAGGTAATACTTTGCCTCGTAAAGTAATTTCACCTGTCATAGCTAAACTCTTCTTCACTTTCTTTTGTGTAAGTAAAGAAACTAATGAAGTTAACATTGTAATTCCTGCACTTGGCCCATCCTTTGGAGTAGCCCCCTCAGGTACATGGATATGAATATTATACTGACTAAACACATCAGAATTAATACCAAACGCTTCTGCATTAGCTTTTATATATTCTAGCGCTATAGTTGCAGATTCTTTCATTACCTTTCCTAAGTTACCAGTAATAGATAACGCTCCTTTACCTTTTGATAAAATAGACTCTATAAATAAAATATCACCACCAACACTAGTCCAAGCCAAACCTGTTACAACTCCAGCAACATCATTATTTTCATACTTATCACGTTCTAATCGTGCCGGACCAAGAATTTCAATAATATTCTCTTTTGATACTTTTTTACTGTACTCCTCTTCCATTGCTATAGATTTCGCTGCATAACGAACAACTTTAGCTATTTTTTTATCTAAACCTCTTACACCTGATTCACGAGTATATCCCTCAACAATTAGCTCAAACTCTTTCTTTCCGATTTTTAAATCATTAGAGGTTAAACCATGTTCCTTTAATTGTTTCGTTAACAAATGTTTTTTTGCAATTTCTACTTTCTCCTCTATTGTATATCCACTTACGTTAATGATTTCCATACGGTCACGTAAGGCTGGCTGTATACTCCCTAAACTATTTGCAGTTGCTATGAACATAACTTTAGACAAGTCATATCCCATTTCTAAGAAATTATCGTGGAATTCGGAATTCTGCTCAGGATCTAAAACCTCTAACATAGCTGAAGATGGATCTCCTTGATGAGAATTCGATAATTTATCAATTTCATCCAATACAAAAACAGGATTTGATGTCCCTGCTTTTTTCATACTTTGAATTAATCGCCCTGGCATTGCTCCAATATATGTTTTTCTATGCCCTCTAATTTCAGCTTCATCACGTAAGCCTCCTAAAGAAACTCTAACGTATTCTCTACCTAAAGCTTCAGCTATAGATTTCCCTAAAGATGTTTTACCAACTCCAGGAGGACCATATAAACATAAGATTGGAGATTTCATATCGTTTCTTAACTTCAATACAGCTAGGTATTCAATGATACGTTTTTTAACATCCTCTAACCCATGATGATCTCTATCTAAAATTTTCTGAGCTCTTTTTAAATCAAACTTATCCTTAGAAAACTCGTTCCAAGGCAATTCTAAAAACAATTCTAAATAGTTACGCTGAATAGAATACTCAGCTACCTGAGGATTCATTCTAGACATTTTAGCTAATTCTTTTTCAAAATGAGCTCCAGTTTTTTTATCCCATTTTTTAGACTTAGACTTTGCACGCATTTCTTCAACTTCAGCTTCATATGAGACACCTCCTAATTCTTCTTGGATGGTTTTCATTTGTTGCTGTAAGAAATATTCCCTTTGTTGCTGATCTAAGTCATTTCGTACTTTTGATTGAATATCATTTTTCAAAGACAACTTTTGCATTTGCATATCCATATGCTTCAAAGTCGCCATTGCTCTTTCTGAAAGGTTTTTGATATCTAATAATGTTTGCTTATCCTTAACATTCAAATTCATATTAGAAGATATGAAATTGATTAAAAAAGCATTACTCTCAATGTTTTTAATTGCAAAACTTGCCTCTGAAGGAATGTTCGGACTTTCTTTAATAATACGTAATGAAAGCTCTTTAATAGAATCTATAATAGCTTTAAACTCTTCAGTTTCTACGGCTGGTTTCTCTTCAGGTATTTCATTTACTGATGCTACTAAATACGGGTCATCATTTACAATCTCTTTAATTGAAAATTTCTTTTTCCCTTGGATGATAACTGTTGTATTTCCATCAGGCATTTTTAATACCCTTAAAATTTTAGCAACTGTTCCGGTTGTATTAATATCCTCAATACCAGGATTCTCTACAGAAGCATCTTTTTGAGCTACAACACCAATAACTTGTTTATTGTTATATGCATCATTAAGCAACTTAATAGATTTATCCCTTCCGGCAGTGATAGGAATCACTACACCAGGAAATAATACTGTATTACGTAAAGGTAGAATTGGTAATTCCTGTGGAATATCCTCTTTGGCAATCTCTTCTTCATCTTCACTTGTCATCAACGGAATAAACTCTGTATCGTCTTCCATTCCTTGTAATGACAAACTGTCAATATTTAAAAATTCTGAATTACTCATATAATATAGTTGTCATTCTGTCATTTTACACAGAACACTTTTATTAGTTATCACTTATAAGGCCCTAAAAATGTAACATTTATAATTGTTAAGCCAAATGCTAGCCTTAATCAATCTATGTAAGTCAATTAATATGCCACAGAACAAATGCAGGTATAAAAAAAGCAACCAATAGGCTGCTTTTTTTAATCTATATATTTTTTATTTATTCTGGGACCGTATAAGTCACATCAAAAGTACCGTCAGTTATTACATACCACTTAATAGGATCTTCTCCTATAGATGCAGAAATGAAACTGTAAGTTCCAACAATTCTTTTTGCTGCAGTATCATGTGTAGAGATATTTAAACCTCTTTTTATAGTTGGTTGATCATAAGGTACTTTAGCAAATGAACCCGCAGTAAATTCTTTAGTTAAAAAATCTTTAAAATATGGATTAGTATTATCTGCTGTAGTTAACACATCACCATCAGGACCTTTTAATTCATCTCCGTTGTTTATAGTATCACCATCACAATCAGCAGCCATCCATGTAGTGTTAGCTGCATCATACAATGCATAAAACTGGTCTTGAACAGGTATACATGGGTCATTTTTTGCTACTCCAGAAACATCATCAATATCTTCTTGAGCATCACTTACACCATCACCATCTGTATCAATATTTCCTTCATAAGGATCAGTACCTGCTGTTATTTCATCTTCATTAGAAATACCATCTCCATCACAATCTGGCATAGGTGTAGGATAATTAGGATGATTAGGATCGTTGTACATTGGGTGTGTACCTAACCAAATTGTATTAGCTGCATCATAACCAGTATACCCTTCAGGCATAATCGGACTACATGCACTGTTAGGATCAAAACCTAAACTCAACTCAACACCATCAAACATTCCATCTCCATCAGTATCAACTCCTGTTGGAGCCGTACCAGTTTGAGTATATTTTTCTGTTCCAAAAAAATTAAACGTCCCAGATACTAGTTTATTTACATCATCTACCTCTAAAGTAATTGCTCCATTATCTGCAACAGTATCAGCTTCAAAAACATCTGCACCTGCACCAGATTCTGTATAATTAGCAGTGTGACCTGTTGTTCCAAAAGTATAAGAACCCGCTTGATTTGTTTGTAAAACTATATTAACTGACTCCCCATTAGCTCCTTTAATTCCTGTAATAGTTGTAACTGCTCCAGAAATATCAGCATTGGGAGTGTCAGCAATCCATTTTGGTGTAGCACCATCAATTGTCATGTGTAAATCACTTTTAGATGTTGCATGAGATGTTGTTATAACACTTGAATCTGAATTAGTAATGTCAGTATTGTAAAATGCTGAATATACTTCACTTGCTCCACCTAATACATAAGGGTTGGTTACACTATTTGGTGAAATATTAGCCGGCATACGTAAGGTTACTACTTCATTCCCTTTTTTTCCAGAAATTGTAATAATACCATCAGCCATTGTAGCTGTAGCAATGTCAATTTCATAATCTACTCCATCAACTTTACCAGTAAATGTACCAGCTGATACTTCTGGAGTTTCAACTTCAGGTTGATGTAAAGATGCATCCAACTCAGCTGGATCTTCAGTACTACAAGCCATTAACACCAATGACACTATAAATAATTTAAAAATTGTATTTGCTGTTTTCATCATTATATTTTTTATAAAATATTAATAGCTTACATTAAATTCACCCTCTGTAATATCATATTGAGGTGAAGTACTCCCACCTGGGGTTGCAATAAAATTGAAAGAACCACTAATTGTTTTAGCAGTTGTATCATGTGCAGTTATTGTTATTGAACCAGAATTAGCTCTAGCTAAAAATATTGGCGCAACATTATCTGCAAAAGTACCTGTGTAATCAGTTGGATCAATATCAAATGTACCAGCCACAACATCAACAGGAAGACCTATCGTAAGTTTATTAGTTTCAGCATCAGTTCCTTTAACCCACAACTTATTATTTAAAATAAATGCCTCTAATGTCGTTTCTGAAAATTCAGTTCCTTCAACTTTAGCAAAAAATGGTTTCAAGGTAACTGTTGTTCCCACACCGGTATCAGTTGTACCTGCTGGAATACCAGTTTCGTCAATAAAAGTTCCTGTAAGAGGCTCATCATCACAAGAGACAAGAGTGAAACCAGCTAAAATCGCTAGTATAAAAGTAGATTTAATGGATTTCATATAATTTTTTTTCAATATCACACAAACATAAAGAAAATTATTTAATTTTCTGAGGAACTTTAAAAAGAAGTACAAGTCCTATTAAAAAGAAGACGACTAAAAACAAAATTGCATTCCGCATAGACCCCGTTATCACTTCTACTGAAGCGAAAATACCCATACCAATTACTATCCCTATTTTTTCTGAAACATCATAAAAACTAAAGTATGATGTTGTGTCGTTTGTTTCTGGTAAAAGCTTAGCATAAGTTGAACGTGATAAGGACTGTATCCCTCCCATAACAAACCCTACTACTCCTGCGGTTATAAAAAACTGATTAGGTGTTACTACAAAATACGCAAAGACACATATAAAAACCCAAATGACATTTATAACAATTAATGTTTGAATATTTCCTATTCTATTAGAAACATACGACGTTAAATACGCACCTACAACAGCTATTAATTGTATAATTAAAATACTAATAATTAACCCCATTGTTTTATCAATACCATTATCTGCCCAAGCTATTTCTTTTTCTCCAAAAAATGAAGCTACCAACATTACTGTCTGTACCGCCATACTATATACAAAAAAAGCAATTAGGTATTTTTTTAACTTCAAATGTCCTTGCAATTCTTTCCAAACAGTTTTTAATTCCTTAAAACCATTCCATAATACATCTTTTGAAACGGAATTAGAATTCACAAAGTTAGGGAGATACTTATACGTATAATGGCTAAACCCAAACCACCATATACCAACTAATACAAATGAATAACGCATCATTTGTAAGGCATCCTCTTCAGGAACAGAAAGAATCATTATTAAGTTAATTAATAACAAGATAACACTCCCAATATAACCTAACGAATACCCTTTTGCACTAATTGCATCTTGCTGCTCTTTATGTGCTATGTCTGGTAAATAAGAATTATAAAACACCAAACTTCCCCAAAAACCAACTAAAGCCAACACATAAAAAAATAAACTTAAATAAATATATTTAAGAGAAAAAAAGTACAAACCTATACAGGACAATGACCCTATATAACAAAAGAAGCGCAAAAAGAACTTTTTATTTCCTTTATAATCAGCTATTCCAGATAAAATTGGAGAAATAATTGAAACTATTAAAAAACCTAAAGCAGTTATATATGTAATTAATGCAGTATGAGAAATCTGAACTCCAAAAACTGCAATTTTATCTATTCCCTGGCTTTTTATATATGCCCCTATAAATAATGGAAAAATTGATGACACTATCGTTAAACTGTACACTGAGTTAGCCCAATCATAAAACGCCCATGCATTAAGTATTTTTTTACTTCCTTTCTTAAACTCTTTCATTAATCTCAGTAATAATATAAATTAAAAAGCTGCTCAACTTAGTTGAGCAGCTTCGAAAATACAATAATATTTTAATTACTTCTGACTTGCAGAAGCTACCTTAAGTTTTTCTCCAATTGGTCTAAAAGAATTAATTCCGAATTTTTTAGCTTCTGATTTTGCAAAAGGTGCTAATTCTTTCAAATTAGCAATTCTAGAATCGTTTGAAGGGTGAGTACTTAACATTTCTGGTGGAGCTTCTCCTCCACTATTTGCTTTCATTCGTACCCATAACTTTGCTGCTTCATCTGGATTGTACCCAGCAATAGCCATCATTATTAAACCAACTTTATCGGCTTCTGTTTCATGACTTCTACTAAAAGGAAGCATTACCCCTACTTGACTACCTAAACCGTAAGCTTGCATAATTAATTGTTGTTTTTGAGGATCTACTCCGCCTACTTGTGTACCAACAGCAACTGCAGTCCCTAATAATTGTTGTCCTTGAGCAGCACTCATTCGTTGCCCACCATGATCAGCTAAAGCATGCGCTACTTCATGCCCCATAATAGCTGCAATAGCTGTTTCATTTTCTGCAATTGGTAAAATACCTGTATAAAAAACAATTTTCCCCCCTGGCATACACCAAGCATTTACTGTTTTATCATCAACTAATTTATATTCCCATTTGTAATCTTTTAAATACCCTTGATGTCCGTTTGCATTCAACCAACGTTCAGCAGCAATTGCTATACGCTCCCCGACACGAGTAATCATTTCTGCATTCTTAGTCCCTGTTATTACTTTATTTTCTCCTAGGAACTGATCATACTGTTGAAAAGCCATTGGAAATAACTGATCATTACTATAGAAGTTCATCATTTTTTTTCCTGTAAACGGATTCGTTTTACAAGCTGACACAATAATTGCAAACAAAAGCAATCCCATTATTTTTTTAGAATTCATATCAAATTTAATTTTGGTTTTTATAATCTATATCTATCAACAAATATACCACATTTATTCCTCTTTAATATCTTCAAAAACAATAGAAAATATACTTCTTATAAGATGATTGTAAGATATAGACAGTTAATTCGTCATAAATAAAAAAACTATGTTCAAAAAGATATTTACTATACTACCTCTATTACTTTTACTAAGCTGTCAATCCAATGCTCAAAAAACAAATTCAGAAATCAAAATTCAAAAAACTGATGTTGAATGGAAAAATGCTTTATCTACTACAGAATATTATGTCTTAAGAGAATCAGGAACAGAACGTGCTTTTACTGGAGAATACAATAAATTCTACAAAGACGGCTTATATCATTGTAAAGGATGTGACACACCATTGTTCAAATCAAAACACAAATTCGATTCCGGAACTGGGTGGCCATCATTTGACACTGCTATTAAAGGAAATGTGGAATACGACTCAGACAAAGATTTAGGGTATACACGCACCGAAATTCATTGCACA
>Ga0105356_10007476_pt1 | contig 10036 bp, 7 predicted proteins | sample GOMGulsemesocosm_3_FD_83502 | JGI IMG/M metagenome (GOLD analysis project Ga0105356, IMG submission 83502) | Methane-oxidizing microbial communities from mesocosms in the Gulf of Mexico - GOM9D Gulf of Mexico | ecosystem: Environmental > Aquatic > Marine > Cold seeps | place: Gulf of Mexico...
TAAACTTGTAAATAAACCGGTAGCTTTGATCTGTCAGCATATTTTCAATCATCAAACGCACCATAGAGGTCAACTTAGCTGTATATTAAGTCAATTAGATGTCGATTATGGCTGTATGGATTTGCCAGTGATTATTGCTGATTTTGAACTATAAGTAACAACTCGGTTTAATCATTATTCACTGCTATGAAAAGGAAAATAAAATGATACGAGCAGCGCTAACGAGTGACAGTACAGCAATTAGCGAAATCTATAATTATTATATTGCCAATACCGTTATTACATTTGAAGAGCAGCTAGTCTCAGCCAGTGACATGCAAGCTCGTATAATTAATACTAATAATGACAAGCTTCCTTGGCTAGTTATTGAAAATGAAAACAATGAAGTAATTGGCTACGCATATGCTAATAAATGGCGTACACGTAGCGCATACCGAACCTCTGTAGAGATCACTGTCTATCTAGACAATAAAGCCAAAGGTAAGGGCTTAGGCAAGGTATTATATCAAGCGCTATTTAACGATTTAGAGCAAAAAAATATTCACGCGGTAATTGGCGGTATAACCTTACCAAACGAAGCAAGTGTCGCTTTACATGAAAAATTTGGTATGGAAAAAGTTGCACACTTTAAAGAGGTTGGCTACAAATTTAATCAATTACTTGATGTTGGTTATTGGCAAGTCAATTTATAGGCTGTTAGTGCTATAAAATATTGATAATACCTTCATATAAGTCCTTGCAAATATTTATGCCGCTCGTCTTTATCAAACTTTTCTATCGCGTAACGTAGCATAGTACGTGGCATATTTTGATAATGAATCTTGAGAAAGCTTTGCTCTGCAATTTTATCCCGATTACCCACTTCTCTTAACATCCAACCAACTACTTTATGAATGAGATCATGTGCGTCGGCTAGTAACAATTCGGCAATTTTAAAGGTATCGTCGAACTGGTTGTTTTTGATAAATGTATAAGTAGACATCATGGCTATGCGTCGTTCCCACAGACTTATTGAATTCGCCATAGAATAAAGCACACTTCGATCTTGATCCAATAGATACATGCCCACTATTTTATGAGCAGAACAGTCAACGATATCCCAGTTATTGATGTATAAGGTGTTAGCCAAATAGCATTGATAGATTGCGTGTCGAACCGCGGGATCTTTTTTATTACTCTCAAATAAACTCACCATCAATAAAGCGGAAAATATTCTGATTTCATGGTACGGCGACCTTAATAGCTCGGCGACGGTATTTAATGGCACATTTTTATGCTGCTTAACTAACATTCGTAAAGTAGGCATGCGAATACCAAGGAATTGATCACCTGCACCATATTCGCCAGCTCCTGTTTTAAAAAAGCGTTGTGAATTTTGTGCAATATTTTTATCAGCTAAGCTTTTTAACTGATCTACTATTTCCATTGCCTTCATCTTATATCCTTGAATTAGCTGTTTAACCCTTACTTGTACAACAAATAGCTTTTTATTTGATCTATTTCTATAGTTATTGAATATTAAGTTACCCTTTATAAAGGATTTAATTGTGATCACAAAGGGTCAAAGTACTTTCAATCAAATGCTTTTTTATCCGGTCATCATCATTGCCGCTTTACTTGTTGCGCGCTTTTACAATGGTGTACACCTTTTTCATACTCTGGCTGAATTATTTTCCATTTTTGTCGGGTTATTTATGCTGGTAGTTGTACTTAATACCCAACACTTTGTTAAAAATGATTTTTTAATCTATTTAGGCATTGGCTACTTTTCAATTTCACTAATTGATGCCATGCATGCCTTCACAGTAAAAGGCATGCCATTCTTTAATATTATTAATGGCGAAATCACCTTACATTTTTGGATTTACGGCCGACTGTTCGAAGCAATACTTCTACTGTCTTCATCGATATTTTTAACACGAAATTTACCGATAAAATTGACCGTGATTGTAGCTATGACTTTAGTTAGTATTATTTGTTGGGCTTCTTTTCAATTAAGCCAACCAATCATGTTTATTGATGGTGGACTATCTAACTTTAAAATTTATACTGAATTTTTTGTTATCGCACTATTGCTCTGTACTATGGTTATATTTATTCGACAACGTGCATTATTAGAAAAAAATGTACTGCTATTTTTACTAGGTTCATTAGCATTAACTGTGGTCGCTGAGCTCTGTTTTACCTTGTATACAAACTTTAGCGGTATTGCCTTTATTGTCGGCCATGTATTCAAGTTCTTATCCTTTTGGATGATTTATCAAGCCATTATTCAAACGACCTTGCAAGAGCCATTAAAGTTGCTGACGCTCAGCTCGAATAGTTACGATGCTATTCCTAGCCCTGCAATCCGGATTGATAATCAAACGGTAATTGCACAAATAAATCAAGCAGCATTACAGCAAATCAACAAACACCTGAAACAAGTAATACATCAACCAATCCACACTTTTTTTCATCCAACAAGTTATACCGAACAGCACTGTCCTTTTTGCCAAGCAATTAAGCTTGGCAACACCATTACCAATAAGGAAGTTTTTTTTCCACAAAATGGGCAATGGTATTTGTTATCAATTACCCCAATAAACAGCACAAGTCTAGTGGGGGGGATGGTGCAGTCGTTAACAAATATCAGTCATCAAAAGCAACAAGAGGTTGAGCTCATTGAGCACAAAGAACATCTAGAAGATAGAGTTAAGCAACGCACACTCGAATTAGAAGCTTCGTTTAATCAACTCAGTGAAACTCAAGGCCAATTAGTAGAGTCAAAAAAAATGGCATCATTAGGAGGGCTCGTCGCAGGAGTTGCTCATGAAATAAATACTCCAATAGGTATTGGTATTACCGCAGCTTCCCACTTGTCAGATATGACTGGCCAGTTAAAAGATCAATTTGACCAAAATAACATTTCAAGAAAAGGCTTTAGCCATTTTGTTGAAGAAGCTGAAAAGAGTTCCTCTTTAATGGTATCGAACCTAAAAAGGGCCGCCGAGCTTATTGGCAGCTTTAAGCAAGTTGCGGTTGATCAATCGAACGATTGTTTAAGACACTTTTTTCTAAAAGGTTATAGTAATGAAGTATTGATAAGTTTGTCTGCAAAATTAAAAAAAAGAAGTGTTACCTTAACCTTTGATAAATACAAAGATTTTGAAGTATATAGCTCCCCCAGTGCCGTTTCACAGATTTTAACTAATTTTATATTAAACTCACTAACCCATGGATTTGATGAAAGTGGCAACGGCAATATAATCATTGAAATAAACCAAATAAATGGCATAGCAACATTAATTTACCAAGATTCGGGCCAAGGTATGTCAGAAGAAGACTTGAAGCAGATATTTGAACCATTTTTCACCACAAAACGCGGGCAGGGAGGTAGTGGCCTAGGCTTACACATAGTTTATAACTTGGTCCATCAAACGCTGAAAGGTACAATTAACTGTGAAAGTACGCTAGATGTAGGTACTAAATTTACCGTCACTTTTCCATGTCATGCAGCCGACTAAATTCAAATTATTTAACAATTAATGCTTTTTACCTCTTGGAAAAAAATGATGCCATATCTCACTGTAACTGGCACTTATCAACCAATAAAGTAGTGTGTGAGGACAGACTATTTTTTTAATAGGCTGGTGTTTTAACTCTTCTTTATGATGTCGAAACTCCTGCATTTCCTTTTCAAGTGCGAGTTCTTTTTCATGTTCAACTTTATGCTCTTCGGCATCATTGGCGCATTTCGCAAAAGACTGCCTTGCCTTAGCATCAAGGTTAGCTAAAATGCTGCCTGTTCCTTCGACATGCTTTCCTTTAAACACCGGGGTTTTACGTTGATAACTCATAATTAAACCACAGCAATTAGCCTACATATTAATATAGACCCTATTAGCGATGAATTAGTTTCATCTAAAAGGGACCTGCCTACTTTAATGCTATCCACCCACGATTGACAGCGCTGTCTTTTAACGATAAGTTAACATTAAAGTAACACAGCGTTACTTTCCCAAACCATGGGTCACTATTAAAATGGACGTTTAAAATGAACAATAGGTTTCTGAATATTTGGCTATTATCGGCAATGATATTAGTCTCAGTTGCTGCTAATGCAGCGACTAGTTATACAGCATATAGCGGAACACAAGCAGATGCTACTCAAAGAGTTCTAGATTGGGCCAATGGCCGCGATGTTAGCATTAGTTGTAGCAGACCAAGCATGGGACCTCCTTGGCAATGTACTGGATATATTAGCACAACTCCTCCAAGTGCATATTACAGTGCCTCCGCTTATGGCGGTACAGAAGCTCAAACAACTAGCTCTGCAATCGCAGCATGGCGACAAAAAGCAAACTCGACTAAAACACCTTATGTAAGCTGCAAAAATCCGTCAATGGGACCACCGTGGCAGTGTACAGCTTCTGGTCGTTCTTAAAATAAATAAGACAAGCGCCCCCCAGAGTGCTTGTCATTATTCATAGTTAAATTGATGTTTACTATTTTACTGGATAAAAATAGCACTAAAATAGCACCAAAACCTTTCACTCCTGCGTTAATTTAGCTTAACAAAACTAGTAGACGACTGTGCTATATCGCCATTACCAACGGTTAAAGTAACGACATGATAAGTATAATTCCCTGAGGACCAATAACTCGGAATAGAAAAGCTTGTTGAGTTTTGGTTATTTTCTAACGCTACTAGTTGCATGCTAGTAGGTAAAGAAATAGGGAACTGTATTCCATTAGGCATACTAATGTAATGCCATTGCTTCACTTCAAATGCCAGCTCTGTAACATTATTAATTGACGCTGAAATTTGTAAATCTCCTCCCTCAGAAGGTACAGAGTTTGTTACTAATGCTACATTCAAGGAGACTTCAGGTACTGGCTCAGGAACTGTCTGTTCTTGATTCGTACTTAACGTAATAACCTGCGCAATAATATCTTGTCCGTCAATCATGAGATGAAATTCAGCATTATTGTAATCAGTAAGGTTTGCTGACCACTCGGTTTTTACTGCTAAGGGAGCTTGGGTGAAATTTTCATCAAAGCTTAGGTCAATACTGTTAACCATAGGCCAACCACTCTCAAAACCATTATTAAACAGCGTATTTTGATGGCTGCTAAAATTCATTTGTCGCTGATAATTGCCATTTTGATGATCTATAGCATATGAATTGAGCGATAAAAAAGGATTAGCCGAATAAGCGGTTTTTACTGTCATGCCATTGGCAAGCGTTGCTTTGATTTCACTTCCTGGTACAACATCTGTCGCAGAGAACATTGCTTGAAAGCTATTGTCTTGCGGAATAGCATAAGATAACGAACCTTCAATAATTTCATCAACTATCGCATGAGGAGAGTTACTTGAAAGTACTTTGGCTTGAAAATAGGTTGTAAATGGTTCTTCCACAGCAGGAGGTGGCGGTGTAACAATACGATTAGTCGTCACTTCGACAATATTTGCGATAACATACTGTCCATTAATATTGATGTAAAACTCTGCACTTTCATAGCGGCTTAAATCTTTAGACCATTCTGTTTTTAACTCCTCTGGTTGATAATAAAATAATTCATTGAAAAATAGTCCTATATCATTAACCGTATCCGTAGTATTACTCTCATGAGATTGTCCCGAAAAGGTTATATCACGTTGAAATATACCGTTATTGTAATCCATAATATTTGAGTAAATATCAATAAAAGGATTTGCCCATAAAGAAGTCTTAGCAATTAAACCGTTAGGTAGTGTCGCTGTTATTTGACTACCTGGGGTTGTATCCATACCAGCTACGGTATTTGTAACATTATAAGAAAAACTGCCCTCAATAATATCATTTATTGCTGTTTCAGGATGATCACTAATGATCACCTCAGCTTTAAAAGATACGGTAAAAGGCTCTTCTTAAATGGGAGGAGGAGTGACTACTATATCGGTTGTTAACTCTGTAATTTCAGCAATAACAAAATTTCCGTTAACGTCCATCGCGAGTTCAGCTATTTCATAGTTACTTAGTGCTTTTGACCACTCCGTTTTTATCATTGGCGGCTGATAATAAAATATTTCACTAAAAAAGAGATCTAAACTTATCTGCGTCATTGTCATTGGGTCTTGATGCATGCTTGCAAATGAAATATCTCGCTGAAAAATACCATTGTTGTAGTCATTTAGATGCGAATTAATATGAATAAATGGCGAGGCTGCTATATCAGTTTCAATTACACTCCCATCAGGTAGATTTGCAGTTATTTTACTTCCTGTTGTCATGTCTTCAAGATAACTATTGTTTACATCTATAGCCGTTTCATATTTTAACGTGCCTTCAATGACTTCATTAACATTGACTAAAGGAGAGTCACTTGACGTGACTTTTGCTTTATAACTAACGGTTATTTGTTGTGCGTAGTTTGGTAGAGTTACCAGTAATAAACTGATTATAAATAGGGTGATTTTCATGGTTATATCCTTATTGATTGATCAAAAATCACTCACTACATCGACCAAACCAGTATAAAATTTATACAGCGAATCTATTATAAACCATAAAAATTCTATAGTGATTGATTCATAAGGTAATTAAGATTAAATTTTTTTATCAGATGAGTTGTAGCTAATTGCTAACAAAGGGTATGCCAAAGTTTCCACTTACCGACTTACCTAATTTATCTTTGAACGAAGCTGCTAAATTTTTAATGACCAAACTCTAACAGGTTATTAAAAACAAAATAATAAAGCAGCCATCAAGGCTGCTTACTGATTAAAAAGTGATAAATAAATTAGGTGTAATATTCAATAAAAGCGAGCTGATAAGCGGCTAAGCATAATTCTCTACCATGCGCTTTATCAATGATCCCAGGGGCTTTAAAACCATGCCCAGATAAAATACTAAGGCAAAGTGAATCCTCAATACGATAATTAACCTCATACGCCGAAAAGTTAATCATCACCAATAACTGTTTATCTTGATAACTGCGAATAAAAACTAACTTATCATCATCACTTTCGAGAAACTTTATATCGCCATATTGCAATGTCGGTTGGGTTTTACGCCAATATAAAAAACTTCGATAAGCAGTTAATACCGATTCAGGCTCTGCTATTTGAATATCTACCGCTAGTTGGCTATGTTCAACTCCCACGGGTAACCAAGGCGTTTCAGCTTGGCTGAAACCATCATTTAATTGCCCGCTGTGCCAAGGCATAGGTGTACGACAACCATCTCGCCCTTTAAATGTTGGCCAAAAGGTGATGCCATAGGGGTCTTGTAAATCATTAAAATCAATATCGGCTTCAGTTAACCCTAACTCTTCACCTTGATAGCTACAAATGCTGCCACGTAACGAGGCTAGCATTGCATTGAACATTTTACTTTGCGCTTTATTATTGCTGCTATTACCCCAGCGACTCGCGACCCGAGTAACATCATGGTTACCAATCGCCCAGCATGGCCAGCCATCAGAAAGCTTTTCTTCTAATGCTTCAACTGTTGAACGAATATATTGCGGGTTACTCTCTGGTGTTAATAATTCAAAGCTATAGGCCATATGCAGACGATCATTGCCTTGAGTATATTCGGCCATGGTTTGAAGAGAGTCCTCCGATGAAATTTCACCTAACGCAACCACCGCAGGATATTTGTCCATTAGCGCTCTAATTTCCCTCATAAACGCGATGTTTTCAGGCTGAGTATTATTGTAATAATGATATTGAAAGGCATATGGATTATCTTCACTAAAACCACGTCCTTGTCTGTCTGCTTTAGCTTTAGCTGGGTTATCTCGTAAAAGTTTATCGTGATAACAAAAATTTATCGCATCAAGTCGAAAACCATCAACTCCTTTTTGTAGCCAAAACTCTATATTTGCCAAGACGGCTTCGCGCACTGCAGGATTATGAAAATTGAGATCAGGCTGCGAAGTTAAAAAGTTATGTAAATAATATTGCTGTCTCCGTGGCTCCCATTGCCACGCACCACCGCCAAAAATAGATAACCAATTATTTGGTGGGGTGCCATCTTCATTGCCATCAACCCACACATACCAATCGGCTTTTGCATTGGTTTTATCTTGGCGACTTTCGATAAACCAATCGTGTTGATCTGATGTGTGGCTCAAGACTTGATCAATGATTACTTTAAGATTTGATTGTTTAGCTCGTGACATTAATTCGTCAAAATCGTCCATAGTACCGAACATAGGATCTATTTCGCGATAATCACTAATATCGTAACCAAAGTCTTTCATCGGAGATTTAAAAAAGGGCGAAATCCAAATAGCATCAACACCAAGCTCTTTTACATAGGGAAGTTTTTCAATAATACCGGTTAAATCACCAATGCCATCATTGTTTGCATCCATAAAGCTACGTGGATAAATTTGATAAATAACGGCGCCACGCCACCAAGGTTGATGTTCCATAACTTTCCACTTCAGATAAATTTAAAAAGCTGTAATAACTACATGTCACGATAAAGCATAATTACAGTTCAATAAGCATAAGTAGCCGACTAATTTAGTGCAATAACCCTGCATACGTATGCATGAACTTTTAGTGCCTTTCAATCGATGCATACGTATGTAATTTTTATACTTCGTCTATCGATGTTTGTACTATGGGATGATTAGGATAAGATTTGCTCACTTTTTAAAAGAACCGCTGCTAATGAAAAACAAAACTAATTTTCTAACACCTTTATATTTAGTCGCATTAGTAATCGCTATTTCTAACCCTTTATTTGCTGATGAACATCAATTCGCAAATATTATAGAGAAATCAAAGCCACTTACGGCACTTGATTTACCCCATTACAGTCAACGTAACATTCAAGATGAAGTTTTTTATTTTGTTTTGCCCGATCGTTTTGACAATGGCGATAAAAGTAATGATTTAGGCTCAAAAACTAAAACTATTTCTCGAGGTGGTTTTGATCCTAAAGACAAAAAAATGTTTCACGGTGGTGATTTAAAAGGGTTAACTCAGCAACTTTCTTACATTGAAAACTTGGGTATTACCGCAATTTGGTTAACGCCTATTTTGCGTAATCAAGCTGTACAAGGTGATATCTCAGGTTACCATGGTTATTGGGTGCTCGACTTTACCGAAATAGATCCACACTTAGGCTCCAATATGGATTTAAAGGTACTGATCAAAGAAGCACATAAGCGCAATATCAAAATATTTTTCGACATTATCACTAACCATACCGCCGATGTGATAAAGCTAGCTGAATGTCATGGAGCAGACGGTGCAGGCTGGTCAGAAAGTGGCGAAGCTTGCCCATATCGCTCTTTAAAAGAATTAGCCAAAGGCAATAGCTATCAAACTGTGATCGCACATGGTAATGAACAATTAAAATCACCAGCTTGGTTGAATAAAGCTAAGTATTACCACAATCAGGGAGATTCTACTTTTGAAGGTGAAAATTCACTGAATGGTGATTTTTTTGGTTTAGATGATCTCAATACTGAATCACCTACTGTAGTTAGTGGTATGACTGAAATTTATAAAAATATTATCAGTGAATTTCGTCCAGACGGTTTTCGTATCGATACCGTAAAACATGTCAATATTGAATTTTGGCAGCAATTTATTCCTGAATTAGAGCAACACGCCAAACAAATAGGTATAGATAATTTTTTTATGTTTGGCGAAGTATACAGCGGAAATCCTAAAGAGCTGGCTACTTTTACTACGAAGGGAAAACTGCCTTCTGTGCTTGACTTTGGCTTGCAATCGGCACTCTATCAAACGTTAGTTGATCAACAAGGCACCAATAAATTAGCCGATTTATTCTACCAAGATAACTTATATAAAGATGCCGATGTCTTACTGAATTTCTCAGGAAATCATGACATGGGCCGTTTTGCTTCCTTCCTAACGAACAGCCAACTAGGTTATTCTGAACAAGAACAAGTTAAACGTTTTAAGCTAGCCCATGCGCTACTATTTTTCGTCCGCGGGATCCCTGTTATTTATTACGGTGATGAGCAAGGTTTTAGTGGCGATGGTGGCAATCACGATGCGCGACAAGATATGATGCCGTCA
>Ga0105356_10007478_pt1 | contig 10035 bp, 8 predicted proteins | sample GOMGulsemesocosm_3_FD_83502 | JGI IMG/M metagenome (GOLD analysis project Ga0105356, IMG submission 83502) | Methane-oxidizing microbial communities from mesocosms in the Gulf of Mexico - GOM9D Gulf of Mexico | ecosystem: Environmental > Aquatic > Marine > Cold seeps | place: Gulf of Mexico...
GCGCTGCGGCTGAAAGTATGCATTTTGGTACTCCTGAAAGAAAAAGTGTCTTTATAAATAATGGCCTCAGGGTATAAATAAGGGCGCGGAATAGATTAACAAGGGCCGCGGCTGAATGTTTTTTTGGGCTTGAAATTATTATTATTGCCCCAATATTTTAGTGACGTTTGATGCCGCGCTTCGCCAAATTCTACTGCGCTGTGACTTCGTTCAAGGAGATTGTGTGGTCAATGGTTCGGCATTAATTTGATAGTGAATGACTATTTATACAGTGTTTTTTAACGTTTTCTGTCAGCGTGCCTTCGCCAATAGACGGTCAAGTGTATTGGCAAATAGCTGTTTGTCTTTTGCATCCAGTGGTGGTGGCCCACCACTAATTTGACCGTTGCTGCGCATCTCTTCCATAAAGTTTCTCATGCCCAGAGTCTGCTTGATATTTTGCTTGTTATATAGAGTGCCACGCGGGTTGATGCCATGGGCACCGCGTTCAACAATGTCTGCCGCCAGCGGGATGTCGGCGGTGATTACAATGTCACCAGCTTTAACGTGCTCGACGATATAATTGTCGGCAACGTCGAAGCCTGCGCCCACTACAATCGAGTTTATAAAATTTGAGGCGGGCACTTTAATAAACTGGTTAGCGACCAGCGTCAGTGGTAGCTGTACCCGCTCGGCGGCGCGGAATAACACGTCTTTAACGCTATTGGGACAGGCGTCCCCATCGACCCATATATGCATAATAGTTTTCCCTTTGCGCCCGGTAGCGCCACGGATGTGTGGCGCGGCCGCTGAGTTATTTATTGTCGCCGCTAGTATCCTGGCTGAGCTGTTCGCCGACAAAGCGCTGTACTGTCGGATTATTGATTAGCTCTTGCACGGCTTCACTGCGCAAAAGTGTTTGCAGCAGTCCAGGCTCTGCGCTGGCAGGTATTACCGGCGGGCTGGCGGCGGTGCTCGCCGCTGTTTTTTGCGCTGTTGTTGCCAGCGGTGCCTCGGATGACAGCTCATCAGCTGGGGACTTGCCCAGAGAAAGGCGTTTGTTGGGGTCGCGGCTGCTGACAATGACCGCGCTTCCGGGTCTCGATGATGGCGCCGCAAACGGGGCTGTGGCTGTGGCCGGCGCCGACTGCTGCAAAAGACCGTTGTCCCGCAGCAGACGTGGTAAATCAGTACCACTGTGGCGTGTCAATAGTGCATTGACACTGGTTCCAACTCGGGAGGCGGCGCTGTTCAGTGGCTGACCGACGCTGTTGCTGGGGGCGACCAACTGATAAGCCCAAATACCTGTCAGTACAAAAATCGCCGCCACCACTGCATTGCCGCTGGCGCCCAATAGTCCGCTTCCCACAGTGCCGCGTTGAAACAACATCTTAAGTGGCGGCACAAGCCTAATGAGTAATTTAAAAACCATTGATAACACGATAGCGCTGACGAACATGCTGGTGAAAAATAGTAACAATGAACTGCCGATTCTGAGGGCGATAGGGCCCAAGTTAAGACCGGTATTAGCAGCGATGTAAGCAGCCAGGACATCGCCGTAGCGATAGGACAAATAGTAGGTCGCCCCATAGCCCAGCAGCCGCGATAGCAGTGGCACAAATCCGAGGAAATATCCACGCAGAGCAAATACCAACATCGCGACGATCAGAATTCCCTCAGCCATTAGTGTTGCCCCGTTTCTGTGTTGTTTGCCCATCGAGTTGCAGCTGTTGGCGCAACGAGTCCAGGCTGTCGCGGTCGGCGTTAAACAGGCCGCGTTCGGTAATCAGGCCGCTGATATATCTCGCCGGGGTCACGTCGAAGGCGTAGTTAGCTACTGGCGAGTTGTGTATTATTTTAACTTCGCAGCAGTTGCCGTCGGCGTCGAGACCGCTGATATGGGTCAATTCTCTGGCCTCGCGCTGTTCGATGGGAATCTCGCTGACCCCGTCATCGATAGACCAGTCGATGGTGGAAGCCGGTAGCGCAACATAAAATGGAATAGCATTAGCCGCTGCTGCCAGCGCCTTTAGGTAGGTGCCTATTTTATTGCAGACATCGCCGTTGGCGGTGGTGCGGTCCGAGCCGACCAGACACAGATCGACCAGACCCTGTTGCATAAGATGACCACCGGTATTGTCGGCGATAATGGTGTGGTCGATACCTTGTTGCTGCAGCTCCCAGGCGGTTAGGCTCGAGCCTTGATTGCGCGGGCGCGTCTCGTCTACCCACACGTGCAGTGCCATGCCCCGGTCCCGGGCCTTGTAAATAGGCGCCAGGGCGGTACCCCAATCTACCGTCGCCAACCAGCCGGCGTTGCAATGGGTCAGAATGTTGAGGACTTTGTTATCGGTCAGTTGTGCCATTTGCCGCTGCAACAGGTCGGCACCAATGTCGCCGATAGCCTCGCAGCACTGTATGTCCTGGGCATGGATCGCCAGCGCCTCGTCCAGCGCCGCTTTGGCGCGCTGGCTGGGAGCCAAATTCTGTATGGCGCGTTGCACTCGCTGCAGTGCCCAGCGCAGATTGACCGCGGTGGGACGGGTGGCGAGCAGGCGGGAACAGGCCTCATTGGTGATGCTGGCATTGTCACGCAGCGCTATAGCGAGGGCGAAGGCGGCGGTTACCCCAATTAACGGTGCCCCGCGAACCTGCATGCTGGTGATAGCTCGGCAAAAGTCCGCCAGGGTGTGCAGCGCTACTATTTCAAATTGATGGGGCAGCACAGTCTGGTCGATAATAAACACCTGCTGCTTTACAGGGTCGTACCAGAGGCTGTTATAGGCCCTGCCGTTCACCTGCATGACTGAGTGTCTCCGCGTTTTACAAAAGGGCGATAATAACACACTAATAGTTGAGCAACTGTGATCGGCTAAACAGTCGTTCAGGACTATCAATCGTCGGCGCAAGCTAATTCCATATTGGTAAACTTCCGTCTCGCACTGAGGCTTTTCGTTTGTCTGCAGTATTGACTAAGCTGCCCGGTCAATTCAGTTCTCAGGTTTTGAGTGGTGCTATGAATCGCTGCGATAATGGGTGTTATTGTTAGTCAAGACTAAACCCGCGCGACTGACGCTAGTTTTACGGCGCTATCTGCTATTATGCGCCGCTGCTGTTCACCGTTGCTAAGCTGTTTGTGTGCAAGGGTAAAATACCCGAGAAGTATTTGAATTAGAAAGGAGTAATATGGAACAATACTGTTTTTTGGCTATAGTGGTGGTGCAAACAAAGTAGTGCAGAGATAGCAATGCAGAGACAGTAAAGCAGGCACAACAACCTGGCACTTAGATAGCAATGGCTAGCACCCGCTGAAATAGAACGATTAGGGGGCGAAGGCGGCTATTGGCATAACATTCTAGAGTGTCGGTAACTTTCCAATCAATTAATACAGGTAGAAATAATGAATATTAAAAAACTTTCCCTTGCAATACTCGGTGCCTCAGCCATATCTACAGCCGCAGCTGATGTAACCGTATACGGTAAGGCGAATCTGTCACTAAACAAGTACGATATCGAGAGCAGCAGCCCCGGCGAAGACAATTGGAAGTTGGAAAGTAACGCGTCACGCCTCGGTGTTAAGGGCAGTTATGCGATTAATGACAATCTGAAAGCCATCTACAAGATGGAATACCAAGTCTATATCGACGATGGCGACAGTGGCAGCAGCAAGGGTAACGACACCTTCGAACAGCGCAATATCTACGCGGGGCTGCAGGGAAACTTCGGTACTCTGATCGCCGGCAAACACGATACACCTACCAAGATGGCGCAGGGCAGTATTGACCGCTTTAATGATTTGCCATTAGGTGATATCGGTAATGTGCTGGAAGGCGAGAATCGCCAGTCAAACATTATTATGTATACCACACCTAAAATGGGTGACTTCTCATTCACCGCGGCGGTGGTTCCCGGTGAAGACAATGAAAGTGGTAGCGACGAAGGCGTCGCCGACGGTGTTTCTCTAGCGTTGAGCTACAAGGTAGACAATCTGTATCTGGCGGTCACCAACGACAGTGATATTGACAGCCGTGATACCACGCGTTTTGTCGCAGAATACACAGTGGGCGCGGCCAAGATCGGCGTACTGCTGCAAACAGCAGAACTGGCCAGCGGCGGACCGGGACAACAAGATGACGAAGACGCCTACATGCTGAGCGGTCAGTACCGGCTCACCGACCAGCTGGTATTGAAAGCGCAGTACATCATGAACGAAATGGATAGCGGCGTAGCGGATGACGAGAAGACCCAGTTTGCCCTCGGGGTTGACTATAAACTGAGTAAGGCGGCTAAACTATTTGCCTATATGTCCGCTATTGAAACGGATTTGGAACTGGCCGGTGATATCGAGGACAAAACCTTCGCAGTCGGTTATGAATTGAAATTCTAAGCGATGGATTATGGTCCCGCTGCTCGGTTTTATCTGACTAGCGGGGCGTGCAATGAGCAAGCAGGTGCCGGTGCCGACGCTGCTCGCTGCCATTGCAATTGTGGTTGTGGTAGTCGTTGTTGTGACAATCACTGCGATAAGTTTTTGCCCTGTCCCGTATGGCAACCATCGCAGCGGCCCTTATTTTAGCAACTCAGCTAGATTGTACAGCAAGCCTCATTCGAAATTTCTACTCTCTGCGTAAACCCTCGCCGCTAATACCTGCTCTTTGTGTATTGATGTTAATGTACGCACAGCGCGATATAGTCTGTGCGGTTGCGGGTTTATCATGGCTATGGCTTTATTGGCTACACACTTATAAACTGCCGGTCACCGCGTCGATTGCATGGGTTGTTGTTATGGCTGTTTTATAGCTGCTATTGTAACGAATTTATAGCCTTTAAAAGCGCAATCACTTCCTTTCAGCTCGATAACACAGAGTCACTATGATGATTAATCGCTCGCCTATTACACTGTCTCTATTGCTGATACTGGCGTCTATGCTATTCAACATTAGCACGGCGTCGGCCCAAGTTTACGAGCTGCGAACCTATACCACCATGGCGGGAAAATTAGATAAGCTGCACCGTCGTTTTCGCGATCATACGGTGGCGATATTTGATAAGCATGGAATGAAATCAGTGGGTTACTGGCAGCCGGTAGAAGGAGAGGAAAATACTTTAATTTATGTTCTCGAACATGCCAGCCTAGCGGCGGCAAAAAAGTCATGGCAAGCGTTTTCAGCCGATCCAGCTTGGCATAAAGTGTCTAAGGAGTCGCAACTCGATGGCCGTATTTTGGCGCGAGCGCCTGAGTCAGTTTATATGCAGGCGGCAGCTTTTTCGCCGTCCTATGATAAGCCCGCCACTGAAGGTGTGTTTGAACTGCGCACCTATAAGACCCACGCAGACAAAATGGGCGCGCTGAACAGCCGCTTTCAAGATCATACTACCGCTATTTTCGATCGCTTTGGGATGACCTCGGTGGCCTATTGGCACCCGCTACAACAACCCGGTGCCGACGACACCCTAATTTATATTCTTCGCCACGACAGCCTGGCGGCGGCGAAGAAGTCTTGGGCTGGCTTTATCGCTGACCCGCAATGGAAAACTGTGGCGGCGCAATCGCAGTTGCACGGACCCATCTTGCGGGCACGACCCGAGTCGGTGTATATGACCGCTACCGATTATTCAGCTATTCAATAGCCTGCAAGTAGGTCCCGGTGGTAAACAATAATAAAGCAAAAGGTAGATGTGCAGTGAGTGAAGAGAACCAATTTCAGCAGCGGCTACAGGCCGTGGTGATGGAGCATATCGAGCACTGTAGTGGCTTTATATCCTGCGATCGGCTGTCCGGAGGCGCCAGTCAGGAAACCTATCGCATTGAGATCGAGACCGACAACGGCCCCGGCCTGCTAGCAATGCGCAGAGCCCCAGGCGGAGTGGCGGAGCAGGTGATCGAGCCGGGCAAGCCAGGGCTTGAGGCCGAGGCGCTATTGTTTCAATTGGCCCTAGCTGGGGGCGTGCCAGTGCCGGAAGTATTCTACGTGTTAAAACCAGAGGACGGCCTGGGTCGAGGTTTTATCATGCAGTGGCTAGAGGGGGAGGCGCTGGGGGCGAAGATTGCCCGCAGTGAAGCCTTTGCCACTATCCGCCCCGAACTGGCCTATCAGTGCGGGCAAACACTGGCTCGTATCCACCAGCTCGAAGTCACTGCTGAGCTCTCACAGCAGGTCTTGGAAATGTCGCCAGAGCTGTTTGTTAATCAGACTTGGGATCGCTACAAGGCTTTTGATAACCCGCAGCCAATGATCGATTATACCGGGCGCTGGTTACTGGATAACATGCCCGATGTGCAGCAGTACACACTGGTGCACAATGACTTTCGCAACGGCAATATCATGATGTCACCAGAAACCGGTATTACCGCGGTACTGGACTGGGAGTTGGCCCATATCGGTGACCCGATGCGGGACTTGGGCTGGCTGTGCTGTAACTCCTGGCGCTTTGGTGTTACCGAGTTGCCGGTGGGTGGCTTTGGTTTGCGAGAACAATTGTTTGCCGGCTATCAAGCTGCGAGCGGCCATCGCGTTGATCCGGCACATGTTAAATTCTGGGAAGTGTTTGGTTCGTTCTGGTGGGCAGTGGGTTGTCTGGGTATGGCGGAGCATTACCGCAACGGCCCCGACGCATCGGTGGAGCGCCCGGCTATTGGCCGGCGCAGCTCGGAGTGTCAGGTTGACTGTGTCAATTTACTGATTCCCGGCCCGGTAGACTTGCCCACCGGCGAGGCACTATCGCTGTCGGCGACTATGCCCAGCAGTGCTGAGTTGCTAGAAAGTGTGCGCGATTTTATGCGCACCGAGGTGATGGCAGAAACGACGGGACGCACTCAGTTCCTGTCCCGAGTGGCGGCCAACTCTTTGGATATCGTACTGCGGGAATTGCAATTGGGCCGCGATCATCAGCGCCGGGAACTGGCGGGGCTGCAACAGTTACTGGGGTCCCAAGGCAGTCTTGAGGCACTGCGCGAACAGCTGGCGCTGGCCTTGCGCGACGGCGACATGGCGTTGGACCAGACCGGTCTGGCGCAGTTTTTACGGGACTCGGTGGTCGGACAGATCGCTATCGATCAGCCCAAATATTCCGGCTTTCGCAGCGCTCTAAATTTTGCCGAGTAAAGCCTGTTAACTACTTGCAGGAGTGCGCTTGAACACTCTTGTGGCGAGTATTATCTGTCAGTGAGCCGGCCCCCGCAGGCTGTTTTTCTATCGTACTAATTGAGACTCTTTATCTGTGACGCTATCTTGGTAACTAAACATAAAAACACAGTGAAACAAGATAGCGTACTGTTCTACGGTTGGAAGGTAGTGTTTACGCTGCTGTTGGTCAACACCGTAGTGTCCGGACTGAGTTTTTACAATCACGCCATTATTATCAATGCGCTGTCACAACTGCCTCAGTTTACCGTGCAGTCAGTGTCGCTGGCGGTTTCATTGTTTTTTCTTAGCGGTGGCCTTACCGGCCTGTGGGTGGCCAAGCTTCTACGTGATTACGATCCGCGTTGGTGTATCGGCATTGGCGCTCTGGTGGCCGCTATTGCGCTGTCGGCGCTGGGTTTGGTGCGAGAACTGTGGCAGTTGTACGCCTTATACAGCTTGTTTGGCATCGGCGCCTGCGCCTCGGGTTTGTTGCCTGCCACCACCCTAGTCACCCGCTGGTTTCATCGGCGCCGGGCGCTGGCGCTGTCAATATCAAGTACCGGTCTGTCGTTGGGTGGGGTGTTGATCACACCGTTCAGCGCGCTGCTGGTGGAGTCCCAGGGATTGCTGTTAGCGGCGCCAATGATGGGCTTGTTATACATCGTCGGTGTGGTTCCGGTGGCCTTGTTATGGCTGCGGCCCAATCCAGAGTCGATGGGGCTGGCACCCGATGGTGACCTGAAGCCAGCTTCTACAGGCTCTGGAGTCACTGCCCAGTCGACGCCAGAGCCTGATAGCGAGTACAGCGTCGTTATCAGGGGTCGATTGTTCTGGGCGATTAGCCTAGCTTATATCTTTTTAATGCTGGCACAGGTCGGTGGCATTGCCCACCAGTTTGGCATTGCTCGGGAACTGTTGAGTGAGACCCAGACCGTGCTGGCAGTGGCGATCCTGCCAGTGGCGAGTATCCTGGGACGCCTGGTGGGGGGCTGGCTAATCGATCAGTTGTCGATTCGCGCCTTTGCCGTGGCTATGATGTTGTTGCAGAGCTTGTCGCTGGGGCTGTTATCGCTGAGTTTTGGTGTTGGCACGCTCTACTTAGGCCTAGCGCTGTTTGGTATTACTGTGGGCAACCTGTTAATGCTGCAACCGCTGTTAATTGCCCAGGCCTTTGGTATCGGCGACTATCCGCGTATTTTCGCGATGGCCAATCTGCTGTCGTCGCTAGGCACCGCCGCGGGCCCGGCACTGTTGGGCGCTATCTATGCAGCCAGTGGCGAGCACTACGGTGCAGCCTATGCCATCGCCGCCGCCGCTAGTTTAATCGGCTTGCTGTTGTTTTGCAGTGGCGGGGAGATTCGAGGTGGCCGTGTTAGTGGGGGCCGCTAGAACGTAGGGACCGTCTGCTATCAGGAGTTTCTAGACTAATCAGGAATTTCCAGACTAGGACCCAGGGGATAGTTTAATGAGCGCAATAATCGAAATAAGTGGGGGTACTATGAACGTTGAAATAAAAGGCCAGGTGGCAGCTGGATTTGAATCGGTACGGGACGCCTTTGCCGCCAACTGGCAGGGCATTGAAGTCGGTGCCTCGCTGTGTGTGCAGCACCGCGGCGAAACAGTCGTCGACCTGTGGGGTGGCTTTCAGGATCAAGCCTGCAGCCGTGAATGGCAGCGGGACACCCTGGTAAATGTCTACTCCACCACTAAGGGGTTGGCGTCGGTGGCCATTGCTCGGTTGGCGGATCAGGGCTTGCTTGACTACGACGCTTTGATCACTGACTACTGGCCTGAATTTGGCGCTAACGGTAAGGACCAGTTGACGGTAGCGCAGGTATTATCGCATCTCGGCGGCGTTTGTGGTGTCGATGAACGCCTCGAGGTCAGCGACCTGTACGACTGGGAGAAAATGACTGCATTGCTGGCGGCGCAAAAACCGCTGTGGTCACTGGGCGGCGATGCCGGCTACCACGCAGTGACCTGGGGTTATCTACCCGGTGAGTTGGTACGGCGTATTACCGGCCAGACTGTAGGCCAGTATTTTCGTGAGCAGATCGCCGCTCCACTGCAGGCTGATTGTTATATCGGCTTGCCGGATAGCGAGATACACCGGGTCGCCGATTTGATTAGTCCCACCCGGGCGCGACTGCAACCGAGCGCTCCCGCTGCGCCGGTGATACCGCCGCTGTACGCCGAGGCGATGTTAAACCCCAATATCCGTCCCTATAAAGACGCCTGCTCCAGCGCTTGGCGCGGCGCCGAAATCGCCGCGGCCAACGGTCAGGCCAGTGCCCAAGGTATCGCCCGGGTGTACGGTATTATGGCTAATGGTGGAGTGGTTAATGGTCGATCTTATATTAGTACCCAGGGCATTGCCCTGGGTACTAAGCTAGAAAAGGAAGACGGTATCGATTTGGTGACTGGCACTCAGATGCGCCGGGCGCGGGGTTTTATGATGGGCGTCGACGGCGCCTACGGGCCCAACAGCGCGGCTGTTGGTCACGCCGGTGCCGGTGGCTCGCTGGGCTTTGCCGACGGCGACGAGGCTATCGCCTTCGGTTACGCGATGAATCAAATGCAGTCAGACCCGCAGGCGACCCCGCGCTCGCGATTGCTAGTGGACGCCCTCTATCGCTGTCTTTAAGGGCGTAGTATCAGGCGATCAATAGCTCGACGTCACCAGGTGCTGGGGTTAACTGAACGCTAGTTAGTGCCCGTCCAGAAATCAGCAGCAGCCTATTTCTGGATGTGAACTAGTTAATCCTGCTACTGGGGTTGTTTTTGCTGGGCTAAGTCATCCAGGCACAGTCCTAACACCGCTTCCATATTCTTGTAATAGAACTTGTCCATGGTCTCTTGGCCGCAATCGCTCATCGCTTTTTCAAACTTGCCTATCGGATCGGAAGTGCCCTCGGGGTGCGGAAAGTCC
>Ga0105356_10007480_pt1 | contig 10032 bp, 5 predicted proteins | sample GOMGulsemesocosm_3_FD_83502 | JGI IMG/M metagenome (GOLD analysis project Ga0105356, IMG submission 83502) | Methane-oxidizing microbial communities from mesocosms in the Gulf of Mexico - GOM9D Gulf of Mexico | ecosystem: Environmental > Aquatic > Marine > Cold seeps | place: Gulf of Mexico...
GCAAACTTATAAAGGTTCTTAACTCTTGAGTATCTCAGATTGCGACGATACATAGTAATACTCCTACTTGTAGTATTATTACAACAGATAGTAGTCTATGAAAGCTTATGGTGCAAATTATGAAGAGTTATAGTGCAATTATGAATACTTATGGTGCAAGCGACAAACGGTGTCGATTGCACCATAAGTTGACATAACAGCTTACCAAACTTCAATTAGTTAGCAGTTTCTATGCATCATAAGTTTGCATAAAAATGTAGCATAATATTGCATGAGCCATTTAAAATCTATTTATTTCAATACTACATGTTGTAAATTTACTACAAATTAGAAATTGCTACTCATCAATTTTTGGTTGTTACCCTCTAAGCGCATCACTCCGCAAACATCAATAATTTGAAAGACAATAGATGATTATTTAGCTAGCACAACACTGCTTGTACTTTTTTCCAGATTTGCAAGGACATGGGTTATTTCGTCCTATCTTTACCCCAATTCTTGGTAAAACCGATTTTTTACTGGTCGAGATATTTTTACTTTGTGGAGTATAACTCAACGATTTAATCAGCCCTGGCTTTCGTAGTATTTCAATGCAATTATGATGGACTATATTTAGTTCATCAATGACACGACCATCAGGATCAAAATTCACATATAGATTTGCATCATCCATATTTAGAAAGTCTTTCAAACGAGATAACCTACCGTATTCCTCTAACCACATTGGACTTAATTTATCTACAATTCTTTTGATTCGTGAAGGCCCATTTCTAGTTTTGTTAGTTCTACATGCGATAACTAATAACTCTAATGCTCTTTTTATTCGCTGAATATTACCTCCATTCTCAGTATGTAAATACTTGGCATACTCTATGTATGCGTAGTAATCGGAGTCACACTGTTCAAAATAGCCTTCAAACCATTCTTCAGCTTTTTCAAAATTATTAGCCTTAACACAGATACGTGCACCATAGAGCAAGGCGTCTTTGTTACCGTTATTTACGGCACCTACCAAGCACCTAAATCCCTCCCCTTCACTGCCTGATTCGATCAATAGCTTTCCATACTCGAACATAGCGTTGGTATAACCCCCATCGGCTGAAAGCTTTAATAGGCGCAATGACTCCTCACTATTTTTAACTACGAATTTTCCATGTTTATATTGTTCGCTTAATACAAACTGCGCGTGAGCGTCCCCTTCACTTACAGCTTCAAACAGAAATTTAAGAGCTTCATTGATCTCCTCTTCATCAGTATCATAATGTTCAAAGATTGTTTCAGCAAAATGCGCCATCGCTTTTATAAAACCACCATTGCTTGCACTATGAAAAGACACCATTCCGGTATAAATATCTTTCTCGCGAGCTATACCATGCATTAACATATAACCACATTCAAACATTGCTTCCGGATGACGATCTGCCGCAGCTTCTTCAATTAGCGTTATACCTCTTTTCAAAGCCCGCTCATCTATAAAGACACAAACCATGCTGTCAAACTGCTCCCTATATTTGTCGACTAACGCCACTCCAACACGGAATTTAGCATCTTTATCTTCTTCAAATAATGCACGATAGGATAGCTCAAAAAACTGACTGTTCACATTTTCATCAAAAGTGTAGGTTTGGATGGTTTGATTGTCAGCTCTTTGCAAAAGCTCAACTAGTTCACAAAACATTTTTAAGCTTTTAAGGGCTAACTCAGCGAACTCATCGTAAGTTAGACTACAATCATATTTGTGAGCTGCCCTGTTACCATTAACCCTTAAGTCGTTAAATAAACTTACAATGTGAGGTGCGAAGACATTGTTCTCCTCTAGTGCATCAACCTTTGAGTTCAGACGTCTATCAATGACTTCAATTTGAAATTCAACCAAAAACTGAGCAACCATTAACTCAATAATGCTTCTCAACTCCACTAATGTTTGGATCGGAGCATCTCTGTAAGAGCTTTTTGCTTTGGTGTATAACTCACCAATAGAGAGGTCATATGCGTTAATGAAGTCTATATCTGATAATTCTTTATTCATTTATTATCCTTGTAATAAATACACTTTGATTCGCCACTAATTTATTTTAAATTCAGCTAAGTTAAATATTAAAGTCCCAAAGTGAGGTTTAAATATGAATTGGATAGTGTAAAAAAGCTCAGATTATCCTTCTTCAAGGCGTGATAAGTCATTATTTAACTTATCTATAAAAACATCACAGACTTCTTTCAATGTCACAATAGATTGAATTTTCGATTTTATTTTTTTAACTTTTTCATCAGATGATTCACTTGGATCTTTATCCATCAGAAGATTAAGCATTGTTTGAATATCACTACCTGAACCTTCAGGGGCAAGGCTTAATATCTTTTTAGATTTATCAGTAAGAGCAGTTTTCGCCGCTAATTCAAAACAATCTGAGACTAATGTTTTAGCTACTTTATCAATAGCTATAGCTATATTAACCCATTGCTTACTTTCTTCTGATTCGTCTTCATCAAATTCATTTTCGAATTGAGAAAATTCGTTGTAATAGGGTCTTTGACTAGAGTTATCTAATCTTGAAAGTCCTCTAAATGTAGAGTCAAACTCAGTAAATGGCTTAATACCTCTTGGCAAATCGGACCGGTGATGCCAAAGCTTCATAATCGCATCAACACAGTTTTTTTCAGCATCGTCCTTTTCTTGACCTTGGCAGTTTTCCGACTTGTGAATATTTTCTGCAATGTAGTGCACTAACCATCGAGCAGGTGTATTACACACTCTTTCCATGCCTAACTCCGTAATCAGAGCCTTACCTAAGTTGATAACTTCTTGATTGGTAATCTTTGATAACTCCATCTTTTGAGAGTGTATACACGTTGCAATATGGTCCTGGGTGTTTGACATCGTATGGTATGTCCCTGTCGTAAGTTGAACTTTTTCGATTAATTGATATTTCGAATATTAGTGATAAATCAGTTTTAGTACATAATTGCTTTAAAACATCTAAAGACATATAAAGCCTATCGCCTTCACGAATAAAGCTTTCACGGTGTCGATCACCATCGTGTGTGTCAGTCCATGTTTCTAAAAAGCCTTGTGTGCTATTTTCTTTATCTGTGTAACATCGACTCTTAAAGCAAGACTCCAATTCAAGCATTTGTTTATGCTCTTCACTTAATTTTCGTGATGGAAATTTTAGCTCTCCCGCGTAAGGATCAGTTTCATCGAGGCGTTTATACTCACCAGGCTCTTCGAGCCAACCTTTCAGTTGAAACTCAGAATCATCTAACTCACATCGCTCTTCATCGTAAAAAGGAAGTTTGTAATCATATGAGCTGTTGCAAGTTACGAGAGCCTTTAACAACGACTCTGAGTTGCTAGTTGATGTTAATGCGCTAGATATACTGTAAGTTTCGTTATTACCACGACTATCATTATCGGACCATGAACCAGTAACACAGATAAATGTTCTGCTATCTTTATTAAACAATAAGCCTTCAAGAAAATCATTATTTTGAATTTCCCATTTCCATGTATCCGTAACTTTTTCAGTCAGCCAGCGTCTTCTAACTAAAGGAGCAGGATCTCTAAGATCAGCTAACAAATAGCCATTATCCATTGACAACAAGTAGCTAGAAATCCACTCCAGCCAGCGATCATCATTCCATTCATTTTCGCTTTGAACCACTGGCAATTTTTTTAACAGTCTTGATGCCATAACAAAGATCGCATGATAGCCTAAATAAAAATCATAAGGCTGGGTCGTTGGTGTTGAGGAATGACTAGCATATGTTTCTTTATGTCCATTTCTCCACATCCCGCTGCGGCGGTCTTTAATATGACTCTCGTCATATGTTATTCCCCATTCATTTATAACGAGACTGGTAGCTGTTTGTTTTAACTCATTAACGGAAACGTTAAACACACTAGCTAATGGCTTGAGCCAATATTCTTGGAAATCAAGAAAAAATGATAGTTCAGGTAAATCTTTTTTAATATGTGTAATATCGGCTTTAGCAAACTCATTATCTCGGTTGATAATAGTTTTATTGTAAGGGGTTACTGCCGCTGAATTTAAACTTTCTAACTCCTCACTATCATAAATTTCTGAATCCTTCTCCAATAATTTGTAGGCTATCTTCGATGAGAAATGCTCCAATAAAGCATGGCCAGAGTATAGAGCTTGATTTAAGAAAAAAGAGCTATGACTTAACAACGGTGAAGTATTTGACTGCGTTCCTCTTAATAAACCAATCAAAAAATAGAGTTGAGCGTCATATTTATAGAATGGATATTCATTTGAACCGAAAGCTCCTATTTCATCCTTTGCAAATAGTGTAATCATAGAATTAATCACTTCGTTGCACTCAAGCTGAACTAGCCTACAAACGATATGGACTGCTTCCCACCGAGTTTTTGATGTTGGGTTTGCAAGAACTGACCATATAAAGCCTGCGTAAGCATCTATACAGTTATCTGGTGGAGTTAGCCAACGCTCCCAATCACCATCAGCGTCATCACTATCGATATGTAATTCTAATCTTTCGAGTCCGTACGTGAGTGCTGCTTGAGCCTCTGTTGGGGAAAGCTTCTCGGATAAAACGCTAACAATTGAAAAAACAAACTCAGCATCGTCGAAGTCTGTTTTGTTTTCGAGCGCTTTTATTATTCCCGGTACTCTCAGTTTTGAGAAGTTTTCTTCTATATTAAACTTTGAAGTTGAATGCTCTGGCCACCAAGGGTTTGCCACTATACTTACATTCTGCTGAACAAAAACATCAAAAATCTTGATCCATATTTCTTTTACACCTTTTCTTGTAAACCATTCATTAGGTGTGTTTTCCAGAGCTTTACGTAATTCATCTCTGGAAGTGAAATCACAGTTTAATATAGCGTTGATAACATCAATGGCTGATACAGGGGATGTTCTAGAATAAAGTTGTTCCCAGAAATTATGCTTATAACAATTACCTTCTATATTACTGAACTTGGAAAGTGCCGTTTCGATTGCTTTTGAACTTGTTAGGATAGAAGTAGAAAACACAAAATCCCAATCTATAAATACGTCATCCGTATCCAAGTAGGACAAAGAATCTCTTGTTGGCTCTTTTAATTCTTCTTGTTCGCGCAGCTCTAAGATTGCACCATCAAGTTTCTGCGAACTTAAATTATAAATAGCTCCAGTTTCTTGTATTTTTAATAGCTTAGGTATTGAAGTGGTTTTAATTAATGTTTGGTTTACGGCATCAATAAAAATAATATTACGGAACCTAACATTTTTACACTTTTTCATACAATTGAACAAAAAACCGGCATAAGATGTATTATCAATAAAACCTTGCGCACACCAAGCGTCTTCACCTGAAATCGAGTCACTATTGAGCGAATGTTCAAATAAATAATCGTCAATAGCGCCTCTATATGCCACCTCCCGATCTAACCACCTTGCCATAACAGCAAATGCTGATGGTCCATCCATGTCATGGATAACCTTTATAGTATTCTCTAAAGGAAAGTGATCTGACATATATTCATAAATAACTTCTGCCCCACGTGAGAATCTATAAGTTAACTCGGGAGTACAATCTTTCTCAGCACTTTTCTCTGCCAATGATAAAAGAGCAGTATGTCGAACTAACGCTTCGTTACCAAACTTCGAAACTGCTTCTACTGCTTTTTCAAAATAATTAGCAGATTGAATATTACTTAGCGGGAATATAGCAATAGAAAAGTCGATGAATGAGCTAGACATTGATTCGGGGCTTTCACCTTTAAATGACAAAATCTTCTGGGACAATGCATCTTCATATAGCTCGGCCAAATGTGAAAGGTCTACTACACGAGTTGTATGGAATAGTCCGTACAATAAATCTTTATATGTACCATCCTTAACTAAGTTTGAAAGTAATTCTTTTTGTTTATCTTTAGTTATTCCACTTGCCCAGAATATGCATTTTAATTTGAGATTGTCTATATACTCATCTAATGAATCTTTTTCCCTATAAGGAGGAGATAGGGATTTATTAATTTTCTTCAAAGTTTCTTCGTAATCTACTAAAAAATTGGTAACTTGACCTGTTCTTAACTTAGTTAGAAATAATTTTAGAGGAATTGTCGCTTCTAACATTTTTCGATATTTTACTTCACCTTCTTTTTGCTTATGCGTTTTTTTTTCAGATAGAAACTCAGAAGGAATTAACTCCTCGTCACTTGGGAGTTCACCATATATGCTGTGTTTTAATGCTGACAATTCAATAAAGCCAACCCATTCTTTATCATGATGAGTGGTATTACCGTACCAGGTTTGGGGCTTGATTTTAATATATTTGTTTATCAGAGGGGACAGTTTACCTTTTTCAAGGTCCATTTTTAAGCAGCACTCAATGAACAATATTAGCTCGCTTAGCGGGACTTTCTGGTTAGCTTCAAGGTGCTCTTTATTAGTATCATCAAGTAAGTTTGATAAGCAACCTTCTAGAGTATCCTTATCAACGTTGTGCTGCATAGAAAAAAGCGAAGAAATAAAATGTATAGAAATGTAGCTGAATTCTTTCGAAGCATTAGCTAGTTCGTTAATAGCCTCGAAGTTGGCTGTGTCTAATAATTTTTTATTAAATATAGCTATAGCTGAGTGCATTGTTTTAGCGGGTGTCCAGCAAAGGATTCTTTCAATGGTTCTATCGGCTCCAAAATGATTGAAGTAAACAAAAAATAGTTCTGCGATATCTTTACTACTTAAAGTTTCATGGAGTTGATTATTATTGGCGCCATCTCTCGACTTAAAATATGTATTTAACCAGTGTTCGGCAGATCTTAAATAACCTAAGGACTCGCCTTTATATTCTTCATGAACAGATAATAACGATGCTTTGTAAAGATTTTCAGAGCCTTTCCACCCACTAGATAATCTTCCCTGGAATGCTAATTTCTGGACCTCCGTTGGTGATTGAATCATACAGATTAACCCTACATTATCATTTAGCAACTCTATTTGCCTTTGATCACCAGCAAACTCTTCCCCTGTTCGCATCGCTAGTTTAATAACTGCTAGATAATCTTTTATCCGTAAGGCTGATTTAAGAGCTGCATTCAATCTAGAGGTGCGAATACTTCGAGCATCAATTGCATTATCAATAGGTAAAAACTCTTCCGATAATGCAAGATTAATCAAGTCATCATAGTTTTCACCGGCCAACATTAAATATGGCAAACACTCAGATACGTAACTGTCTTTACTTGCAAGCGGACTTATATTCACAACAAATTCTTTAGCTTGTTGTGAATTCGACGCGTACTTTTTCCTAAACCAAGTTTCTGTAGGCTCATCTCTAAATTGAATACTAGTATCTATCAACATTAAGCCACGACCAAAATCACTGATAAAACTAGTGATTTCGACTGATGAGAATTTTGTTAACTACTAAATAACATCAATGGTTATGAATGGCGGCAAACTGGCTAAAGCTGTGCAAATTAGATCTATCTTGTTTGCTTCACTCTTAACTCTTTCATTTTTTAAACGTTCAATGGCCTTATTTAGTTGAACTTCAATCTGCTCATCTACGGTAGTGAGGGTTGGTCCTAAATTCTCTAACATTTCATTTAAAGATTGTGGAAAGTCATTGATAGCATAAGCTTGAACACGAGGATTTCCGCCAGATAAGCGGTGAAACTCTTTAGCGTGCTCTAAAGTTGCCTTTGGGAAGTGACTCTTTAAATGGCTGAAAGACTCTTTTTCATTGAATGAACTTAATTCAAACTGCTGAATGCCCTCTCTAGGATTAAGTAGTTCAACACGTTCAGTCCTACACAAGGCAATTATAGTGCAACCTTCGATCATTAGACTATTCAACAGCTCAGAAACAACTGTATTTTCAGCCCTTTCTTTTGCTGCCATTACTGCATTATCTGCCGCATCAATAAAAATGTATAAGTTTGCTTGTTCGTTCCTTTTTTTCAAAAAATTAATAGAGCTTTCTATGCAAGATATAAATTCTTGCATTAATCGTTCTTTATCTTTATTTGAGGCAACTAATGGTTCGCAAAGCCCATTAATTGCTAACTCATTAACTATTTGAACTAGTACCTTATCTATCGAGTGCCTCGAGCTATTAAGAGAACGGTATAGCCCGTCTCCAAAACAATCGTAAACAACTGAGCAAGAATGCAAAGGAATAACGGTTTTTGCTAATCTAGCCATGACCGTTTTCCCAACGCCACCAGAGGCATGAATAATGGAGTTTTTCTTTTTATTCAATATTGAGGTTAAGATGGCTTTTTGATCTTCCCTTAGCTGATCAGGAAGCAAATCATCAAATTTAGGAGGAGCCGGAAAAATATCGTTGTAATGCTCAGCGCCAAATATAACTTCTAAATAATGGCGTTCAATTTCAAATAACTCCTTTTTGGAAGACTCTGAAAGCAATTTAATGGCAAGCGCCTTAGTAAACTCACTTACATGCCCTAAATTATCGGATGAAATATAAGGACTGAAATCAGAATTATTATCTAACCTTTCTACCTTCACATTATTGAAGATATTTCTTAAAATTGGTATATCAAAATCGGTAAATGAATCTTTGTTCTTACTAAAAAGCTTAGAACTAAAATCACCTTTTACGGCCTTTTCAATATATCGTTCAACATTTTGTGATATTTCATTGTTAACAATAATTTGAATAGCATTATCATCACTATACTTAATAAGTTCAGCAATAATATTCTTTAGATCGTCATTATTAATATCTTCGATGCTATTTTTATAATATAGAATTTTCACATCGTCAGAATTACTACTCAAAACGAGTACCATAAAGCTGATTTTGTTTTGAATAAACTTAAACTCCAGTTTCTCTTGATACCTTTCTGAAGGGGATAACATTTTTAAACATTGACGAGTTGCCCAAAGTAATGGAACTTTATTGACACAACGATCAAAAGCACTCGCTTGAGATAAGAATGTCGCTTGTTCAAATGACTTTTGATCAATGCTTACCGGTGCGTTGATATCACCCGTAAACACTGGAGCGTTTATATCTCTTCCAGCAGCAACAGCTTTACCTGTTGCTATGACTTTAGTTACAGTTAACCAGGCACGTTCTAAAAACATTTTTAACCTGCTTTAACTAAAGCTAAATATGAAACGTACAAAGTCGCAGCCCCTACCAGAAGGCCGAGAATAGTAGCGATGCTTGCCAATGCACTTAAAATACTAGTACTGTTAGTGCCTATGTCACCAGTCATTACTGGAGCATTTATATCTCTTCCCGCACTTACACCTCGGTTTGACGCGAATATTTTTGTGCTTGCACTTTTTAAACTAAAGATAAAAACAAAAAAAACAACTATAGCAACGAGTACTGCTCCTACTTGATTCAGGTCGATCCAATTTAACAGTTGTTCCAACATTTCTGCCCTCTCTATGCTATCCATTTTAAAATTTACATGCTTGAATTATATATTACATGTTCAATAGACCAAGAGTATGAGAAAACAACGGATTAAACAATAGCTTAAGATCAATTAACTATTGATTTACAATTACTATTTAACTAAGACATTTAAAGTCAGTAAGTTCATTTCTTCCCCCGAATAAAGGATCTACTATTTATATTCGCCCAACAATTAAATGGTACTTAACAGCTAATAAATAATAGTGTTGTTATGCAGAATAATGGATAAATAATTTTAATGAACCATATATCACTAAGTTCACCTATTTAAAACATACCAAAACTATCAATCAACCGTTCGCGGAAGTTTGTACTGAGGTAGAGGCTATCGAACGACAATTTATTACTTAATGTCGATGTGGTTTTTACATTTATGTGGCTGTTGTTGGCGCTATTCCATTCTAAATTATCAAGCGTTAACAAATCATCACATAGACCAACCTTAGTCGCTATTGAACGTGACTTTGTCTCAAATATGAAGTCACTTCCAACTGATATCGCGCTGTTCATTTCACTGTTAATGTGCTGAATAACATTAGTCTCAGGGATATCAATCGCTATTCGCTCGGCAAATTCATTGAGGTTGGTTTCTGCAAAAGTATATAA
>Ga0105356_10007481_pt1 | contig 10032 bp, 8 predicted proteins | sample GOMGulsemesocosm_3_FD_83502 | JGI IMG/M metagenome (GOLD analysis project Ga0105356, IMG submission 83502) | Methane-oxidizing microbial communities from mesocosms in the Gulf of Mexico - GOM9D Gulf of Mexico | ecosystem: Environmental > Aquatic > Marine > Cold seeps | place: Gulf of Mexico...
CCCGCCGCCACTTTTTTGATGATGACAGTAGCTAGTTTTTTGGGAGACATTTTGGCTATGCCGTCCATCTCTAGGCCGTCGGTCATATCGGTATCTATCATCGGTGGCAGTGCCTCAATGACACTAACTGAATTTCCCTCCAGTGATTGCCGAATACTCAGGCTGTAGGAGTGAATCGCCGCTTTTGTCGCAGTGTAAACGGGTGCTGCCATAAACGGCATATAGGCCAGTCCGGAGGTGACATTGATAATCGCTGCATTATCTTGGCGTTTAAGCAAGGGGATGAATGTGTGGCACAGGGCGACAACACCAAAAAAATTGGTTTGTATTTCCTGTTGCTGATGCGCCAACGACAGAGAGTTGTTGGCGACGTCGTGAATATGCATTACCCCTGCATTGTTAATAAGAATATCCAGCTTGGGGAAATCTTGGCATATCTCCGTAAACAGGGTGTCAATGCTGGACTCATTAGAGACATCGGTAATTATGGTGTGTAATTTGGGTGTGTTATTTTTTGCTTGTTCTAGTCGATTAGTATTGCGGCCACAAATAATAACGGTGTTGTCCATGGCAATTAGCTGCTGTGCCATGGCTAGTCCTAATCCGGCACTGCCGCCGGTGATTAAAATTGTTTTGTTGTTCAGTTTCATGATGCCATAACCTTTTAGGTTTGTTGAATAGTGCTGAGGGATACAAAATCTGCGGATTGAATTCGCCGATTGGGTAAAAAAGTCCCTGTTCCTTAACAGGGACTTCGCTGTGGTCTTGTTCAGCGTTATGCAGCGTCAGTATCGGCAATAGGTACAGGCTTATGTAAATCACCCAAGCCCACTACGGCGCTAAAAAATGCCTTGCCTTGTTTTTCAGTATCGTGAGGCTCAGGGACCAATAGGCCGCGCTGCACTGCTTCTCTGGTGCTTATGCGGTCATACCACCGGCCAATGTTTTTATACCGTTCTACGCTTAGTGCTTGTCCTATAGGGTGTATATGGCACATTCGTATCCACGGAAAGAAGGCTATATCGGCTATGGTATATTGCGCCGCAGCCATATATTCTTGCCCATCCAGGTGTTTGTCCAAAACGCTCAGCAGCCGGGACACTTCAATTGAATAACGCGTTGTCGCCTGCGGGATTTTGTTTGCCCAGGGACCAGCCCACACAATAAGCTGACCAAAATTGGGCCCGAGGCCACTCATCTGAAGCATTAGCATTTCGAAGACTTTTGTCCGAGCGGCCAAATCTGAGGGCAGTAGCCTGCCGGTTTTCTCTGCCAGATATGTGAGAATGGCACCGGATTCGCTGACGGTAATATCGCCATCTTTGAGCACCGGTATTTTTTGATTGGGATTCATTGCGGTGAATTCTGCGGTCATTTGGTCCCCGCCCAAATAGATACGATGTGCCTTGTATTCCAGGGCCAGCTCTTCGAGGGCGATGGAGATTTTCAATCCGTTGGGGGTCGCATCGGTATAAAGGTCTATCATAAAGGTTTTCCTGTTGCGGACATTCCGCCTTATAAAATAACGATCAAAGAATATGTGTGGGGCTACTTATACCAGTGAGGTTCGCCACAGCTGTCGGGCGAAAGGATCACTAATCACAGTGAACGATTAAATACGACGACCTTGCCAATCTGTGCATTGGATTCCAGGTAGTCGAAGGCTTTGACGATTTCACCCAGTTCTAAGGTGTTTTTGTCGTAAATGGGTACTAATATTCTCTCTTCGAAAAGCGGGAGGAAATACGCTATCGCTTGCTCAACGCGGACCGGTTCGCGGAATAACTCATATACGTCGTAACAGCTAATGCTAACTTGGGAGGCCATTAAGGGAAAAATAGGTAACTCGGTTGAGCTGCCCGATAACAGCCCATAAACACACAGCGGCGCCGCTTTTTTTAACGAATTGACTATTTGAGCTAGATTTTCTCCGCCAACCGGATCAAAGGCGAAGTCGGCGCCGTCGCCGGTAATATCCCCAATACGGGCTTCAATATTTTCTTCTTGGGAAACAATAACTTCGTCGTAACCCAAGTTTTTAAGCTGTTGCAGCTTGTCGCGGGTTCTTGTTAATCCGATAGTCTTGGCGCCTAAGTGTTGGGCTAATTGGTTAGCTGCAAGGGAAACACTGCTGCTAGCCGCGGGCAAGACAACCCAGTTGCCTTCACTGACAACAGCGGATTCTACGAAGGTTTTATACAGGGTTAAAAAAGGCAGCCAGCAGGTTGCTGCTTCTAAGTCACTCAGTGATGAGGGCACTGGCAGTAAATGGGTTGCAGGCACGATGTTGTAATCAGCAAAATAGCCCTGCTGGCTTTGATTTTGTGGGGCCGCCAAGCTGACTCGGTCGCCTACGTGCACCGTTGAAACGCCGGCGCCGAGTTGTTCAATAATGCCGACCGCCTCTACCCCAATGCGGGCGGGGAATTGTGCAGGTTCTAAATATTGACCCTCCCTGAACAGCACATTGGCTCTGTTTAGGGAGTAGGCGGACATCTTGACCAGCACATCCCCGGCTGGCACTAGTGTTGGTTTGTTGTGTGTTTCGACGTCCAGAACCTCTGGGCCACCATAGTGTTTGAAGGAAACAATTCTATTCATTTTCATCTCTCGTGGAACATCGTGTGCGGCCATTAAGGGCAATGGCCTGACCGAGACAAATTTACTGCATGCGCTCTGGTTAATAAATAACTATAATGCGCCAGCATTGGTGCAAAATTGCACCAAGAAGAATGGCCGTTAGTCATTGAAATACGGCTATCGAGCCCAGGCAGGGAGTTTATGGATAACTGGGATGATGCAAGGTTTGTACTGGCCTTGGCCCGAACGGGTTCAATCCGTGGGGCTGCGAGGAGCCTGGCAGTCAATCACGCCACCGTTTCCCGGCGTATAAATACGCTGGAGTCGCGGTTATCGGCGCGTTTATTTGAGCAAACACCGTCCGGTTATGTACTAACCGCCTCTGGGAAAGTTATTACTGCAGCGGCAGAAGGCGTGGAAGATTTGTTAAAGAGTTCCGAACGCAGAATCGAGGGCGCGGACACCGAGCTGAGCGGTGAAGTTCATCTTCACATCCCCGATTTTTTTGACGATTGGGTTTGTGAGGCGGTGGCATTGTTCTCACAGCGCCACCCTAAACTAAATATCCATTTAACCACTGTGCTCGCTCTCGCCGATATTGCCCACCGAGAGGCAGATATTGCTTTGAGGATTACCCAGACGCCGCCCGGAAATATGGTGGGTCGAAAAGTGTGGCAATTGCAAACGGCGATCTATGCGAGTGTCGATACTGTTATTGATCCGGGTAAAGATCTGGCGCAGTACCCATGGATTCGCTGGTCGCCTGTGTTCAAGCACTCTCCGGTCGAAGTGGCCGCCGATAGCATCTGTGGCAACTCGAACAGTCCAGTACGGGTAAGCAACTACAGAAGCTTAAGTCATCTGATTCGAAACGGTGCCGGCATCGGTTTATTATCGCCCTGGTTTGCCGATCAGGACCCACAACTCAAGCGTATTTCTCCTATTATTGCGGCGGCGACCATGGATGTTTGGTTGTTGATTCATCCGGACTTACGGGGCGTGAAGCGGATTAATGCCATCACTGATTTACTGAGGGAATTGTTTAAAGCTAAGGTAAACGATGACTTGTGATCGAGCAGTAATACGTTCAAGGCCGGCCGGCTAGTTTTCCTAGCCCGTTCGGCTCGAGTTATAGACTACCGTTTAGCGCTCGATTTGGCTGCCCGCAGTCTATTTATCCCAATAGGGTAGTTCACCGCCAAAATACTCAACCGCGAAGTCCAGAAATGCCCGCACTTTGGCCGGCAGGTACTCGCGCTGAGGATAAACGGCATAGAAAAAATGGTCGGGGATGGTGTAGGCCGCAAACAGTTTCACCAGCCGCCCCGACGCTAAATCAGGGCCGGCAACAAAGGTGGGCAGGCGACCAATACCCATACCTTCGAGTAGTGCCTCTCGTAGCGCCTCGCTGTTGTTAACCCGATAGTTACCCGATACCTGTAGGGCGTGAGTTTTGCCTTCACGATGTAGGGCCCACTCACTGGCGTCGCTGGAGTAGCTGTACAGCACACAGTTGCGCCGGCTTAGTTCTGCCGGCATTACCGGCATGCCATGTCGCTCAATATAGTCCGGCGACGCGCACAATAGCTGGCGCAAAGGCGCGAGTTTACGGGCGATAAGAGACGAATCGGGCATAGTACCCGCCTGGGCGCGGATGGCCACGTCAAAACCCGCGGCGACCAAGTCCACTCTGCGGTCATCCATCACCAGGTCGATCTGAAGTTTGGGGTAACGCTGTATCAGTTTTGGGATCATCGGTGCTACGTGCAGGCGACCAAACGACATCGGGCTACTGATACGCAGTTGCCCCTGGGGTTCTCCCTGCAGCTGAGTGACTGCATCCTCGGCCTGGCCGGCGGCGCGCACCGCCTCGGCTGCATGTTCAAAGTAACGTTCACCGGCTTCCGTTAGGCTGAGCTTGCGAGTGGTGCGGTATATCAAGCGCAGGCCTAGGTGAGCTTCCAATCGATTGATGCGTTTGCTTACCGCAGATTTTGATATCCCAAGTACCCGGGCTGCGGCAGAAAAGCCGCCGCTCTCTACCACCGCGACAAATACGGGAATTGCGCCAAATTGATCCATCATATCTCACTGTCAACATATATTTGACAGTGAGTTTCCATAATTAGGGATTATCAGTCAATAGGAAACACAATAAAGTGGTCGCAACAAATTAACCGATCATCAACAGCTGCATATTATAGGAGTAGACCCCGGCGAATGACGGTAGAAAACCGTGAAAACACAGGGAATCCCTATTGCCTAGGTCCCGTTGTGCCACCTCGATACTAGCGGTTGATTTATACACACGTTTTGAGGCTGCACTGGGGCCTTTGCAGTAACAGCGTCGCCGTTTTTATCGAGTGATGAATTCACTTATCAGCCTAATGACTACTAAAGGACAATTACCATGTACTTTATTCAAGCAAAAATAAAACCCATCATGCTGCTCACTGGCGTTCTTACCTGCACCATGGCTTACGCGATTTTCTTCCCCCAGGCGGCGCTGAATTCAATGTTCGGCGAGTCTTTGGGCAGTGGCGCGCTTGTCCAAATCGTGGTGCGAAATTGGGCAGCACTGATAACGTTACTCGGCGCCATGCTGGTTTACGGTGCGTTCCGGCCATATCAACGGCCCTTGATCCTCACCGTTGTTGGTCTCAGTAAACTGGTCTATGTGACGTTGCTAATGGTGTACGGCAGCGCGTTTATGCCGATGATTCTGATGCCAGTCATTATCGATAGTGCTGCTATTATTACATTTGCTCTGTACCTAACCGGCAACCATGACCAAAACGATACCGCCTGATTTCGGCACGGACCTGTAACGCGGATTACACCGGGTTAAAAGCGCTGTTAATGCTTCGCTGATGTCTATTGAAAAGTGGCGTTTCACTGGATGTACCTATAACTGTCAAGTACGCAACAGTAATAGTAGCGCTGATGAATGGAGGCTATCACACTGCAATTAGCGCTTTGTTCGTTGACGAGTCTGTGTTGCAGGGATAAGCCGGCGCTTCGTCTGTTCGCTGGTTCGGCGTACCTCTAGATGACATATTGGGGGCTGTCTCAATGGGAGACTGTGAGCTTATGTATTTTTGCCCCAGTACTATCGAAAATACAGCTGCTATCGTTTTTGGTGATAGTGGGAAATAGTGGCCATTATTGGTGACAGGCATCGATTACTATCGCCTCTGCCACAGTGGGTCAGCGGGCCCAATTACGCGCTATTTACTTATCGGCAAAATACGGTACAGTGCAGCTGCGACAGCGGGGCTTGCCAAAAGTTCCGGTAAGCCTAATAATGCGACACTGAACGGCCGATCCCATCAAAATAAAACTACCTCAGTAGGGAGCACCGCAATGCAACAATTTAAAAAAACCATATTAGCCAGTTCCATAATGGCGCTGGTACCCGCTTTGTCACCGACATTTGCCTCTGCGGAAGGAGGCCCTGCGTTTCTGGAAGAAGTCGTAGTGACAGGTACTCGTAAGGTAGGACAATCGCCGACGGAGACGTTGTCTCCTATTGACGTTGTTTCCGGTCAGGCACTGGCGAATCAAGGGTCCTTTGATTTGACTGACTCACTCACCAAAATATCCCCGTCATTGAACACACAGCGATTCCCGATTGCGGATGGCACCGCGTTCGTTAGACCCGTCACATTACGTAATCTGTCACCTGACCATACCTTGGTGCTGGTAGACGGCACTCGCCGCCACCGTTCGGCGTTAGTGAATTTACAGTTGGCGCCCCTTGGAACCATTAACCAGGGCTCTCAGGGTGTCGACTTTGCCGCTTTTCCCTCCGCGGCCATAAAACGAGTTGAAGTACTGCGTGACGGAGCGTCGGCGCAATACGGCTCAGATGCGATTGCAGGTGTGGTGAACGTTATCCTCAATGACGCAGACGAAGGCTTTAATTTCTCGACGCAGTATGGTGAATACCAAGAGGGCGACGGAGAGCGACTGACTGTCAGCGCAAACGGCGGTTTCAAATTAGGTGATAGCGGCTTTCTAAACCTGACCGCTGAATATTCCGATACCGACACTACCAGTAGAGGTCAGGCGCGCCCTGATGCCGCGGCTGTGGGTGATATTGTTGGTAACTCGGCGGTGCCCTATAACGGTTTGGGACAGCGTTGGGGTGACCCAGAGATTGAAAACTTGAAGCTGGTCGCGAACACCGCTTATGAAATCAGTGACACTGTCGAGCTGTACGGCAACGCCACCTATATGGATGGTGAAACGCTGGGCGGCTTTTTCTATCGCGGTCCTGTGCTGCCAGGCACCGCCAATGCAGATTTGGCCGCAAGAACGACACTGAAAACGGACAGCGATGGTGATGGCTTGGCAGATTTTGCTGGCGCCGACCTAGTTAACTCCATTCTTGGTCAGGGTCTGGATCCCAATGATTATCTGACGGCCAACGCGGACAGCCCTAGTGGTTATGAGTTGCTAAACCCCATACATACAAAATTCCCCGGCGGCTACAGCCCGTTGTTTGGTGCTAATATCAGTGACTACGCAGTGGTCTTTGGTGGTCGCGGCGATTTGGAAGACATTGGTATAAGCTGGAATATTCGTGGTCGCTACGGCGAAAACGAAGTGGAATATGTGCTCGACGACAGTATTAACCCAAGCCTAGGTCGCCTGTCTCCAACCACTTTTAATCCGGGTACACTGACTCAGGAAGAAAGTAGTATCAACGCAGACTTCGTTAAAACATTCGACAGTTCGCCGATGAACATCGGTTTTGGCATTGAGTGGCGCAACGAGACTTACATTATCGACAAGGGTGACAGCGCATCGACCGACCTAGGGCCAACATTCGCGCAATTTGGATTTGGCTCCGACGGTTTCCCTGGATTTGCTCCAGAATCTGCCGGTGAGTTCGAAAGTGATAGCTGGGCAGCCTATGTCGATGTTGAAACCGATATCACCGAACAGCTCTCTGCTGCTGTCGCGGTGCGTTACGAAGACTATGACGAGTTTGACGACACCGTTGATTTCAAAATATCGGCGCGCTATAACTTTTCTGAAAGCGTGGCACTACGCGGCACAATGAATACCGGCTTCCGTGCGCCATCCCCCGGTCAGGTTCATACCTTAAACGTAACCACCACAGCCGATAGCTCTGGCAACTTGATACCTACTGGTACCTATCCGGTAGATCACCCCATCGCCGGAGTACTAGGTGCTGATTCGCTAGAGGCGGAAGAGTCCACCAGTTATACACTGGGTTTGGTATGGACTCCTGCGGACAACTACACCGTGACCGTGGACTATTACGATATCACTATCGAAGACCGTTTAGCGCTGTCGCAAAAATCACTCAGCCAAGACAATGTTGACGCTTTGACCGCTCAAAATTATCCCAATGCTGAACTGCTGTTAGGAGCGGGTGCTGCCCATTTTGTTAACGGATTCGAGACCAACGTTAGCGGTATCGATCTGGCGATTAGCGCCTGGTACGATGTGGCCGGTGGCCAATTGGTTGCTGACTGGCGTCACAATTACAATCAGCAGGATATCTCCGATGTGAAAGAAAGTGCGATCGGTGTAGATCGGGTTTATGACCTCGAAAATCAGGTTCCTGAGAATAGTTCAGTGTTGAGTTTTAATTTCTCAAAGGATGCATTTAATGGCCTAGTTCGCCTTAACTACTACGATGAGTGGTCTACAACGGCGGGGCTATTTGGTCCTGGCGATGCCTCAGATGCTACTACTTACGGTAGTACTGTGATGGTAGATCTTGAAGCGAGCTATACTTTCGATGAAAATTACACCGTGACTATTGGTGGCGAGAACATTTTCGATGAAGTCCCCGATAAGGAAAAAGATGGAACCTTGGGCTATCTTGGTGCGGTATACGCAGTGACTTCGCCCTTCGGATTCAATGGCGCTTTCTGGTACGCAAGGATCTCAGCGAGCTTTTAATCGCGTAGTATTGGGCTTTAGCTCTACGAAAAACCCAGCACTTTTTGTGCTGGGTTTTTTTATGCGCGGGGGGTTAGTCAATTACTCGCCGCCAGTGTCTATTGCAGTCGCAACATTGTCACCCACGTGCTTTTGGCGTTTACATAAGTACTATGGGAAGAATAAAAACGTCTTTGACTAGATCTAGGCTTGGCATGAATGATTCGTAGTCGAGGTGACGCATACCCCTTCGATCACTCTGCGCTAGATCTAAATCTTCAATGCCCGCATAAAACGATGGTTGTAATTCAGCTTTCCACCGAGGCAATAAAATCGAGTACCGCCTCGGTAAATACATCATTTTTGTCCCCGGCAATCATATGGCCGGCACCGCTGATATCGGTGAACCTGGCCTGGGGCACCACTTCGAGAAAATGCTGGGCCGACTCTTCGCTAACCAATTGGCTCAAGCGACCTCGTATCAGGTGGGTTGGTAACTTAACCCCGGCGGCAACGTCGTCGAGGGAGCTTGACTGGCCGTTTTCTTGGTTATTGTGTCGGGAGACATTGGAACTGTCGATAAAGGCGGGATCCCAGTGCCAGCGATAGCGGCCGTCGTCCCCCAGACGCAGGTTTTTTGCCAGCCCGGAATTGTTCTTGGGTCGGGTCCGGTGGGGCATGTAGTCGGCGATAATGTTGGCAGCTTCGTCCAGCGAGGCAAAACCTTGCTCGGCATGGGCAGACATAAAACCGAGAATCTGGTCGACGCCCTGTTGCTCCATGCGCGGGGTGATATCGACCATGGTGAGACTAGCGAAAGTACTAGGTGCCACCTCGCCTTCCACCATCATGGCACTGAGGCCGCCGAGTGACGCCCCCACCATATGAGCCTTTTTCCCGAGTGTAGCGGCGACCGCCACTAGGTCCCGAGCATAGTAATCTAGATCGTAGTTGCTGTCTGGGCACCAGGCGCTATCGCCATGGCCGCGTAGATCCAGCGAAAGGGAATAATAGCCGCGTTCGGCCAACAGCTGGGCTGTATTACCCCAAGCGTGGCGTGTTTGGCCGCCGCCGTGAGCAAATATTACCGGAGTATCGCTGGGGTTGCCAAAGGCGTCGGCAATCAACATCAGGCCATTGTGGCCGGTTAATTCCAGTGTTTTTGCAGATGTCGTCATAGGGTGAATACTCGATGTTACTAGGTTGATGCGCTGGGCCCGTTCATTGTCTGTGGAGGGATAAAAAAGCCAGCTGTTGTCACAGCTGGCCTGTTGCTAGCGGGCTAGTTTACAGCGGCACTGTTCCGCTGCAATGACTTACAAGCTGGCAAAGCGCTCGGTGTGAAAATCGGTGCTGCCAAACAGAAACTGAATGGTTGTCAGGCGCTTAAAGTAGTGCCCCACATCCAGTTCGTCGGTAACACCAACACCACCGTGGATTTGCACCGCCTCCTGGCCAACTAGCCTGGCCGCCTTACCGATACGGGCCTTGGCCGCCGACAGCGCTTTGGGGGCACTGCCACCTAAGCGATCC
>Ga0105356_10007482_pt1 | contig 10031 bp, 5 predicted proteins | sample GOMGulsemesocosm_3_FD_83502 | JGI IMG/M metagenome (GOLD analysis project Ga0105356, IMG submission 83502) | Methane-oxidizing microbial communities from mesocosms in the Gulf of Mexico - GOM9D Gulf of Mexico | ecosystem: Environmental > Aquatic > Marine > Cold seeps | place: Gulf of Mexico...
ATATTCCTTCGGCTAACGCTGATTAAAGAATCTACACTTAAATATAGAAGAGTTTCATACTTTTTTGTAATCGTTTTATCAAGTTACCCTTTTCTTCTTTTCAATAGACTGGTCGCTCATTTGATCACTAATGACCACTGACACTCAAATTGAGAATCTCAGGCATGTAACATTGTTATCTTTCAAAGACTTGTGATTTGCTCGAATCTATTGACTGCCATTCAGTTTGAGAACTGTTCACGTCACTGTCTTATAAATCGAGATTTGTTACACTATTTCATGGTTTTACGGGAATTTGGATGCATCTGTTTAGCTATAAAATTAAAGGATGTACACAATACACAAACAAAAGTATGCTCGTAAGGCGGAAGCAAGTTTTAATTATGTTTGCAGGGTTCATTATTCTATGAACATGTTAGGGATATAGGCATAAATATAAATGATAAAAGTCATTTTCTTTTAACCGATGTATAGCCCTAACTTTAGTGGAAAATAAAGTCCACGGTTTTGCCAAAACTGCGCGAATACTCTTTTCAAAGGAAGCCCGTCTACGATAAGATCGTATTTACACCATACACAGTATCTATCGCGAACACTTTATAAACGGATCGGCCCTCTAGGAGCCTATCCTAGTAGTTCAACGGGACCGGACTCGCATACGCAACAAATATTTGGTTCACAAAACGGGCTATTGTCATTTGCATTTGTTATTCCATTGAAAAACAAAGCGGGCACCGCCATGCTTTGTTGAATTTCCAACTTTAAAAATACCACCATGCCAAAGACAGATAGTTTCGACAATCGCTAAACCAAGGCCGCTGTTATTTTCATCACTATTATTATCTTCAAGGTTGGTTTTTCGTACAAAAGGTGTGGTTACATTTTGCAAATCATCAATATTTATACCGGGTCCATCATCTTCGACTATGATGCAAAATAGTTCATTCTGCTGTGAGAATGACACCCAGACATTTTGTTTAGCATATCGCAAACAATTACTCACGAGGTTGAGTAATGCGCGTTTAAATAGCGATTCTTCCATGTAGGCCATTATATCTTTTGGAACATTATTTATTATATTAATAGCTGATATAACTGCTAATTTTTCAATTACCTCTTTACAGGATACGTGGAGGTTAGCTTTTCGTATGTTCATGAGAGGTTGGTCGTATTCAAATTTTGCATAACGTAACAACTCGGTTAACAGGTTTTCTACTTCCTTGATTTCTTCCACAATATCACTTTTAATTTCGAATGATTCTGGTGAATCTATTAGCTCACAGGCAAATCTCATTCGAGCTAATGGCGTACGTATATCATGCAAAGCATAAGTTGCAATATCCCTTTGCAAAGACATTAGCCGATTGATTCTTTTGGTCATCTGGCATAACGCATTGGCAATTGGTGCCACAGCTGAGCCCTGAGCAACTTTCGGTGGGTAATAGTTTTTTGTTTTTCCAAACTCTATGGCTGAATCTTGTAACTGTTCAATATCGCGAATAAGAGGATATAGCCAGCAGGCTATTACAGCTGCCAGTGCGCTATATACAATTATCAACCAAAACCATTGGTAATTAATGGTAGATTTTTTTGGAAGCTCACTCACCATTACTTTTCCAGATTCTGATAGGTAACCATGAAATAAACTTATTCCATTGGACATCTCTAGGATCAGATAGCCTTGAGTTCTTAGTTTTTTAATTTGCGAGTCAGGCCAGGCAAGCTCGGAAATTGTTAAAATATATTGTTGCTTACCCGTTGACAGGGTTAAATTGCTAATTGGTTCTTCAAGTGATCCCCACAGCAAACCGATATCACGTTCAAATGATCTTTGTGTTTCAAATTTGGCATAGAAATAATCCGTTATTAAAATAACAGTGACGATACCAATAAACAAAGCCAGAAATAATTTACTAAAATGCTTACACACTGTTATCAGCCTTGTCCGCTAAAAATAAGTAACCTTTGCCTCTGATAGCTTTAATATATTTTGGTTGTTCCTGGCTACATCCCAACTTTTTGCGGATCTTGCTGATCCTGCCATCAACGGTTCTGTCGATTCCGTCATACGGACGTCCCATGAGGAGTTCAAACAGGTTATCCCTGGTCATTATTGTTCCGCTATTCATTGACAATAGTCTTAATAGTTCGAATTCACCTTCGGTTAAATAAATGAGTTCATCGTGAATGTAAACTGAGTGGCTGCGTAAGTTTATTTTGAGTTCAGAGAATTGAATTTCCTCAGTTTTCACAGCGCGAATATTCGTCTCTGAAAAACGGCGTAAATGCATTTTGATTCTGGCCAACAAAACCAGCGGCTCTACAGGTTTATAAATATAGTCATTGGCGCCCGCCTCCAGTCCCCGAATATGATCGAAGTCGTTCGTTCTTGCTGTCATCATTACGATTGGCGCTTTAAACTGTGAGCGAAGCTCCCTACATACTTCAAAACCACTCTTTCCCGGTAGCATTACATCCAATAAAACGAGACTGTGATTTTGCACCTGAGTTCGTATTGAAACAGTACTGCCATTAGTTACCCAGTCGACCTCAAAGTTATTGCGTTTTAAGTAATCAATGACAAATTTGGCAAGCTTTACATCGTCTTCAACTAACAATATTTTTTGAGATATAGGCATTAGAATATACTCCATGGGTGACTATAACGCTTTCGTAAGGTCGGCTGAGATTTTTTTAAAACATATACCACCACTTTGGCAAAATAGTTCTTTGTTTCAGGTTTCTGAAATACAAAAGTGGTGGTAACCCTGAGATCACCGTCAATTTCTCTTTTTCCTGCCAACTGTGAATATTCACAAAAAAGCTGCACCCCGTTTTTAAGTAAGACACAAAAGTCAGTCGCGGTTTCAAAATTCCATGAAATGATCAAACTACGTTCGCAATGATTATGATTTTTGGTAATCAGGCAACTTCTGGGGGAAATATTAATTACGCCTGAGTTTTCTATCGATTCGGCATTTACCTTAATGCTAGCTACAGCGCTCAATAGGAGCAGTCCAAAGGAGAACTTGATGCTTAGGCGGGTTGGTGGACTAGAAAAAATCATAACCAAATCCAACAAATACTGAGTTAACTTCGTCTTTGTTAACAATCGGACTTTCAGTAATCGATTTGTTGAGTTTTTCCGACTTTATTGAAATCAAAAAGCGCCATTGATGATTAAACTGATACTGCGTATTAAACTCATAATAGGGAACTTTTGCAGCTCCTTGTGCGGAATAAGCTAATTCAGGAAAAGGGGATTCTTCGGGCTCTATTCCATAATAATAATTAACAATTTCCTGCGATTTCCAAACAACTCCTATTGCATGCTGAAAACTCCACTTGCCATAGGTAAAGTGTTGCCCAAGCTCAAAATTAAATTCAGTTCCATAATTTAACCCGGTAACATCTTTTTTGTAACTCGTCTTTAAGGACCATCCTTCTCCTTGGTATCTAAATGAAGGGCCTACCAAATATGTTGCATAACGTTTTTTTAAATCGTAATCACCAATATGAACCGGTATCTTCGGCGATTCCGGATCGCCAAATCCTCCACTTAACACAAACGCTTTCTGAACACTGCTGGCGGTATGGAAGTGAATAAAGTCCCGATTGAAATCACCAATAAAATCGAGGCTATAATTTTTCCCCTGAACAAAACTATATCCTATGGTAAAATTATCCACAAAGAACTTTTCACCGTAATAAGAAAATTGGGGAATAACAGGTAACCGAGTATCGTCTTCTTCAGCGATAGGTGTAGTGATATGACCTAACCCAATAGCAACGCCCAAATGCCACTTGCCTGTTTCAATACAATCAAGTTTACAAACTGAAGAGTCATATAAGACCTCATAGTCACTGATCTCAGGTGTTACTTCATTGGCTGTCAACCTACTTCCGTAAAAGACAAATAAACAAAACAATAACTGCAATTTAAATTTCATATTCTATACAACTTCGATTCCCGTTGAGCAAGATATCATTATCTGTCAGCAAAAAAAACATCCTGCACAAAAGTACACAAAACTCCTCAAAACAACGACAGTTAATTAACCCCAATTTTGATAATTTGCAGATGTTCTTAAAGAAAACGGCCTTTGTTATTAGCTGTATGTCTAGTTAAAAACTACAAACAAACCGTACCAAGGAACAAATATAATTTTAAATATTAATCTCAAACTGGAGGAAGAGTCATGAAAATTGGAATCAAAAAGGGGGGGCAATTATGAAACTCAGGTCAATAACCGTTGCAACACTCACTGCGCTTTATGCGGTGGGAGTTAGTGCCGCGACGATAAATCAAAAGAATGAAGGTTGGAAGCAGATCGACTTATCGGCTGAATCCATCAAACAACGCAGTGAATTGTCAGATAAACGTAAAAAGGCTTTTGACGGTTTAAGTCCAAGGGCTAATTCATCGGCAGTTAATCGCTTAATTAATCACAAAACACCAAAGCAGAAGTTTATCCCTGAAGCCGATGTCACGGGTGAGCATGTGTATATTATCCAGTTAAAAGATCAGCCTGTGGCGACTTATACAGGTGGTATAATTGGTTATTCGGCAACCGTATTAGGTCCAAATCAAGCGGGTCAAGTCAATACTGCACCCAAAAAAATGGCTAGTGGTTCCTCAATCACTAACAAATTATTTACTGCGTCAAAAGCTAATAATAACAATATCTCAGCATATCGCAGTTACCTGAAAGGCAAACAAAGCGAATTTGTTGTCGAAGCTAATAAATATGGTGTCAATTTAAAAATTGAAAAGCAGTTTAGCATTACTTTAAATGCGATTACTGCGACATTAACTCAAGCACAGGCGGCTAAGTTGGCTCATTCAAGCCAAGTGGCTTACATTCAACGTTCTGTATTATTGGAATTGAATACCGATGTAGGCCCGCAAAATATTAACGCCGATCAAGTTTGGACAGGAGCTGGGACACATAATGGTTTACCTTACAAGGGGGAAGGACAGATCATCGGTGTTATTGACACCGGTATTAATACGGATCATGAGTCTTTTGCCGATGTTGGTGACGATGGTTACGACCATACCAATCCATTAGGTGAAGGTAATTATCTTGGCCAGTGCGCTGAAACCGAATTTACAGAGCGATGTAATGACAAATTAATTGGAGTTTATACTTGGGACAAGATTTCACAAATGTACAACAGTATTTATTTCCAAGAAGGATATCCAGAAAACCCTCCACACTCTGAATGGCAATATGAACAAATCCGTCCGGTATTCGGTGAAGATTACAACGGTCACGGCTCCCATACCGCCAGTACCGCGGTTGGAAACGTTATTACTGAAGCTCCACTTCAGTTCGCCAGTTTTGATACGGATCCTGAAACACTTGGTGCAACTGGTGATGGGCGTGATACCGGGCTAACTCGTCAGGTATCAGGTGTGGCACCCCATTCAAACGTAGTTATGTATCAAGCCTGTTATAGCGGTGACGGTTATACCAGTCCTTTTGTTGGTTGTCCTACCGAAGCCACATTGGCGTCTATTGAACAAGCTGTTTTAGACGGCGTGGATGTTATCAACTATTCAATTAGTGGTTATGGATTCCCTTGGGATGACGCAATTGAACAGGCTTTTTACGCGGCTTATGCCGCAGGAGTTAACGTTGCAGCAGCTGCTGGTAACGCAGGATTTAATTCACCAACTAATCACAACTCCCCCTGGTTGATGAATGTAGCGGCGACTCACCATAACCGTGTTTTTGGTATAGAGGAAAAAACACTTTCAGCGATGAGTGGTGGAGACACAACGCCTCCTGCAGACATTACAGGTTCAAGCATCTCTGGCGCTATTGCAGGTTATATAGTGTCGGCTGAAAATTTTGGCGATAAAACTTGTGATACAGCTTTTGCGCCAGCCACTTTTACTAGTGATCAAATTGTAATGTGCGAGCGTTCAGCTCAGCCTCGCATGAATAAGGCCAACAATTTGGTCACAGCCGGTGCCGGTGGGTTTATTCTTTATAACAAAGAGTCTTGGGGAGATGCAGGCAGTGAAACACAAGATATGTATCCACTACCAAGTATTCATATAGCTCAATGGAAAGCTGAACCTGTACTTGAGTGGCTAGCTAGCGGTAGCGATCATATGGGAAGTATTTCTTCGGCTGAAGCCTACGCTGATTTTGAGTCAAGCGAAAAAACGAGGGTTGCAGCATTTACTTCAACGGCCGAAAACCCATCTTGGGACGGCAGTTTAACCCCTACAGTCGGGGCACCTGGTGTTGAGGTATTAGCTGCTTATTCCGATGATCAACCGTTTACCGTTTACGCTAACCCGCAAGATTGGCACGCTATCAGTGGTACTTCAATGGCGTCACCTCACGTTGCTGGAGCTCTGGCATTAATTCGTCAAGCCCATCCTGAGTGGACTGTTTCTGAAGTTCAGTCGGCGGCGCAAATGACGGCTAATCCGAATACCGATGACGGCTCAGGTAGTGATCCTTTCTTCAGAGCAGGTTCAGGTCTAATCGATGTGATGGCTGCGGTTAATACAGGTTTTGTGATGGACGAAACTGCCGACAATATGCGTTTGGCTAACCCAATGAATGGTGGAGATTCAACAACTTTGAATTTACCCGCATTGGTCGATACATCCTGCGAAACTCGTTGTAGCTGGATCAGAACTATCAAAGCAACAAAAGATGGAACTTGGTCAGTTGAAGCGGCGCCGAATCATGATCCGCTAAGTATCAAAATAGAAATAATACCTGCTCAATTTACTTTGAAAGCCGGTGATACACGCTCGATTGTTGTGACTGCGGAAATTCTGGACGCTGGTTCTCGCAACGGTAGTACCGAGGATGCTTACTTATTTGGTGATGTGAAGTTCATTGCCGAAGAAGCTGATGTGCCTAATGTCCACTGGCCTGTAAAAATGAAATTTGACCGCAATAATGTGCCTCAAATTGCGTCGGTTACAGCTCATCGTGATAACGGCAAATATACATTGAAAAACATGCCAGCCGAAAAAGTAGTAGAGTTTACTGGACGAGTTTTCGCGCCAGTAATACCCAATGAAGAAACGGTTGCAATGCTTCAAGACGACGACTGGGTATCACCTATTCATGATAATGATATGAATGGTACGGTAACTTACTGGATTGATGTTCCAGTGGGCTCGAAACGACTTTTTGCTGAAAACATAGCCAATGTGGCAACCAACGCCTATGAAAACTGGCAGCGCGGTGACGCAGATATATATGTCGGCCTGGATTCAAATAACGATGGTGAAATTAACTTTGCCGATGAATCGATTTGTTGGTCCTACTCGGAAGGAGAAAAAGATTTTTGTAGTATTAATAATCCGATGCCAGGAAAATACTGGATCGTTTTCTATAACTACAAGGGATCATTTGAACAAGTTGTTACCGACACATATCGCTTTGCTTGGGGTGTAGTAAGCGACGAGTTAGCTAGTGACGTGACTGTTACCACCAACACGCCGATAGACGCGACAACCCAGACTGTTGATTTAGATATCGAATGGAACATTGCTGACTTCACTCAAGGTCAACTGCGTTATTCAGCATTTGACTTAGGCAGTTCAGCAAATGACGCAGGTAATCTAGGGTTAATTCCGCTGAATATTAAACGTGGCATTAACGACGTTTCGGTTACAGGGAGTCAGGAACAAGCAAGGGCTGGTGATATTGTTGATATGAAAATCCATGTACTACCAAACATGGATGGTGCTGATCGTAGCTTTACGTTGACGACAACTTTACCTGAAGGTGCGCAATTAGTCGAAGGCAGTGCTACGCTCGACAATCAAAGAAACATCTCTGGTGAAGTGACAGTCGAAGGTAATCTGCTGACTATCAGCGGTGTTCAATTAGATACATCGAACTGGGCACGTAGCTACAATATTACGACTAATGAAAGCGACGCAATGTGTCGTATGCCTGAAAGTAGTGATGGTGGTTATCTTGATTTAAACGCCGAATATGGTTTTACTCCAAGCTTTGGTGGGCACTGGAATGATCGTGTTACCTTAAACTTCCAAGACTTTTTCCCTGGTGAAAATGTAACTTTCTCGCCTTATGAGAACAGTGAAACCACGCCTTACGCTGAGATTGGTATCAGCTCTCAGGGTTGGGTTCAGTTTGATAATATGCCTCAATTCTGGGCCGACGATTACGCAATGGACGCTCTAAAGGGTTATGGCGGTATTCCCGATACTATGATTGCGCCTTTATTTCGTGGTGGTATGTTTGACGGGCAACTTGGCACACCTTTCTTTTCACCACCTCCGTGGGAAGTAACAGAGCCTACAGGTATAACTTTGGTGTATAACGATTCACCGAAATCAATAATGGTCGAATGGGATGACGCGCGTACGGAAAGCACTATGTGGGATCCTATCAGCGGAGAGATCGTTTGGGCTGATTGGGGTGACCGATATGATATGGAAGTTTACATTGCGCTCGACTACAACTACGGCGACAACCAGCACGAAATTGTGATGGCTTACGACAACCTGCAGTTTGCCGATGAAAACAATTTACCGATAGAACCATGGGTAATGGAGCCGCAAAGTGGTTCGATAGGTCTATATGGTTTCCACGGCTCACGAGGTGTTATGAAGCCAATGAATCCTTTGGGTGACTCTTTTGCCTACGGTGATATCGATCAGGTATTAAAAGATGGTCTTGTTGTATGTTATGATTACACAGGCCCTGAAGCATCGCAGTTTGACATTACTTTCCAACTTACTATTGATAACAATGCTACGGGTAATACATTGGTAATTGATGTGGCGAGTGAAGTTGAAGGGCTTGAAGGAACTTCAGCCAGCTACAGTATTAATTCGCCGTCTAACATCACAGTTGGTTTTATTTCAGACAAGATGACAGATGAAGATACGGCGATTGAAGGTATTGAAGTTATCTTTAGTGATACTGACCCTGTGTCTAACACTATTAGTGTTACTGGAGATAATATCTCAGCAGTTGTTAACGGCAACGATTCGGGTTCAACTTTCGATATCACACCTGATGCCAACTGGTATGGTGAAACTGAAATAACAGTAACTGTTGCTGATAATAACTTCCCAGGTGATACCTCTTCAGTCACGTTTATTTTGAGCGTTACAAGCGATGATTTAATTGCAGCCTGTACTGACGCAACAGCAACTAACTATAATGCTGAAGCAGGCGAAGACGATGGTAGTTGTACTTATCCTACGTCAGTGCCGGAAAACTCATCCAGTGGCGGTTCTATGGGGATCTACCTGATGCTAATCGCTTTATTGGGTGGTTTGCGAAATCGTAAGTTCAAAAACTAAAATCATTTAGCTTATGAATATTCATAAGGATTTTTAAGAGCGCCTCGGCGTTCTTTTTTATTAATTATTTATCAATATATACATATTAGAGGCTAGTCCCGTAGGTAGGATTAGTTGATTATATAGATAAAAAAGAAAAGATAAAAAAATGAGTGAATTAGTAAGTACAATAAGCACAAGATTCAAAAAAATTGCTTAACTTTGATGTCTCAAATTATCAAGTAGTAATCCGATTACGATCTTGTAATAGCTATGCATAAGTTTAGGAATAAAGTTAATGCATGTATTAAAAAGTGGTGACCCTCAGTTTCTATTTATTATGGTACTTTGAGTTTGAACCCTCTGGATTAAATTTGAAATAACACTAGAACCTACAAATAAGCATATCTAATAGTAATCATTCCGTGTGATTATTCTCAGTCTGTATATACCGACATCCATAAAGCGTTGGGTATAAATACAAATTCCAAATTAAATTCTCAGGTTGCCGTGAATTCTCAACTTAAGTGGCGGTGATCAATAACACCCGCACCATAGAGTAACATCGACAAAATACAACGCCCCAAAATGGTGCGTTAATCGTTTGTTGAAACCACGAGTAACAATTAAGGCTCTGATTTTTAGGACTTTAACTCTGTGGCATGACACTTGTATTGTTAAATGAAAATTAGAAATAAGGGTAAAACAAATGAAAATGGTTAACGCAATA